>Ga0210396_10006336_pt1 | contig 11349 bp, 17 predicted proteins | sample IncBWH17OmetaG_FD_155466 | JGI IMG/M metagenome (GOLD analysis project Ga0210396, IMG submission 155466) | Forest soil microbial communities from Barre Woods Harvard Forest LTER site, Petersham, Massachusetts, United States - Inc-BW-H-17-O ...
ATGACGCTGATGACGACCAGGCCAATCGTGTCCCCCTCGTTGAAGGGAACACTCTGCGTGACGCTCTTCGTTCCGATGTCACCCTCGTTGAAGGTGATGGAAAAGCCCGGCACCGGCACGCCATTCTTGACGCACTGGATGGTCAGCGAGCCGCCAATCGGAATCGTGGTGAAGATCGTGGCGGACATGGTTCCCGTGCGGAAGGGCGTTGGAACGGGATACGCGTGCGGCACGCTCGAGGCGGCCAGGTCGCCCGTGTCCGCCAGGAAGCTCTGGCCTACCAGGGTAGTTCCAGAGAACTTGAGAAACGACGGTCCTAGGTCGGACGCGCGGTGCTTGGACTTGCGGTGCCGGCGCGACTTGAGGACTTGCGCGGTCTTGACGTCGGACATGCCCGGATCCTCGCCCAGCTCACGCGCCGCCGCCAGTAATTGGCCGCGTGCGGCTCAGCGCCAGTGCTGTTCGTACATCTGGTGGGCGCCCTGGCCGCCGTACACGGCTGGGTAGCGCTTGATGTAGCCGAGATGCGAGAGCACGGCCTGCCGGGCTGTGTACGGTCCCGATCGCAAGAATTCTCCGAGGTCGCCGAAGTGGAAGTCGCCGACGCCGTTGATGGTCTCGCGGATCTTCTCGGCGGCGTCCTTCCACGACGTGCTCGGCACGATCTTGAGCTGGAACGGTCGTCGCTCGGCCTTCGTCTTGGCGTACGTGCTCGGGTGCCACTTGCCGGCCGGTTGCAGCTCCAGGCCGTGCTCCTCGAAGAGCTTGCTCGCGGCGTGCTCGACGGCGTCGTACCACTTAGCGTAGACCTCATCCTGCGCCTCGCGCTCGGCCTCCTGCTGCGCCTCCTCACCTTCCGCGCCCCTTGCCATCTCCCAGTAGTGCTGCTGGTTCATCTCATCGATGCGATCCCAGTCGGGGAGACCGAACATCGAGGCGAGAGCCGCGATGTCGGTCTTGTCGGTCGTCTTGTCGCCGGTCTTGGACTTCGTCGCGTGCGACCGATCCGGTTTAGCTGTCCCCCACGGTCCGCCAGTCACGCTCTCACGTACCTTCTCGGCCACGTGCTGCGTTTGAAAGGGACCGATCCACGGATATGACGGGTTTGATCCGCGACGGTAGTACCAGCCGTCCCGAAGCTTCTTAACGAGTGGATCACGCGCCCTTGTCATGGAACGGAGCTTACAGGCATCGCTGACGAAATGCGATTTTTGTGCATTCGGTCAGGCTCCACCAAGCAGATCATGCGTTCACCTGACGTTCTGACCTCAGGCAGTCGCGTATCCCTTCTCGACGAGCCAGGGCTTTGCTGCCAAATAATTGTGAGGCGGTCGATCTGGAGGCAGTCACCCTGATTAAGAGGCAGCACGTCGTGACGCTGTTGTAAGAGCTAGCCCCGTCATGTGGGTGTTCGTCATGTCTGGGTAGGCTCGGCCAAGGGCGCATCTTCCAAGCGCTTCGCGGCTTCTTCATAAGCGGGAGACGCCACCCAGTCGTTGCCGGTCCACAGCAGCCCAAGCTTCAACTTGTCATCCAGGAACGAGCGACCTTCGCCGTCAATCCATTCCGTGAAGCGCTCGTCACGCAGGACAAGATTGTCCCGGTGAACCGTGGCGCTCCAGATAGCGTTGAATAAGGGCCGCAGATCGGCCACCGCTAACGCCGCGAACTCCGATTCCGAAACTCTCTTCATTTTGTTTCCCTAAACTCTTTGCGGCGAACCTAAGCTCGCGCTCGCTGATGGCGAGGATGCTGGAGCACGATGGCACGAACCTCGTGCTTGCCTCCCAGGCACGGAGGTTGTTCGAGTTCTAGGGGGCTCGGCTTCGGGAACGGCCGGCAGCGACCACGCTTTGCAAACCTCACAGGATCTGACGCAACCCGAGCGTCGCACTCAGCGTCGCCGAGGTTGTGGTACGCGCGCACGCGTCCGTCGGGGCACACGATCTCCCAGCCCGCGCAGTCATGATCGTTATGATCGTCGGTCATGACGTCCCTTCATCTGCCTGGGGCGACGCGTGATCTTCCACCTGAAACCTGCGCAGGTACTCGCTCATCCTGTCGAGCAGGCCGTCGAGTCCCAGTGCCGCGACGAGAGCTTTGGCTTCTCGCTCCGTGTCGCAGGTCGCTAAGAGCCCCCCACTTCGGGGCTCCCCGCGCACAGTGCCGCCGTCGATCTCGACACGCCACGGGTCAGGCACAAGCTCGCCCGTGAGGGGACCACACGGCGCCTCCAGAGCGCTGCGTACAGCATCTGAGTTTGAGGGCGTTGGCGGGACGATGCGCACGCGCAAGATCATTAGAGAGAACGCCATGGCTTCTCCGGGCTGTGGGTGCTGACCTTCAGCTCACGCTCAATGCACCAGCTCATCTCGCCAGTGTCCCGCAGAACGTGAATGATCCGTTCGTGGTTACGTTTCTCGGCCTCGATCTTGGTCACGACGCCGTAATTATCCGCTTCTTCAAACAGCGTCTCGTCGTGTCTCGATACCCATTCGACACGCATTCCTACTTTCAGCATCTTCTCCTCCTCGTCGTCGGACACGCGATCACGCAACCTTGCGCTGCCGCTGGTAGCGCTTCGCGATCTTCTCGATCGTCGCGGGCAACGCGACATCGAGCTTGAGCACGAAGGCCGCCAGGAGCGCGATCTCCTGCCGCAACGTCAGCTCGTCGACGTCGGCACTGTTCGGCTTCGCGTGCTGCCGCAAGATGGCGAGCACGCTGCGCCCGGTCGCCTTGGCCGACTCAAGCACGTGCACCTGCTTGATCGGCGGCAGTCCCGTCACGGCGCTGATCGCGCGGAAGCCGCCGATCTTGTCCCACGCCTTCCGATCACCGACGATCGCGAACGCTCGCGAGCGCAGGAGCAGCCCCTCGCTCTGCGCGTCGCTCAGGTCGAGTTCGACGTCGCACCACTTCTTGAACGCGCGATCGCCACCCGCACCGGTCTCGAATTCGTCCCGGATCTCGTGGACGAGCCGGCTGCGATCATAGTCGAGATCGCGGGCGCGTGTTTCAAGAGCGCGCCAACGCTTCACGAACGCGAACGACTTGTCCTTGTTCACTTGACCTTCCTTTCGATGATCGACCACTTGGAGTCGGAGATCGTCGCGGACTTGCGCAACTTGTGGCGGCGCTGATCGGCCGCAGCCTCGCCGCTCAGGTGATAGAAGAGCCGGTACACCTTGCCCGCCTCGCTCTTGCGCCAGCGCTCTTTGTGCAGACGCGCGACCCGCGACCACTGGCAGCGGCCTCGCTTCTCGTACCAGCGGCGAGCCGTCGCGCGGCCCTTGGCAGAGCGGCCGTACTTGGATTGCGCGCGGCTGTAGTTCGCGCGGCCCTTGGCACTCTGCTTGTACGCGCGCTGCCTGGCCTTTGCCTTGGCCGATCGCTCGTAGCACGCGAGTCGTCGTCGCCGGATAATCTCCGCGACGGGGAAGTGCGGATCTGGCGTCTCGTCCGCGAGCGCGTACGCGATCATCTGGTCGCGCGCTTCGCCCGGATCCCACAGCCGATGGATCGCAGCGAGGCGCACGGCGAGCTGCTTCTCGTCTGTCGGGATCCGGTCGTTGGCGGGCACGATCACTTTCCGCCCGCCCTCAACGCTTCGCCATGTGAGTCGGAGCGAGAAGTAATTCATCGCCGACATCGACCAGGATGCCGGCTTTAATCAGGTCACCGTGAACGGCCGTGGACATTGCACGATCGAAGGGATGGCCGAGGTTGGGGCCGACAAACCAGCGTTGATAGCCGGTGCCTGGGATGCGGGCCTCGACAAGATAGGCGCCGTGACGCTTGGCGATCTGCTCCATCTTCTTCGCAGCTTTGCGGGTGGGCTTCTGTCGCGACACGCCGAACATGTATTCACTCATGGGTCTTGCTCCAAGAGGAACCGAAGGGGAGCAAGCCGCATCTCAGCGACCGTGCCGCGCAGCTTGCCCGCGTCCAGCTTGCGGAACGCGACGGAACGAGTCCAACCGAAGCTGCCCGCGACCGCGTCAGCCTTGGCCTCGATCTCTGCACGGGTGTACTCAATGACGTTGCCGTCGAGCCTGTTCGTCGTAGGCATGACTACTTGCTCAATTCCTCGTCGAGAATGGTAGCAGAATGAACTGTACCTGGTCCATTCTGCTACCAGGATCACTTCAGGAGCTTGGGCCGCATCGGTTTCAGCATAGCCTTTCTAGGCGAGGAGCTTCTGCTCGGAGACGATTTCGGCGTCGATTGCGTCCTTGACCACCACTGGGTTCCACCGGACCGGGACCTTAGGAGCACGCGTCCGCTGCGGAGCCGCCGCGGGGGCGTCGACCACCGGAAACGGCGCGGACTTCGGCTGCGACGCGCGGCTGCGTCGGGTCGCAGCGGCGCGGGCAACGGCCTCGCGCTTCTTGCAGGTCGCCTGGCGCGCGAGGGCGATGTTCGAGCCGTTGCCGAGGGCATTGATCAGTACCAGGACCGCGAGCGCGACGATGCTGGTAGCACCGTGCGAGACCAGCATGACGCCTTCGAGCGCCAGGGTGAACCCGATCGCCTTCCGCTTGTCGCTGAACGTCGCGCGACCGAACTTGTACACGGTGAGGCCCGAGAACACCGCGCAGCCGAGCACGACCACCAGCATGACCAGGGCGAGGCCGCGGCTGCCGGCCGACCAGGTCTCGGGAAGCTGCTCGTGCGCGAGCGTGCGCGCGAACCAGGGAACCAGGCCGCCCACGAGGGCGCCGATCAGAGTCGCCTGCGGGTAGCGGATCGCGCACTCCAGCTGGGAAACGATGTCGACCGTGGCCGAGTGGTCCGTGGCCGGGCGGCGAGAGCGCTTGGTCTTGCTCATGACCAGCAGTAAGAGCAGGTCGCATGCCGAGGCTGCTGGGCACGTAAGTGCTCGATGAGGAAACCCTGGGTTGCTGGATACCCAGGAACTTTGCGGCACTACCGCAGCGATCAGGATACGGGTATGCGGGTACCCAGGCTATCTAGAATCACTGCGCGGGCGTCGCAGAGGCGGCATGTTCTGTTTCTTCTGTTCTTCTTCGCGTCGTTTCTGTTCCATGTTTTGACGCACGCGCATATCGTCGATGGCCTTCAAGCGCTTCGCTTCTTTGCGTCGTTCCTCTTCTTCGAACTCACGCTGCTTCTCTTCAAGACGGCGCTGAAGGCGTTTTGCATCTTCCTCCGCTTTCAACGCTCGCCATGCACCTTCGCGATCTGCATTCGCGTCGCTAACGTGAGCATTCACCCGTTCGATAGCGGCCTCCATTTCACCCGGTTCACTCCAGGTTGCTGAATAGCCGCAAGCGCACATGACGCATTGAGACCGGTTCTTGGCAATCTGGAAGAAATGGCGTTTGACTTGAACGACTTCGCCGTCGCTGCTGCTCCATAAGGTATGAAGCTCGTCAACTGCACGAGGCGTTAGCCGCAGGATGACGACCACCTGGTCGCGAGGGACGCCCTGCTTGAAGAATTCAAAGCAGCGTTGCATGAGAGCGCTGATCTTGGGTTTCGCGGCTTGGCCGCCAGGGGCCGTGCCTGTTCTCTTGTGACCGCCTCTGGCTTGGTGCGCCTTTAGATAAGCTACCGCGCGTTGCAAGCTTTCCAGGCTGTCGCCAAGAAAACCGATTCCTTGGTTACAGCTAGAGCACAGGATCCCACGGATCTGGTCGGTTTGGTGATCGTGGTCGACGTTCCATGCACCTTCTCCAGGATCCGTCGTTTTGCAGCATCCGCATCGACGATCTTGTTCGTCGAAGATTTGGTCGAAGCTGTCGGTGGAAAGTTGGTACGTCTTCCACAAGTGTTGAGCGTTGACCTGCCTACGGAAGTCGGCGATGAGGGCCTGGATTTCTTCGTCCCTGTAGGTGTCACTGCCGATCAGACAACGACCGCACGGCCGCTCGCCTGCCCTGAGGTGTTGAGCTAAGCCGGCTTGTGTGCCGCATACGGCCTTCCACTTTTTCCTACGCTTCTTCACGGTGCTCGTCCGCCGGAGTTTCGTCCGCTGGAGTTTCTGGCAGCTCTTCGTCGACAGCTTCCTGGATGCGCTTGCACAGCCCCTCGATCGTCGAGAAGTCTCCAACAAGCGACTCAAGATCCTTCTTGGCGGCGGCCGTAATCACCAAGCCGGATTCCTGTACGCTGCCGGTTTCCTCCCAGCTTGCGTAAAGCTGTCGGACGAGGACTGGATGAAGCCTTAATTCGACGACGACGCCTCGTACACTTTTGCCGTCGTTGAACAACTCGAAGCATCTTGCTGCTGTTTCTCCAGACTCTTGAGCGTCCGGTCGAGCACCGAAGCGGTGAAGCTTTCGCACTTCTTCTGGATCGTAGACGGCGACGCGGTGCTCGATGTTTCGTGAATCGGCGCGATACGCGTATCGAGGGTTCAGCTTTCCCTGCTTTTCATAGGTGGCGATCGTGGTCACGGATACGCGAAGCGCATCCGCGCTCTCCTGACGCGTGTACCAGTTGCTGATGTCTGGTTGTATGGGCGGGACCTGTCCGGTTGGTACCTTCTTGGACTGCACGAACTCGTGAGGAACCCGCGGATCAGTGTTCCTAGAGTCGATCTTCGTCCCCGGCCCGTTTTTTTGGATGCCAGCCGGAACGCCGTGCTTAGGGAGTGTAAATCCGCGATTCTTCATAGGCCCAAGTACCCCTTCGTGACGCTTTCATAGATCTACCAAAGCAGCTGCTGCGACGCCACTTCCTGCCTACTTGTTTGGGAATCGGATACTTCTCGTTCGAGTGGCGGACGAGACCATCCAAGCCATTGACCGCTTCTTCGACACCCTTGATAAGGGCATCGACGCGGCGGACCGCGTTCTGAACCGCAGCAAGCACGTTGCGGATCGCGGTGCGGCGACCGTCGACCAGGCCAAGGCTCGTCGGACGAAGCGCGTTGAGGTCATCGAGGCAGAGGCCACGCCCACCAAGAAAGAACCCATCAAGACGACCACAGTCGCCCGCAAGGCGCACTTCCACATCGTCGAGACGACCGACCCCAAGTCGGGCAACACGCTCTTCGTCGTTACGGACGGTGGCGCGGCGCGTACGGAGTGCGCCACGCGCGAGTTCGCGAATCAGATCCTGCGCGCGCTGGAGAAGGTCGCGTGATCGACAAGCATGAACTCGGTCGTCTCCGCCGAGCGGCGCTCGACGGCTTTGACCGCTCAGTCTTCGAGGAGCTGATGAAGCGCGGAGGTGAGTACGCATACAGCCCGCCGAACGACATCACCAAGCTCCAGTTTGATCGCATCGTCGCGGGTCTCAGCTCGCTCGCCAATCGTGGCCTCATCGCGGTTGATGAGGCGCGTTCGACCTTCACCTGCTGGGTCCTCAGGCTCACCGACAACGGCCGCGCCGTCTGCGCGCAGCTCGAGAAGATGAATGCCCAGCCTCGCGTCGAAGTGCAGATGCACGGCGACGTGCCCGAGGTGGTCAAGCCGTAGCGATCTCGAGATGAGCGGCGCCCTCAGCGCCGTGGCCCGTACCGAGCGAGTCCTCGGTCGGGCCCTAGCCGATCAAGGGAACAAGGGAACAACATGCACATCACCGAAGAACACCTTCGCCACATGGCGCGTCGCCACCACGCAACGATGCAGAAGCTCGATGCGATCAAGGAAACGGTCGTGGGCACCACCGGCCGCCTCGTCGATACCATCGAGACTGCCGGCTTCGCCTGGATCGGCGGTGCCACCGAAGGCCGGTCGGGTGGATGGGCGCTCGGTCCCGTGCCGCTCAACCTTCTTCTCGGCGTGGCGGCTCTTGCCGCGAGCCACACCGACCGCATCGCCAGGGGCAGGTTCAAGAACGACCTCGCCAACGTTGGCAACGGCCTCATCGGCAGCTGGGCGGCTGCCGTCGGGTTCGCGTTCGGCAGGCGCGCTCGCGAGACGGGCTCGCTGTTCGGTGGTGGCGGTCAACCGTTCACGCACCCGTACCAGAACGGCTGGCCGCACGCGCCTGCGACCCCCTAGTCCCTCCACCTACTACGTACTCATCCCAGATCAGCGGCGCCCTGGGCGCCGATGGCCCGTCCCGAGCGAGTCCTCGGTCGGGCCTTAGGCGATCAGAAGAAGGGCTCCTTGTTTGGGGGCCGACCGTATCCCCAGAGCAAGGACAAAGGACAAGCACCTCATGGCGAACATCACCGAAGAGCATCTCCACCACATGGCGCGTCGCCACCACGCGACCATGAAGCAGCTCGACAGCATCATGGAGCGGCGGGGAGAAATTCTCGGTCGCGGTCTCAACACGCTCGAGTACGGTTTCGCCTCGTGGGTTGGCGGCGCGGTCGAGGGCTGGACCGGCGGCGGCTCCGTCCCCATCATCAAGCTCCCGTGGAACCTCTTCGGCGGCCTCGTCTTCATGGGGCTGGGGCACTGGCTGCACGACAAGGCGCCCGGTCCACACCTGAGCAACTTCGGCAACGGCCTCCTCGGCTCGTTCGTCGCAGCGGAGGGTTACGCCTTCGGCAGGCGCTGGAAGGAGTCGGGCGCCGTCTTCGGTGAAGGCAAGGGCAGCCCGTTCCTTCATCCGTACGCGGAGGCTGGTCCCATCTCCGGCACCCCCTCCCAGGCGGAGATGGCTGCGATCGTCTCGCGGATGCAGCAGGCAGCGTACGCTCCGGCGCATCGCTAGCCCGCGAGGTCTCACCACCGTTCTTTGGACAACTCAAGATCTGTGTGCAGGCCTCGCGACGCCTTCAATCGTGATTGAAGGCATCGCAAGGCTTGACCACAGGACCGTCGGCACCTCAAGCGCGAGGTACGGCGCTCTGTAGTCAGGCTCGACCTCGAGCGCGAGGTTCGACAGTAGCAGTTTCGTGTTTCCACTCTTTTGCGGCGCGAGCGCGCGACCGCGCGGCGACAGCTTTGTCGCGAAAGGTCTTCTCATGCATCCTCACCGTGGTCCTCAGCTCAACCCGAACCAGATCCAGGCCTACCTCGCCGGGTGGTACGACCTCGTCGGCCCCCAGGTCGGTAACTGGGGCAACTACTACGGCGTCCACCGTGGACGCGGGTATGCCGGCTACGGCAACCCGTACTACATGATGGGCGCCGATCCGGGCGCCCCTCCGGGCCCGCCGCTGCCGGCACCGCCGCCGATGCCGATGCCGATGGCGCCGCCGCCGATGCCAGCCCCGCATCCTGCGGAGCTGGGCATGCCGTGGCCGCCGCGCGCTGCGGTGGTCGACGCCCCGCTGCCGACGCAGGCGAACCGCGACATCCTCCCGATGTCGACGGGCGTTCCGATCCTGCCGACGCAGTCGGCGCAGATCACGGGTCGTCCGCAGACCCTGGTCTTCAAGATCGGTCGCTTCGTGATCAGCAACGCCGGCACCGCTGGCGGCTCGGCCGACTGGATCGTCAACGACATCAAGATCGGCAACCGGTCGCAGTTCGTCCAGTCGGGCGACGTCCCGGGTGACCTCTTCGCCACGAACGCGATCGACACGTTCGTTCGCTTCGAGTCGGCGCAGACGGCGATGGACGTCGTCGTGGTGGTCACGTACATCGGCCTCAACGAGAGCGGCTGCCCGTTCTTCGGCGCGATGGTCGGAACCGCGGCGGTCTAGTCATGGCGTCTCGCGGGTACATGGGTCCGAACGAGGTGCAGGCGCTGGTCGGCCAGTGGCTTGACGTCGTCGGCCCGACTGTTGGTCGTGATGACGACGATGACGATCGTCATCGTCATCGCGATCGCGACCGTGACTACGACGGCGATCGGGGTCGGTACTGGGGAGGACAGCCTCCTCAGTACGGACAGCCGCCGTACTATGGGCAGTACGGCCAGCCACCGTATTACGGCCAGCAGCCGTATTACGGCCAGCAGCCGTATTACGGCCAGCAGCCGTATTACGGCCAGCAGCCGTATTACGGCCAGCAGCCATTGCCAGCAAGCTCGTACCGACAGCCGATCAGCTACGGTCGTCGTCCCGTCTCCGTGTCCGTGACAGAGAGGGGCCCAGCGCGTCAGGTCTATCGACCGGGCGCGCAGCCGGCCGACTGGTGGTCCTCGCTGAGGCACATGCTCGGTGCCGAGCCGCCGGGTCTGCCGGGACCGGGCGATGAGCTTCCGTTCCCGCCGCGTGCGGCGGTGGTGGATGCTCCGCTGCCGACGCAGGCGAATCGGGACATCCTCCCGATGAGCACGGGCGTTCCGATCCTGCCGACGCAGTCGGCGCAGATCACCGGTCGTCCTCAGACGCTGGTGTTCAAGATCGGGCGCTTCGTGATCAGCAACGCCGGCACCGCTGGCGGCAGCGCTGACTGGATCGTGAACGACATCAAGATCGGCAACAGGTCGCAGTTCGTCCAGAGCGGTGACGTTCCGGGCGATCTCTTCGCGACGAATGCGGTCGACACGTTCGTTCGCTTCGAGTCGGCGCAGACGGCGATGGATGTCGTCGTGGTGGTCACGTACATCGGCCTCAACGAGAGCGGCTGCCCGTTCTTCGGCGCCATGGTCGGAACGGCGGCGGTGTAGCTAGCAGGTTGGATCGGTAGCTCGGAAGTGGCCCCGTGAGGTTCGATTCCTCGCCCGAGCACGGAAAGAGACGATGAGTAGTTTGCTAGACCAAATGTCGCGCGCGTCGACGTCTCTGACGATCGACGCACTGCGCGTTGGACCCGCACGCCGACCTCGAGCGCGAGGATCGTCATCGTTCTTTGCTGTGGCGCAAGCGCGCGTCCACGCCCGTCAGTTGAACGCGAACGCGAAAGGCCATTGAACAATGGACGGACAAACCTACGCACTTCTCGGTCGGTGGCTCGACGTCGTCGGACCGACTGTCGGCCGTGACGGTCGCGGCTCCGGTCGCGGCTCCGGTCGCGGCTTCGGGCACGGCCACGGCTGGGATCGTCGTCGCTACTGGGGCGGCTACGGTGGCTACTACGGCGATGGGCCCTACTACGGCGCTGCTGACTACGGCGATGGCGGCGGCGGCGGTGGCGACGGCGGCTTCGACCCGTACGCCTACTGGCAAGCCTACTTCCAGATGCAGCAGCAGATGCAGCAGCCGCAGATGCAGCCGCAGATGCCGTCGCCTGGTCCCGCTCCTGGTGGTCCTCCTGGTGGCCCACCACCTGGCGCGCCCGCACCTGGCGCGGCGCCTGCGACACAGGCGTCCGGCTGGTACGACATCACCGGCCCGAGCGTCGGCGCTGCCGGGCCGAACGGCATGCCGTGGCCGCCGCGCGCTGCGGTGGTCGACGCCCCGCTGCCGACGCAGGCGAACCGCGACATCCTCCCGATGTCGACGGGCGTTCCGATCCTGCCGACGCAATCGGCGCAGATCACGGGTCGTCCGCAGACCCTGGTCTTCAAGATCGGTCGCTTCGTGATCAG
>Ga0210396_10006337_pt1 | contig 11348 bp, 8 predicted proteins | sample IncBWH17OmetaG_FD_155466 | JGI IMG/M metagenome (GOLD analysis project Ga0210396, IMG submission 155466) | Forest soil microbial communities from Barre Woods Harvard Forest LTER site, Petersham, Massachusetts, United States - Inc-BW-H-17-O ...
GGCGTACCCGGCTGACTGGTGCGCGCGTCCTACGATGTCTGTCACGCGATCTACCCCGCGGGAGGCGAGTTCTTCCTCAAGCTCCCGCTGAATTCGTGAGCAAGCCGAAGGATCGTGGAAGAGCACCGTTCCCACGGCCACCAGCGACGCCCCGGCGAGCAGGAATTCCAGCGCGTCCCGCCCGGTCCGCACCCCGCCGGTGCCGATGAGCGGCACGTCGGGCAGCGCCTCGCGGACCTGCCAGACGCAGCGCACCGCGACCGGGCGGATCGCCGGACCCGACAGCCCGCCGTAGAGCCCCGCGAGCGCAGGCCGCACGGTCACCGGATCGATGACCAGGCCAGGCAGCGTGTTGATCAGGGACAGCCCGTCCGAGCCCGCCGACACGCAGGCCTTCGCCACGCTCACGATGTCGGTGACCTCCGGTGACAGCTTCGCGAACACCGGGATGTCGTACCTGGCGCTGCCGCGCACCGCCGCCACCACCTCCCCGGCCGCGCCGGGGTCGAGGGCGAACGGCCGCCCGGCGGCCGCGGCGTCCGGGCAGCCGAGGTTCACCTCGATCGCGGTCACGCCCGCGGCGTCGGACAGCCGGGCGGCGAGCTCGCCGTACTCGCGCGCGCTGTGGCCCGCCACGGACACCACGGCGCGCGCGCCGCGGGACAGCAGCCACGGCAGGTCACGCCGCAGGAACCCGTCGAGGCCCGGCCCCTGAAGTCCCCCGGCGGACAGCAGGCCGCTCGGCGTCTCGGTCACCCGGGGCGCCGGGTTGCCCGCCCGCGGCTCAAGCGTCACCGACTTGGTGATCACCGCGCCGATCCGCGCCACGTCGGTGAACTGGGCGAGCTCCCGGCCGGCGCCCGCGCATCCCGACGCCGTGAGGATCGGGCTCGGCAGGTCCACGTGACCGATCTTGGTTCGCAGGTCAGCCGGCACTGGACCGCTCCCCCGTCGGGGTGGCCGGGGTACCCGCGCGAGGTTTCCAGCCCGGGGCGCCGAGTGCGTCGAAGGGGATCGTGCCCACGTCATCCCAGCGCACCAGGTCGCCGCGGAACACGGGCCCGTCCACGCACGCCCGCACCATCCTGGTGATCTCGTCGTTGCCAACGACGGGCAGCACGCAGCCCATGCACAGCCCGGTCCCGCAGATCATCGCCGGCTCCGACACCAGCGCCTGCACCGGGATCTCGTACCGCCCGGCCAGCGCGCACACCGAGCGCAGCACGCCGAGCGGCGCGGACGCGTAGATCACGTCGGTGCGGGCCTGCGCGACGACGGTCGGCAGCACGTCCGCCACCGAGCCGCGGGCGCCGAGCGACCCGTCCGCGGTCGTGACCACGGCGGACCGGCCGGTACGCCGCGCGGTCAGCGCCCCGAACACCCGGTCCGCGCTCTCCGCGCCCAGCAGGAAGTCCGCGGCGCAGTTCCGGTCGGCCAGCCGCGACGCCAGCGCGAACAGCGGCGCGGCGCCGGATCCCACCCCCAGCAGCAGGCAGGACGCGGGCTCGCGCGGCACGGGGAAGGGGCGGCCAAGCGGTCCCACCACGTCAAGCACGTCCCGCGCCCGGCAGTCCGCGAGCCACTGCGCGCCAGGCTCGCGCGCCAGGAACACGAACTCGACCGTGCCGCCGTGGTCCGGCCGCACGTCGTGCACGGAGAACGTCCGCCGCGCCAGCATGGACGACGAGGGCCCGCCCACCGCCACCGCGATGAACTGGCCAGGGCGGAACCTGGTCGCGATCGCCGGGGCGACCACCGTCATGGCCACGTACGCGTCAACCCGGCGCACCGTGAGCACCGTCCCGCGCACCTGAACCGGCGCCACCTCGCTGCCCTCCTGATCGCCTCGCGCCATCCCGCAACCCGCCGACGACGCTTAGCCGCGCAGCGCGGCGGCGTGCTCCTGCAGCGAGCGCACGCCCACCTCGCCGCGGATCGTCGCCTCGATGCCCTGCACCGCCGCGGCCAGCCCGGCCACGGTCGTCACGCACGGCACGCCACGGCGGACCGCCGCGGTCCGGATCTCATAGCCGTCGAGCCGCACCGCGGCCGACGCCGCGGAGACGCTCCCGAAGGGCGTGTTCACGATCAGGTCTACCTCACCGTCCAGGATGCGCGTGACAACGGTCGGCTCGCCGTCCGGCCCGGCGCCGTCGCTGTGCTTTCGCACGATCTTGGCACGAACGCCGTTCCTGCGCAGTACCTCGGCAGTTCCGTATGTGGCCCAGATCTCGAACCCGAGGTCGGCGAGCCGCTTGACCGGGAACACCATGGCCCGTTTGTCCCTGTTCGCGATCGACACGAAGACCCGCCCGGTGACCGGCAGCGACCCGTACACGGCCTCCTGCGACTTGGCGTACGCGGTGCCGAACATCTCGTCGATGCCCATCACCTCGCCCGTCGACCGCATCTCCGGCCCGAGCACGGTGTCCACCCCGGCGCCCGTCGCGTCCCTGAACCGCCCGAACGGCAGCACCGCCTCCTTGACGGCCACCGGCGAGTCAAGCGGCAGGGTGCCGCCGTCGCCGTCGGCCAGCAGCACGCCAGACGAGCGCAGCGAGCCGATCGACGAGCCGAGCATCACCAGCGCGGCCGCCTTGGCGAGCGGCACGGCGGTCGCCTTGGACACGAACGGCACGGTCCGCGACGCGCGCGGGTTCGCCTCGAGCACGTACAGCACCCCGGCCGCGAGCGCGTACTGCACGTTGAGCAGCCCGCGCACCCCGACGCCGCGGGCGATCTTGTGCGTCGCCTCCCTGACCGCCGCGATGTCCCCGCGCCCCAGGGTGATCGGCGGCAGCGCGCACGCCGAGTCGCCGGAGTGGATCCCGGCCTCCTCGATGTGCTCCATCACGCCGCCGAGGTACAGCTCCGACCCGTCGTAGAGGGCGTCGACGTCGATCTCGATCGCGTCGTCGAGGAACCGGTCGATCAGCACCGGATGGTCGGGCGAGGCGGTCGTGGCGCGGTCCACGTAGCCCCGCAGCGTCTCCTCGTCGTAGACGATCTCCATGCCGCGCCCGCCGAGCACGTACGACGGCCGCACCAGCACCGGGTAGCCGATCTCGGCCGCCGCCACCGCCGCCTCCGCCGCGGACAGCGCGACCTCGCCGCGCGGCGCGGTCAGGCCCGCGGCGGCGAGCACCGACGCGAACGCGCCGCGGTCCTCGGCGAGGTGGATCGCGTCCGGCGACGTGCCGACGACCGGCACCCCGGCCGCTTCGAGGCCGCGCGCAAGACCCAGCGGCGTCTGCCCGCCGAGCTGCACGATCACGCCCGCGACCGGTCCCGCCGCCTGCTCGGCGTGCACCACTTCGAGCACGTCTTCCAGGGTCAGCGGCTCGAAGTACAGCCGGGAGGAGGTGTCGTAGTCGGTCGAGACGGTCTCCGGGTTGCAGTTGACCATCACGGTCTCGTAGCCCGCGTCGCGCAGCGCGAACGAGGCGTGCACGCAGGCGTAGTCGAACTCGATGCCCTGCCCGATCCTGTTGGGGCCGCTGCCGAGGATGATCACCTTCGGCCGGTCCCCCGGCGGCACCTCGTCGCCCTCGTCGTACGTCGAGTACAGGTACGGGGTGCGGGCCGCGAACTCGGCGGCGCAGGTGTCGACCGCGTGGTAGACCGGCCGCACGCCGAGCGCGTGCCGCAGGGCGCGCACCTGGTCCGCCCCGATGCCGCGGAGCTCCGCGAGCTGCGGGTCGGAGAACCCGTGCGATTTCGCCAGCCGGAACAGACTGGTGTCGAGTTCGGAGGCGGCCGCTACCGTTCGGGATATCTCGTGGATCTGGACAACCTGATCCACGAACCACGGATCGATGCCGGTGACCTCCGCCACCGCCTGCGGGGAGGCGCCGGCCCGCAGCGCTTGCAGCATGGTGTTGAGCCGACCGTCGTGCGGGGTGCGGCAGCGGTCGAGCAGCAGGTCGGCGTCGGTTTCTGTACTGCTGAATCGGAACGGGCCCGTCGCGGCTTCCAGGCTTCGCTGGGCCTTCTGCAGGGCCTCGCCGAACGAGCGGCCGATCGCCATCGCCTCGCCGACCGACTTCATGTGCGTGGTGAGCGTGGTGTCGGCGCCGGGGAACTTCTCGAAAGCGAACCGCGGGATCTTCACGACCACGTAGTCGAGGGCAGGCTCGAAGGACGCCGGCGTCTGGCCGGTGATGTCGTTCGGGATCTCGTCGAGGGTGTAGCCGATCGCGAGCCTGGTGGCGATCTTGGCGATCGGGAAGCCGGTTGCCTTGGAGGCGAGCGCCGAGCTCCGGCTCACGCGCGGGTTCATCTCGATGACGACCATCCGGCCGGTCTTCGGATCGACGGCGAACTGGATGTTGCAGCCGCCGGTGTCCACGCCGACCGCGCGGATGATCTGGATCGCGACGTCGCGCATGTGCTGGTACTCGCGGTCGGTGAGCGTCATCGCGGGGGCGACCGTCACCGAGTCGCCGGTGTGCACGCCCATCGGGTCGACGTTCTCGATCGAGCAGACGATCACGACGTTGTCGTTGCGGTCGCGCATCAGCTCGAGCTCGAACTCCTTCCAGCCGATGATCGACTCCTCGAGGAGGACCTCGGTCGTGGGGCTGGCGTCCAGGCCCGCGCCGGCGATCCTTCTCAGGCCGTCCTCGTTGTACGCGATGCCGGAGCCGGCCCCGCCGAGGGTGAAGCTCGGCCGGACGACCACGGGCAGGCCGAGGTCCGCTGTGGCGGCGAAGCACTCGTCGAGGGTGCGGCAGATCTGGCTGCGCGGGACCTCGGCGCCGAGGGCGGTGACGATCTCCTTGAAGCGCTCGCGGTCCTCGCAGGCCTCGATCGCGTCGATGTCGGCGCCGATCAGCTCGACGCTGTATTTTTTCAGGGCGCCGCTGGCGTGCAGGGCCACGGCCGCGTTCAGGGCGGTCTGGCCGCCGAGCGTGGGCAGCAGCGCGTCCGGGCGCTCCTTCGCGATCACCTTCTCCAGGATGTCGGGGGTGATCGGCTCGACGTAGGTCGCGTCGGCGAACTCGGGGTCGGTCATGATCGTCGCCGGGTTGGAGTTCACCAGGCTGACCCGGATGCCTTCGGCGCGCAGGACGCGGCAGGCCTGGGTGCCCGAGTAGTCGAACTCGCAGCCCTGCCCGATCACGATCGGCCCGGACCCGATGACGAGCACCGACTTCAGGTCCTCACGCCGCGGCATGGGCTGCTCCCCTCGTTCCGGCAGCGTGGGAAGGCGGTCGATGGGCCATTGACCGCCATAGAAGGGGGACGATGGGCCATTCACCGCCATCGCGGGGCGGATGGGGAGTCATCGGGCGGCGTCCATCAGGGCGGCGAACTGGTCGAAGAGGTCTACCGCGTCGTGCGGGCCAGGGGCCGCCTCCGGGTGGTACTGGACGCTGAAGGCGGGGCGGTCCAGGAGGCGGATGCCCTCGACCACGCCGTCGTTGAGGTTGACGTGGCTGACCACGGCCTCCCCGAAGGGGGTACCGAAGGGTTTGCGTGCCCCGGGGGGAACATGGGCCCAGGCGCTGCCCGCGTCGCGGCTGGTGTCGGCCTCGGGCGGCAGCGCGGCGGCGAAGCCGTGGTTGTGGCTGGTGATGTACACCCGGCCGGTGGCCAGGTCCATGACCGGCTGGTTCACGCCGCGGTGCCCGTAGCGCAGCTTGTACGTGCTGAGCCCGATCGCCCGGCCGAGGATCTGGCTGCCGAAGCAGATGCCGAACACCGGCACGCCGGCCTCGAGCACCCCGCGCATCGCGGCGACCGCGTACCCGGCCGCGGCCGGGTCCCCTGGCCCGTTGCTGAAGAACACCCCGTCGGGGTCGGTGGCCAGGATCTCCCCGGCGGTGACCGTCGCGGGCAGCACGCGGGCCTCCATGCCGCGCTTGGCCATGTTCCGCGGGGTGGCGGCCTTGATGCCGAGGTCGACGGCGGCGACCCGGTACCTGGTCGCGGTGCCGTCGGGCGGGCTGACCGTGTAGGGATGCGGCGTGGTCACGGTCCTGGCCAGGTCGGCGCCGGTCATGCCGGGGCTGGCCAGCACCCGGTCGAGCAGCCGCCGCGGGTCGCCGGTCACGGTGGAGACGGCGGCGCGCATCGCGCCCTGCTCCCTGATCCGCATGGTCAGCGCCCGGGTGCCCGGCACGGCGATGCCGGGGATGCCCTGGGCCTTGAGCTCGTCGTCCAGGCTGCGACGGGCCCGCCAGCTCGAGGCGAGCCTGGACGGCTCGCGGACCACGTAGCCGCTGACCCAGATCCGGTGCGATTCCGGGTCCTCGTCGTTGACCCCGGTGTTCCCGATGTGCGGCGCGGTCATCGCCACGATCTGCCCGGCGTACGACGGGTCGGTCAGCGTCTCCTGGTAGCCGGTCATCGCGGTGTTGAAGACCATCTCGCCGAACGTCTCGCCGCTCGCGCCGAAGCCCTCGCCGCGCAGCGTCGTGCCGTCCTCGAGGACCAGGATCGCGGGCTGGGCACCGCTCGTCATCGTGTCACCTTCCCGTCCAGCACCGTGGCCGCGCCGCGCAGGAACGTGGCGTGCACCCGCCCGGGCAGCGCCATGCCCGCGAACGGGCTGTTGCGGCTCTTGGAGGCGTGCGCGGCCGGGTCCACGGCCTCGGCGGGCGCGGCCGCGTCGTACAGCGTGAGGCTGGCCGGGCTGCCCGGCGCCACCGGCTGGCCGTGGCCGGGCAGCCGGCCGATCGCGGCCGGGCGGCGCGACATGCGGTCCGCGACGCCGGCCCAGTCGAGCAGGCCGGTGTCCACCATCGCGAGCTGCACCACGCGCAGCGCGGTCTCCAGGCCGGTCATGCCGTTCGCGGCGGCCGCCCACTCGGTCTCCTTGGCCTCGACCGGGTGCGGCGCGTGGTCGGTGGCCACGCAGTCGATGGTGCCGTCGGCCAGCCCCTGGCGCAGCGCGTCCACGTCGGCCCTGGTGCGCAGCGGCGGGTTGACCTTGAACACGGTGTCGTACCCGCCGGCCAGGTCGTCGGTGAGCAGCAGGTGGTGCGGGGTCACCTCGGCGGTCACCTGCCAGCCCTTGGCCTTGGCCCAGCGGACGATCTCCACCGAGCCGGCCGTCGAGACGTGGCAGACGTGCAGCCGCGAGCCGGTGTGCGCGGCGAGCAGGCAGTCGCGCGCGATGATCGCCTCCTCGGCGGCGGCCGGCCAGCCGGGCAGGCCGAGCCTGCTGGCGACCTCACCCTCGTTCAGCTGGGCGCCTTCGGTGAGCCGCGGCTCCTGGGCGTGCTGCGCGATCACCCCGTCGAACGCCTTCACGTACTCCAGGGCCCGGCGCATCAGCAGCGGGTCGGCGACGCAGTCGCCGTCGTCGGAGAACACCCGGACCGCCGCGGCCGAGTCGGCCATCGCGCCGAGCTCCGCGAGCTGCCTGCCGTTCCGGCCCACGGTGACCGCGCCGACCGGGCGGACGTCGGCGTACCCGGCCTGCTGGCCGAGCCGCCAGATCTGCTCGACGACCCCGGCGGTGTCGGCCACCGGCTCGGTGTTCGCCATCGCGTGCACCGCGGTGTAGCCGCCGAGCGCGGCGGCCCTGGTGCCGGTCTCCACCGTCTCGGCGTCCTCGCTGCCCGGCTCGCGCAGGTGCGCGTGCAGGTCCACGAGGCCGGGCAGCGCGATCAGCCCCTGGGCGTCGAGGACGCGCGCCGTCGGCGCGGCGATGTCCGCGCCGACGGCTACGATCTCGCCGCCGTCGAGGTGGATGTCGGCGGCGCCCGGGCCGCCCGCGATCGAGACGCCCTTGATCAGCCATTCCTCGGTCATGCCGCCGCCCCCTCGCCGGCACCGCCGAGGAGCAGGTAAAGAACGGCCATCCGGACGATGACCCCGTTGCTCACCTGCGCCACGATCGTCGACCGCGGCGAGTCCGCGACCTCGGCGGCGATTTCCACGCCGCGGTTCATCGGGCCCGGGTGCATCACGATCGCGTGCTCGGGCAGCAGCGCCATCCGCCCGGTGTCGAGCCCGTACCGGCGCCGGTACTCCCGGATGCTCGGGAAGTACGCCGCGCTCATCCGCTCCTGCTGCACCCGCAGCATCATCACCACGTCGGCCTTGCGGAGCTCCGCGTCCAGGTCGTAGCTGACCTTGCACGGCCAGCTCTCGACCGCGTACGGCATCAGCGTCGGCGGGGCCACCAGCGTCACCTCGGCCCCGAGCGTGCTGAGCAGCAGCACGTTGGACCTGGCCACCCGGCTGTGCAGGACGTCGCCGACGATCGTGACCCGCAGCCCGTCCAGGCCCATGCCGCGGCCGCGCTCGCCGTCGCCGACGAGCCGCTGGCGCATCGTGAACGCGTCCAGCAGCGCCTGGGTGGGGTGCTCGTGGGTGCCGTCCCCCGCGTTCACCACGCTGCCGGTCACCCAGCGGGCCAGCGTGTGGGCGGCGCCGGACGCGCTGTGCCGGATGATCACCGCGTCCGCGCCCATCGCCTCCAGGGTCAGCGCGGTGTCCTTCAGGCTTTCGCCCTTGGCCACGCTCGACCCCTTGGCGGAGAAGTTGATCACGTCCGCGGACAGCCGCTTCGCGGCCGCCTCGAACGAGGTCCTTGTCCTGGTGGAGTCCTCGTAGAAGCAGTTGACGACCGTCAGGCCGCGCAGCGTCGGGAGCTTCCTGATCGGCCGGCCCGCGACGCTGGCGAGTTCGGCCGCGGTGTCCAGGATGAGGATCGCGTCGTCGCGGCTCAGGTCGGCCGCGGAGATCAGGTGCCGGTTCACCGGTCACCCTCCCCGAGCAGCACCGAGTCCTCGCCGTCGATCTCCGTCAGGTGCACCCGCACCACCTCGCGGTGCGCCGTCGGCAGGTTCTTGCCCACGTAGTCGGCGCGGATCGGCAGCTCCCGGTGGCCGCGGTCGACAAGCACGGCGAGCTGCACGGAGCGCGGCCTGCCGAGATCGTTGAGCGCGTCAAGCGCGGCGCGCACTGTCCGCCCGGAGAACAGCACGTCGTCGACCAGCACGACCGTCTTGCCGTCCACCCCCTCGGGCGGCACCTCGGTCCGCCGCAGCGCGCGCGCCGGGCGCAGCCGCAGGTCGTCGCGGTGCATGGTGACGTCGAGCGAGCCGTACGGCGCCGGGGTGCCCTCGAACTCACCGATCCGCGCCGCCAGCCGGCGGGCCAGGTAGACCCCGCGGGTAGGGATGCCGAGCAAGACAACCCCCTCGCCACCGTGCGTGCGTTCCAGGATCTCGTGCGCGATGCGGCTCAGTGCGCGACGGATCTCCTCGGGAGTGAGCACCGCTTTCCAGCCACCGCCAGCGGCCTGGCCGGGGTCTGGGGCCCTCGGGGCGCTCGCGGCGCCGGAGGCGCCGGGAACACTAGGGGCACTGGGGGCACTCGACTCGTGACCTGGTTCTGGCCTCATCGCGCACACCAGTCACGACCTCCTTCCCCGTCTCACGGGACGGTCCTTAAAGGATGCCTACGCCGATTACCGTACCAGCAACATCCGCGCAGGCAGGACCGTTGTCCCTGGCCGCCCACGCCGGCGCGGCGGCCACCGGGGGCACCACCGGTACCCTTAGTCATCACCGGCTCCCGGCACCCCGCTCCTCCCCGGCCGCGCGGACGCCGTTTGGTGATTCCCAGTGAGCATGTGCACTGTGATTTGGATCACATTAGACGTACGATGTCATAACGGTCCGGAGCCGGGCGGCGGACCATCTTGCCGCCCCTGCGCACGGGAAACCCGACGACATCGAGGGTTGTCGCTTTCTGGCGAGGGGTACGAAGCATTCCGCGCGGGCAGGGACGGTTACTGAGTGCCTTCGACCAGTTTTTGCCATTTGGCTTGACCTTGTCGCCCTCGCCGCTTACCGTCACTGTGCGTAACCGTTACCGTAAGCGACGACTGGCCGGGAAACCGAGGAAAAATGCCATCTGAGTACGCCAAGACCCTGGGCGCGCGACTGCGCGCTATTCGCACCCAGCAGGGACTCTCGCTGCACGGCGTTGAGGAGAAGTCACGCGGACGGTGGAAGGCCGTCGTGGTCGGTTCCTACGAGCGCGGCGACCGGTCGGTCACCGTTCAGAAGCTCGCCGAGCTTGCCGAGTTCTACGGGGTCCCGGTGTCCGAGCTGCTGCCCGGCGACGCCGCCCCCACCCCGATCGCGACCGCTCCCAAGCTCGTGATTGACCTTGAGCGGATGAACCAGCTGCCGAAGGAGAAGATCGGGCCGCTCGCCCGCTACGTCGCCACCATCCAGGCGCAGCGCGGCGACTACAACGGCCGGGTGCTCTCCGTCCGGCACGAGGACCTGCGGTCGCTGGCGGTCATCTACGACAAGTCGCCCGCTGACCTGACCGAAGAGCTCATCAGCTGGGGCGTGCTTGACGCGGACGCCCGCACCACCCCCATCGAGTCGTTCTGAGGCTGAGGGGCTGGCCCGCCGCGTCGGGCCAGCCCCTCAGTCGCCTCAGCTCGCCGGCCGGAGCGGGAGCATCGGCTGGCTGTCGACGCCGAGCGCCCGCTCGGCCACCGACAGGAAAGTCCCCGCGTCCCTGAGCAGGTCCTCGGCCTCCCGCGCGGTCGCGGCCCGCGGCAGGCCCGCCTCGGCCGCGGCGCGCTTGGCCGCGCTCGCCGCGAAGAACGCCGCCCACTCGGCCAGCGCCGGCTCGACCTGCGGGAGCAGTTCCCACACGCTGCGCGGCCGCCTACGGCGGGTCCCCGTTCCCGGCTCGCCCCTGGCGGCGACGATCGCCGCCGCGGCGCGCAGCGCGGCCAGGTGCGCGCAGATGTAACGGGTACCGGGATCGCCTTCCGCGCCGGCCTCGGCCAGCCCGCGCCGAGCGGTCTCAAGCAGGCTGAGCACCGTCGGGGAAACCCGGTGCGCCGGCGCTTCGCTGCCTGCCACCGTCAGGGTGCTGATCATCGTCGTCACTCCTTCAGCCTTCCGCTTCGTGCCGCTTCGCCCCGCCGCTGCGGGGCCCCTGGCCAGGCGAAGCGCTTCCCCACGCCCCGCCCGGCCAGCTGCCGGCCGCCAGGGGTCGCGGCGGCCGGAGTTCGCCACGTCTTCATTCGAACACAGATTCGTGGTGATGTCCAGTCCATTTGCTGACACTTTCGAAGATAGTGCGGGGGTCTGACATTCCGGCCGGTCCAGTCCCGGCGGCATCGCAAGTCCGACATAGTGGGCACATGACCGGCCGCGTGCTGTCCCGGAGATCCGCGCTAGCCGGCCTTACCGCGGGGGCCGCTGCCGTAGCGGGCGGCATCTGCGCCGAAGACCTGCTCCGCGGCTCCGGCCCGCGCCCGGTCGCCGCGATGCTGGACGACCTGGTGGGAAGCTACGACTTCAACCAGGGCTGGCTGTTCGGCGGCCCGTACGTCAAGGGCGCGGAAGCGCCAGGGC
>Ga0210396_10006338_pt1 | contig 11348 bp, 7 predicted proteins | sample IncBWH17OmetaG_FD_155466 | JGI IMG/M metagenome (GOLD analysis project Ga0210396, IMG submission 155466) | Forest soil microbial communities from Barre Woods Harvard Forest LTER site, Petersham, Massachusetts, United States - Inc-BW-H-17-O ...
TGTACCATTCATTACCTTGCCAACGGCGCCAACGCGGTCGAGAAAGAATACCTGGAAGTGTTCGGCGACTCGAAAACGGCCCGCATGTGGAACTTCAAGAAGCTCGAATGCGCGGCCGGCCGGAAGAAATCAACCACTTCGTTCTCCGGAGACAAAGGACACGCTGCGGAGATGAAAGCCCTGCTTGACGGTTTTGAATCGGGCAGCGGTTCGCCTATCGGCATCGAGTCTTTGGCGGCAACCTCGCGTGCAACGTTCGCCGCGATGGAATCCGTCAGGATGAACTGCCTGGTGCAGGTACACCCGCTAATTTAGGACGCAGACCGCCTGAGTCATATTCCCGTCTGCAAAGAGCCTTTCGTTAGGTCGAAATGGAAAGTTTGTACGACTCAAGTTTTGCTTCCTCGACCTAAGCTGCGCAGAACTTTGGTTTCGAATGGGACACAAAAACCATGCTGACTTCGACAACTGCTAGCGAGCAAGACATCCGCGCCTTCTGGGATGCTCACCCTTGTGGTGACCATCAGGTTGAGAGTCTCAAGGCGGATTACGAGGCGTTTTTCCAGCGATATGACGAATTTCGCTACAGTCGCGAGGGCCATATTCTGCGTCGGCTCGATGCGATCGACTTCAAAGGGAAGCGCGTTCTCGAGATCGGCCTTGGGCAGGGCGCCGACTCCGAACAGATAATTCGGCGGGGCGCTCTATGGTCCGGGTTGGATTTGACGCCTGAAGCCATTCAACGGGTCTCGAAACGTCTGCAGTTGAGAGGGCTGCCCTACGAGCGACTGGAATGCGGGAGCGCCTTGGCAATACCTTTCGCCGATAACAGCTTTGACATGGTTTTCTCCCATGGTGTCCTGCACCACATCCCAGAGGTGAGAAAGGCGCAGAGTGAAATCGCCCGGGTTCTGAAACCGGACGGTCGTCTTGTCGCCATGCTCTACGCCCGCCGTTCTCTGAATTATCTTGTAGCCATCGCGATCGTGCGCCGCATTGCGGTCGCCTCGCTCTACATGATTGGCGCTAAGCCTGGCGGCATAGTCGGTGGGCATCTCGCTAACGCCAGAAGGGAAGGGCTGTGGCGTTATCTGAAAATGTCGAACTTCATCCATCGAAACACGGACGGCCCTCTGAACCCCTACAGCAAGGTTTACGATCTGGCCACGGTACGCGCTGATTTTCCTGAGTTCCAGATTGAACGCAGCTACCGGGATTTGATGCACGCGCCGCCGCTGCCAGTCGCGCCTCTCAAACCGCTCGCGGGCATAATGGGCTGGCATCTGTGGGTCCACTTGGCGCCGCGCAAAGGAAACGGTAGGGAACAACCGTAGCCCTGGCCACTTCGCCGCTGGCTGATTATTTGCTTTAAAGAACGCTCTTATTTTAATGGCTTGGCGGCACTTGTCGTGATCTCGTTGCAGATTTATCTGATTCGTCGTTCACGAGCGAGATTCTGGAGAAGGTAAAAATGAGAAAGATGCGATTTCGATTGTCGAATTGCCGATTCTTGATCCTCGGCGTGTGCCTTGCGGCGGGGTCGTTCAGTTGGGCGCAAGTTCAATCGAAGGCTGTCATCGTGAAGGCGGCCAAGCATGCTTTCGCGCCTCCTCTGAGCCAGCTTGTGCCCATTCCTCCGCGATCCGCGGCTCTGCGCTCGCTTCCCGGCGAGAGCGGCCGGCTGCGAATGCCTCGCCACACCGGCAGCCCGGTCCGAGATTCGGTCCTTCAGGCATCATCCGACGCAGCCGTTCCCTCCGTCCTGTCCGCGACTTCGGGACTGAACATTCTCGGCGTTGGGACCGGCTTTGATGGTTTCAATATCCAAGCCACGGTTGCCGTCCCCAACGGGGCAGCGGGGCCGACGCAGTTTGTCCAGATTGTCAACGATTCCTTTGCGGTGTTCAACAAATCCACTGGCACTGTGGAATACGGTCCAGCCGATGGGAACACCCTATGGCAGGCTCTAGGAGCACCCTGCTCGACCGCCCCTAACATGGACGAGGTGGCCCAATTCGACAAGCTGGCACAAGTCTGGGTGATTATGATGCCACTTTATGCTGAGCCAGACACGCTGTGCATTGCCGTGTCCACCACCTCGAACGCAACCAACGGGGGATGGAATCTGTATGCGTTTGAGGTTCCAGTGACCGCATTATGCGGCGGCGGTGGCTGCAGGCCAATGTCGGACTACCCCAAGCTGGCCGTCTGGCCTGATGGTTACTACATTACCTACAACCAGGGAGGTACATCCAACAATTTTCTAGGTGCGGCAGCCTGTGTGGTGGACCGCGCTACGATGCTTACCGGTGCTGCGGCCACCATGCAATGCTTTAACGAGATTCCCGGCAGCAGCTACGGTACTTTATTGCCTGCAGACGTAGACGGGACCACTCCGCCTCCCGCCGGCACACCGGAGTACTTTGCCAGTTTTGACTACAACGATCAGTCTCTCGACCTTTGGCAGTTTCATGTGAATTGGACAACCCCTGCCGATTCAACCTACACCGGACCGACGAACATCCCAGTGACGGCGTTTCTGGAGCCTTGTGGCGACACTGTCACGGAAATGACCCCCAGCGACAACTGCGTCCCGCAAGCGGGAACCGCGGAGATGCTGGGTGCTTTCGGCGACCGCCTCATGTATCGTCTGGCCTACCGCAACTTCGGAAGTTACCAGTCGATCGTCGCCAACCACACAGTGCAAGTCGGAACCGGCAGCAACCAGACCGGCATTCGTTGGTACGAGCTTCGAAACACAGGGACCGGGTTCGAACAATACCAAGAGGGGACCTACGCGCCGGATTCCAGCTATCGCTGGATGGGCAGCATCGCCATGGACAAATTGGGTGACATGGGGCTGGGTTATAACGTGTCCAGCAGTTCTCTGAGTCCCACCATTCGGTACACGGGCCGACTAGCTACCGACACTTTGGGTCAGATGGAGAGTGAGATCGATGTCTTATCCGAGGCGAGCGTGGCCCACACTTCGCAAACCAATACCGTCCGTTGGGGTGACTTCAGCAGTATGGCCATCGACCCCACAGACGACTGCACCTTCTGGTATACGGGCGAATATCAGACAACGACTAACAGCAATCATTGGAGTACTCGAATTGCCTCCTTCAGCTTCCCGGCTTGTACGCAGAGCTTTCCGCTCACGGTGAACGAGGTGGGGCAGGGAACTGTAACCAGCACAGACGGCAATATCAACTGCACCAATGGGAGCGGTACCTGTAGCGCGGTTTACGCAAGTGGCAGCTCGGTTACGTTGAATGCCATAGCGGCGAGCGGTTGGACATTTTCGGGATGGAGTGGGGCTTGTAGTGGGACGAATCCCTGCAATCTGGTCGTGAACAGTAGCACGAGTGCAACGGCTACGTTCACTTCGCCGAACTACACGCTCACCGTAAACGAGTCAGGGCAAGGAACCGTGACCAGCACCGACGGCGAGATCAGTTGCACCAACGGTAGCGGTCACTGTAGCGCGGTTTACGCGAGCGGCAGCTCGGTTACCTTGAACGCCACAGCGGCGAGCGGTGGGACGTTTTCGGGATGGAGCGGGCCCTGCACTGGGAGCAATCCATGCAACCTGGTCATGAACACTAATCTGACTCCGACGGCGACGTTCACGGCCAACGCCAGTTGGACCCTGGTACGCGAGAAATCGAATGGTGGGGCGATCACGAACCTGACGATTCCAGCCACCGGCACCGGGCATTTGGTTGCTGTAGCCCTGATGTTCAATGGGAAAACGTCGGTTGCCGGCGTTTCGGACAATGCCACCGGGGGCAGCAACACCTATGTCTCAGCTGGCGCCAGATCTACGGTGAGCACGTGGTCAGTAGAAATCTGGTACGCCGTGAACTCGAAACCTGGGGCTACCGTTGTAACGCCTACGTTTGCTGGTTCGCCTACGAACGTTCAGATCACGGTTTGGGAGGTGTCAGGCCTCTCAACCTCGGCCCTTGACGCAACCAACATCTCGAGTGGAAACGTGACCGTCAATAACACTGTGGGACCGATGGTCACTACCACCCAGCGCGGTGATTTTATTGTGTCTGTCCTGTTAGCCAACGCTGCTGATTTCACAGCGATTTCCAGCGGCAACGAGTTTACGGATGACTTTACAACCTATGGAAACGGATGGGCGCATATCACCAGCGCTTCCGCCGCCGCAGGGACACATCAGGCTAGCTGGGATACCGCTGCTCCGACTGGCGTGTATTGTGCCAGCACGGTTGCCTTCCTTTCGAATTAACGAACCACGATGTGTCGGAGAGCAGAGGGGTCTTCAGCGACCGTGGACTGGAAGTCGTACCAGTGTCACGGTTCGGGGCGAGTGCGGGAAAATATATAATTGCTTGAGCAGGTAATGATCCAATGACTCCCCGTTTGATCATCGTCTTGTTTTTATTCGATTTAGTTACCTGGGCGCAGGTCACTTTACGCCCCACCGACGACGTGCCCAGGATAGTCAGTTCGAAACCGGCGGGCACGACCTTCCTCTTTACTCCCGGCACCTATCGTTTGTCTCAGTCAATCAAACCCAAGGACGGCGATCATTTCATCGGTCAAACCTCGTGCGCTCCGCCGGCGACCCCCTGTTCGGCAATTATCAGTGGCGGAGTAGTGATTGGTCCTTCAGCCACGTTCGACGGAACCAACTATGAGGTTGCCAAGCAAACGCAACAGGGGTCACGGGCCGTCAGCACTGCCAACTGTGATCCCGGCTGGCTGGCGTGCATTTACCCCGAGGATTTGTTTTTCGATGGCGTACCACTGCAACACCTTTACTCCCCGACGCTTCCGACCATCCTTGCCGGCCAGTGGTGGTTCGACTATACCAACCACATCATCTACTTCCACGACAACCCGTCCGGCCATACGGTCGAGACCAGCGTGCTGAATAACGGCTTTGGCGGCACCGCCAACAACGTCACCATCCAGTACCTCACGATTGAAGAATTCGCCAACATGTATCCGTTCGGGGCTATTGGTGCACCGCAAGGCGTTAATGCGCTCACCCAAGGGGCAAACTGGACGGTAGAGAATTGTGAGGTTACGCTGAACCACGGCTTCGGAGTGCGAATCGCCTACCGCATTCAGATACTCAACAATTACCTTCACGATAACGGCCAATTCGGAGCCGGTGGCGGCTTAGGGGTAACTTCGGCTCCCGCAACTGAATCCGCTAATTCAGGCATTCTGGTCCAGGGCAACGTCATCAATCACAACAATTATGCCCACTTCAATCCCGGTTTCGGGGCAGGCGGCTTCAAGGTCGGAGCTGCCAGCGGGATAGTTCTGCGTGGCAACACCATCCAGCACAATGAGGGTTCCGGTATTCACTTTGACGAAGACAGCCAGAACGAGTTAGTGGATGGCAACATTATCACTGATAACTCGGATGCGGACGGGTTGGTGCAGGAGATCGGCGAGGGCATCTCGACGTTCCGTAACAACATAGTGCTGCGGAACGGTGCCCAGTCAAACAGCTCCAATTGGAGCTTTCAGATCGCCGTCCGCGCCAGCTCAGGGGTAAGCGCATACTGCAACGTAATAGAGATTCCGAACGGGGGGCCAGCCATCGGAGGATTGGCCATAGGTGCGGCGAACCGAGGGTCGAGCCGCTATCCGCCCTACCAGTACCGGGCCAGCACCGGGAACTCGTTCCATCACAACACAGTGATCTGGGATTCTGGTGCGGCCGGAGCCGTCGGGTTTTTCCAGAACGATCCGGCCACCCAGCCCAATTTCTTCGCCGACAATGCGGCACCAGATTACAACAGCTATCACTTGCCCAGCCTGTCTGCGGCCCACTTTGTCTACGACAACGACAACTCTCGCAGCAACAAGCCTAAGCCCTTTGCACGCCACCAGGCGGCCCGTGCAGATGTTCACAGTACCGTGGACACACACAACTCGGGCGGTTTTCCGGCGGTGGCGATTACGTCCCCGGCGGACCAGTCCTCGATCACAAGTCCAGTTACGGTTGCGGCTACCGCGTCGGACGCCAGCGGGATCAGCAAGGTGGAATTCTATGTCGACTGGACCCTGCAGGCGACGGTCAGCAGCAGTCCGTACAATTTTGATTGGACCAGCCCCGCCAGCGGGGCTCACACGGTCGCAGCAATGGCCTACAGCAATGCTGGGATTCGCGCTTGCTATGCGGTTACGTTGAATGAACAGTGACCACGCTCGATAAATGGCATGGCAAGGCATAGTTCCGGTTATGCAGGGAGCGCATCTTAGGCCAGAGTTTGGCAAGGCATACCTTTCCTGGGCCTACCTCCCGGCAACTGGACTCCTTTGTCGGACTGCCCTTCCCCGCCCAAGGCCCGCTTCCGATTCTCAGGGTCCAAGAGCTGTGAAGGTGGGGAACAATCAGAAGATGTGATTTTTTCTGGAGAAAACGGCAATGATCAATACTGAAACACCACAGATGACAAATACTGAAGGAGGAACTCCGCCGCTCTCGTGGGGGAAGCGACTTGTTTTTCGGTTAATCGCTATTACTTTAGGTTTGGTTGTACTTGCCGGTGCCGGAGAGGTTCTACTTAGAGTGCTGCCCCTGGGACGGTTCAGGAGTGCCCCGTTTCGTCAATACGATCCAGTCATTGGCGTCTCGCTGATTCCGAATATGAAGGTTGTGCATAGCCGTGGATGTTTCACGGGTTTGGTAGAAACCAATCGCTGGGGTTTCCGCGACCGCGATCGCACGCTAGAGAAACAACCCGGCGAATTCCGCATTGCACTGATCGGAGACTCGAGCGTCGAAGCCGTGCACGTTCAGCCAGAGCAGGTCATGAATATCCAAATGGAGACACTCCTCCAGCAACAGGGCTACAAGAACATCGAGGTAATGAACTTCGCAGTGGAGGGGATCGGAACGACCCAGGAGTTGCTCCTGTACCAGGAGCGGGTGCGTCAGTTTCATCCGGACCTGGTCTTGATTCTGTTCAATGACAACGATATTTGGAACAACTCGTCCACGCTTCAACCAAAGATATACGGTATTCACACCTGGTATGCACCCTATTACGACTTAGATCCGAATGGGAATCTGGTGCTTCGTCCCGTCGACTCGAGACCGTTCGATTCTTTACGCTCCTACCTAGAACGTCATTCCTACTTGGTCTATTATTTCGAGCGGACCTGGCTCAGAATCGATCCCACGCTGTACAAATGGCAGGGCATCCCCGTGGTTTATGAACTCTACGCTGACGATCCGATGGATGCGGAGTGGACACAGGCATGGTCAGTCACTGAAAAAGTACTGGCTCTAACGCGTCAAACCGTGGAAGCTGACGGAGCGAAATTTGCGCTGGTTGTCCATCCGGACTCTTATGCGATCGATCCGCAGTGGCGCAAACACATGTTTCAAAGCGAAGCAGAAATTCCATCCCAGTTTAATCCGCCAAAGGTTTATGAACGTCTTAATGAGATCATTGCCAAGGCCGGCGTAACGCCAATATCCGTTATCCCTTACATGCAAGCCTATAGCACTGAACACCACTTGCAGGCTCCCTATTTTTCATTGCGTTGCGACCCGCACTACAGCGCATTGGGTCACGAAGTATTTGCAGAGGCCCTGGTGCAAGGGCTTCAGAAGGATCACCTGATTCCTTCGCCGCCGCAAGCCCCGCAGTAGGTGTGACCGCCCAATGCGGAGTCGAGTTCATCTTTATGGAGGCTTTAGATCATAGACCTTTTTCTCTATCCATAGTGACGAAAAAGCTGCTAGAGTAGCTTGACCGTCGATTGGTGCGGGGCAGAGCCTATTAGATCGACCTCCCTAGCCTTTTCTGACCCATAGCACAGTTGCCCCCGAGCGTAGCGATCCGGCTGAGTCGGGTGGAGTTGTTCCTGTTCTGCCACTGCGGGCGTCAACTGCGTACAAAACGGCCAAAGTGCCTTCTGAAGGAGAACCCATGAAGTTCTTGCGAAATACAACCCGAAATCTTGGTGTGGCTGGGGAGCTGTTTTCGTTTCTCGTGAGTAACAAGCGCTGGTGGCTGGTACCGATGATCGTGGTACTGTTCCTGCTGGGAGCATTAATTGTCCTGGCCCAGAGTTCGGCGATTGCACCGTTCATCTATACGTTGTTCTAGGAGCCGCGATGTTGAGCCTACTGAAGCGCGCCTGGCAGGGTTGGAAGAAGATTGCCCACAAGATCGGCAATTTCCAGGCGCGCGTGTTGCTGACCGTTTTTTATGGGGTGCTGGTCCTGCCTTTCGGACTGGCCGCTCGACTTTTCTCGGACCCCCTCCGGATCAAGAAGTCCCCGACCGAATGGCTGGATCATCCTGACGAGGCCTACGGCCTGGACTGGGCAAGGAAACAATAACTGTGGATATCCTGGGAATTTCCTGTTACTACCATGACGCCGCCGCGGTGTTGCTGCGCGACGGCCAGGTCATCGCAGCTGCTGAGGAAGAGCGCTTTTCGCGCATCAAGCACGATTATGGCTTCCCCAAGCTGGCTATCAAGTTCTGCCTGGAACAAGCTGGCATTCGCGGCGAAGACCTCGACTACGTTGTCTTTTTCGAGAAGCCATTCCGTAAACTCGACCGCATCCTGATGACCGCACTGCAGACCTACCCGCAGTCCTGGAAGGTCTTTCGCGAGTCCATGATCTCCTGGATGCTGGACAAGATGTGGGTTGCTACCACGTTGCAGAGTGAGTTGGGCATCCCGAAGGCCAAGGTGCTGTTTTCCGAGCACCACCTCTCGCACGCGGCCAGCGCGTTTCTCTGCTCGCCTTTTGACGAAGCCGCCATTCTCACCGTCGATGGCGTCGGGGAGTGGGTCACGGCTACCTACGGTGTGGGCCGCGGCAACGAGATCAAGCTGCACAAACAGATCGAATTTCCGCATTCGCTAGGTCTGTTGTACAGCGCTTTCACTGCCTTCCTGGGTTTCGAGGTGAACGAAGGCGAATACAAGGTGATGGGCATGGCGCCGTATGGCCAGCCTCGGTACGTGGACAAGGTGTGGAAGCTGATCCGTCAGAACGCTGATGGGTCGTTCGCGCTGGACATGGATTATTTCTCTTTCCATTACTCGACGGATCGCACCTTCAACAAGAAATTCGAAGCATTGTTCGGAGATCCTCGGCCGACAAAGTTAAATTTCTTCACTGAAGGTACGGGATACCCGCAGTATTTCGGAGCCAAACCTTCCAATTATCAAGAACTGTGCAAACTCAATCAGCACTATGCTGATATTGCCTCCAGCATTCAAAAGGTGACGGAAGAAGTCTTGCTAGGGATGGCGCGCGCCATTCAGAAGCGAACCGGGCTGAAACGGCTGTGTATCGCCGGCGGAGTCGCTTTGAACAGTGTGGCAAATTCTCGCATACTGCGCGAGACGGACTTCGAAGAGCTTTACGTCCAGCCGGCGGCGGGCGACGGAGGTGGTGCCCTGGGAGCTGCACTTTGGGCCTACAACACGCTTTTGGGCAAACCCCGTAACTTCACCATGAAGCATGCCTATTGGGGGCGCGCCAACTCCGAATCGGAGATAAGCGAATTTCTCACGCAAAACAACATCCCTTTTCGGAAGATGAAGGATGAAGACGAACTTGTTGACAACGTAGTGGAGCATCTCACCCACGCCAAGGTGGTCGGTTGGGCGCAAGGACGCTTCGAGTGGGGACCGCGCGCCCTGGGCAGCCGCAGCATTATTGCCGACCCGCGCAACCCGGAGATGAAGGACATTGTGAACTCGAAGATCAAGTTCCGCGAACCCTATCGTCCTTTCGCTCCCTCGGTGCTGGCGGAGAGTACGGAAAAATATTTCGAACTGCCGCACGCGGCTCAGCATTATCCGGCGCGTTTCATGTTGTACGTGGTTCCGGTGGTGGAGTCGCAACACAGCACGCTTCCGGCGATCACGCACGTCGACGGCACTGGCCGCCTGCAAACCGTATTCAAGGACCAGAGTCCGCGTTACTACAAGCTGATCGAGCGGTTTGGACAGGCCACCGGCGTGCCCGTCATCCTGAACACCTCGTTTAACTTGAAGGGAGAACCGGTGGTGAATACTCCCGCGAATGCTTTCCACACCTTCCGCACGAGCGAGATGGACACTTTGGTGCTGGAGAATTTCCTGGTAGAGAAATCTTCTCTCTAGAGGCCGATCTACCCACTCAGACATGCATTTCTAGGAGCTTGGCTGGAAATGCGTCTTCGCCTTAACCTCTGCCCGTAAACTTCGCTCGGAACCCTGCTCAGAAGATTCAAACCACCGAGACTCACCCGGTCCACCGACTCACGAGGGTTAAGCCTGCCTAATTCAGCGCGGAGGTGCAGCCCCTAAGCGCTTGCCAAGCGCCTGGCATCCGCAGCAGGAACGAGAGCTTCAACCTTGCCCTCAGGAGCCCTGCGACCGATCATGACGAATAGCGCCCCGTCGACCCCTCCCTGCAGCAACATTCCCAGTTGCGTAAAGAATCGATCCGATTTTGTTCCCTTACTGTGAGGTTCAAAAAGCCGCTCGTCGGCTTTGAAAGGATCGGACTCCGTCTTCGGGATGCTGAACGTAAACTCGAAGCCATTGGATTCGAACCAGCTGATGACCTCGCCGTAGGTGTGCTTGCTCTCGTGCGGATGTTTGTACTGGTCGAGGAACCAGGCGCGTTTGCGCGCCTCGTTGTAGGTGGGATTCCGGACGTGCGCATCTAGAAACTTCAAGCGGTCTCCTGACAGGCGAAACAGGAACCGCCTGAAATCGGTAGTCCACCGCCCAATCTTGTTGTACAGGCCAATAACGATAAAGCCTCCTGGCTTCACCAGGCGGGAAATGGACCGGAATCCGCCGAGCGGGTCCGCGGTGTGATGCAAGACGCCGTTACAGACCACAACGTCAAAGGCGCTCCGCCGAAGCGCCGGACGGAAAAGATTCATCTGCAAAAATCTCGTATTCTTAATGTTGTTGCGGTCCCGAAAGGCGTTCCCCAGCCGCAGCGAATTCAAGCAGAGATCGGACCCGAAGACCTGCCGATTCCAGGACATCCCCAGAAAGTTTGTGAGTTGACCGGTGCCGCAACCAACTTCTAGCACGGTTGCTCCGCCGCGTATCTGCTCGTTCAGCAGGCGAGCGAAAACACCCCGCTCCGCCTTCTCCATCAGGCTGTGCGAGGAGTCAAGGTCGTCATAGTTGGGAAACGGATTCTCTTCATAGAAGCCCTTGACGATCTCGGTTACGTCCCCAGTCTGGCCCTCATTGGGTACAAAAAGCAGCGGAATGCCGTCTTCAACGGGGTAGCAAGCGTTGCAGTCACTACATTCAATTTTGCCGCTGTCAGGTCGGAGACGACCTTCACATACAGGACAGACAAGAAC
>Ga0210396_10006339_pt1 | contig 11345 bp, 11 predicted proteins | sample IncBWH17OmetaG_FD_155466 | JGI IMG/M metagenome (GOLD analysis project Ga0210396, IMG submission 155466) | Forest soil microbial communities from Barre Woods Harvard Forest LTER site, Petersham, Massachusetts, United States - Inc-BW-H-17-O ...
ACTTCATGACTGGACCTCTCCAGAATTTCGGCCTGTTCACCGACCAGTCATTTGCCGACCCGGACGACGGTGAGTTCGTTGCGACGGTTATCCAAAGTCAGCAACTTGGCTTCACGGATATTTTGACTTCCGGAGCCGACCCCTCAGACGGCGTCGGGTTCGGCGCCGCGGGCATAGGGGAGGCCGGGGAGACAGTAAACACGTTCATAGACCCAAGCGACCCGGCCCTGGCGTCCATGCTCTCGTTCGAGCTTCCTTTCACGGATCCTCTCGCCCAGATCTTTACTGACCTTCTTCCACTTGGCTTCTGATCCCACCAACCCGCGGGATCGCGCCGAGGGAGATGAATAGCTCTCAGATTTCTCTTGGCATAACCTCAGGTTTTTACTACACTATAGTGATCTAGATCACATCCTCGATTGGAGTCTCCAATGAGTGCTCGGCGCATCACATTTGTTCTCGGCACCGCCGCCGGTGCTTTCCTGGCCGCCGGGCTCACCTCAGTGGCGACGCTCCCCGTCGCCCACGCCGACGACGGGACTGACCTCGCCGCAGCGTTCGGTGCGGCCGACCCCGCTGCGTTCCTCCCTGCGGCCGACGGCTTTATCTCTGCCACCGACCCATTGCTTGCGGCCTTGGGCATCACCGACATCGGGGCGGCCAACCCTGGCGAAAATTTCGAAGCGATGATCCTAGAGCTCCCAAAGCTCGGCATCACGGATGTGTTGACTTCAGGGACCGAATCCACGAATGACTTGGCGCAGTTCGGGGTGCCCGACGACATCGGCCTAGGCATGGCCAACGTCACAGTCAACACGTTCACAGACACGATGAACCCAGCCCTCGATCCCTTGCTCTCGTTCACCATTCCCTTCGAGGATCCCCTGGCCCAGCTGTGGGACTTCCTTGTCGCGAACATGTTCTTCGGCCTCTGAGGTGGACAGCTGAACTGAGAGAACGCCATCGCCCTACTCGACGCCGACAGCCTCGATGATGTTCAGTCGCGCCGCGCGTCGCGCCGGCGGCAGCGATCCGAGCAGGCTGATCGCCAGCGCGCCCACGGTGAACACGAGTGCCAGCGGACTCGGCCGGAAGTCGACGTTGAAGTTCATCAGGTCCCCGCTGACGAGGCTGTAGAGCCACTGGTCCGTCAGGCCGAATAGCAGTCCGCAGACTCCGCCGACGACGCCGATGGCGGCCGCCTCGGCCAGAATCATCCGCACGGTGAACCGCCGGCTGGTTCCCATCGCCCGCAGCACACCAATTTCACGCCGCCGTTCGAGCACCGAGAGCGTCAACGTATTGAAAAGTGCGACTGCCGCTACGAATACAACGATGATCCACACGGCGTTGGCGATAAACATGCTCTGATGCAGCGGCGCCTCGAGTCCTGCCAGCGCCGCGCGACCGCTGTATACGTAGTTCGGCGCCGGCACCACATGACGGACGTCGGCCAACAGTCGATTCGCGTCCACGCCCGCGGCGGCGGTGATTTGGAGTGCTGTCGCCGCCGGACGGTCGAACCACTCCCTCATTCGATCGAGGTCGATCCCGACGGAGCCGATGACCGTCGAGAAGTACGGGACCAGGGCCAGCACAGCCGTCCGACGCGGGCCGTGTGGCGTTTGCAGTTGGAGTTCGTCGCCGACCCGGACGTGCAGAGTTTTGCCCAGATTCTGCGAAAGCACCACGCCCCGACCGGCGAGTACCGCGTTGCGTACCGGCTCACCGAGCGCGCGGTAGAGCGGATCGGCGGTCCCGGCCGAAAACCCGTCGAGCATCACGCGGGTGCCGCCGACCTCAGCGAACCCGAATGCGCCCTCGGTGACACGCTTTACGCCTGGCACCCCGGCTACCTTGCCGGCAAGGCCTTGCGGCAGGGCGTCGACGGCATAGCTATCGGGCGCATCCGCGCTCACCCACACGTCGACGCCTGCGACCGGTGCGAAGATGGCGCGCGCCGAGCGGATCATGTCGGCATTCGTACCGGTGATCACGACGGTGGTAACTACTGCGATGAGCACGGTCATCACCGTGGCCCACACCCGCCGCGGCGCACGCTCGATCGTCGCAGCCGCGAGTCGCCCGACCGATCCGAACATCCGGGCCGTTGCCGCCGTCGCTTTGACGATCAGCCCGGTGAGCGCGAAGCCAAGCGCGATCTCAGCACTGAACAAAGCAAAGATCGCGGCGAATGCCAGTGTGCCGCGTTGATCGACAACGACCACGATCGATGCCGCGAACAGCGCAACGGCCGCAATCCCGCATGCCATCCGCAGCCATCGCGGCACGAAGTCCGCGGCTGAAACCCCAACCGGCGCCAAGGCCTCGATCGGTGACACCTTGTACACCTGCCGCGCAGCCATCGCCGACGCGGCCCCGCTGGTGAGTACCGTCGCCGCCAGGGCTATCGGTATCGCATAGCTGGGCAACCAGTACTCGACCCGGGCCTCGAGACCTTGGGTTATGGCCGGAGGCAAACGACCAATCGCCAAGCGGCCCAGAACGATTCCGATGCCCGACCCGATCGCGCCGCCGATCACTCCGAGAATCGCGGCTTCGGCGAGGAGGTCGCGAACGATGGTGACGCGTCGACCGCCGATCGCGCGCAGCATCGAGATGACCGGCCGGCGCTGGGTGATCGCCATCGTCATCGTGGTGTAAATCAGGAACGCGCCGACCACCAACGCGACTCCCGCACCCATCAACGCCATGTAGTTCATCAGCTTGACGCCGTCGCCGGCCCGGGCTGCCCGCATGCTCGGATCTGCAACGATTGCCCGACCCTTCACGGCGGTCGTGACCGCGGCGCGCACTGCTGCGAGATTGGCACCGGGCTTTGTCGTGATCAGTATCGAATCGAGCTGGCCTTTTCGCCCGGTTATGTTCTGCGCCAAAGCAAGCGGAGCCAGCACGTAGTGTCCGCCGTTGAGGTCGGCAAGCTGCTTGCCGGTGAGGACTTCCGTGACTGCGACCGAAGCCGAGCCCAGCCGGAATGTCTCGCCTTTGCCTTGACCGACGCCGGGCCCGACCTGGACACCGTTGGGGTTGGCGGACAGTGTCTTTATTGGTTTCGCGACGGCGTCCTTCAAGGCGCCACCCAGCGCGGCGCTGTTCTTGTCTGCGCCGAACAGCAGAACTGGACCTGATGCCGTGGATGCAGAAGTGCGAATCATCGGTGCCGCGGTCGCGACGCCGGGCACGGCGGCGACGTCGGCCGTTATCGTGTCGGGAAATCCCGCGTCGGTAATGCCCGACACCTCGAGCGCCGCGATGCCCGCGATCCCATCGGACAGCCGGTTGACCGATCCGGTGATCGACCCGAAGATTCCGAACACCGCCACCAGATACATTGCGGACACTGCCATTACGGCGATTGAGGCCGTCGTGCGCCGACGGTGCACAACGAGTTCGCGGAGGCTGAATACCCGTAGCCGGCTCGCCGTAGCCGCGATGGCCGAGCCCGGTCTCATCCGGTGACCGCTGACAACTCGTCGGAACCGACGCGACCGTCTTGGAGTGTGATCACCCGATCCGTCGTCTCCGCGGCACTGGAGTTGTGGGTCACCATCACCACCAGCCGACGGTCGCCGTCCTCGTGCGCGACCTCGGCAAGGAGCGCCAAGATTGAAGCGCCCGTTGCGGAGTCGAGGTTCCCGGTCGGTTCGTCGGCGAGAATCAGCGATGGATCCATCATCAACGCCCGCGCCACCGCGACCCGCTGCATTTGACCGCCCGACAATTCCGCCGGCCGGTGCTGGGTCCGGTTGCCGAGCCCCACCCGGTCCAACAGCCGAACCGCATCCGACTTGACCTTGCCCAGCCGGACGCCGTCAAGCAGCTTCGGGACCGCCACGTTTTCCCACGCCGACAAAGTCGGCAATAGGTTGAAGAACTGAAAGACGAACCCCACGCGGTGATGGCGAAACTCGGACTGCTGTTCGTCGCTCAGCTGGCCAATCTCGTCGCCGTCGAATGTGATCGAGCCGGAATCGGGTGAATCCAACGCACCGAGCAGGTGCAGCAACGTGCTTTTGCCCGCCCCCGACGGCCCGACTACCGACACAAACTGCCCGCCCCCGAACCGCAGGCTTATCCCGTTGAGTGCGCGCACGCACTCACCGCCGACCCGGTACTCGCGCACCACGTCGCGAAGTTCAATCGTCAGACCGTGCATCGGCGTATCGCGGGTGTCGAGTTGTCTGTTCATGGTCCTCCTGCGAGGCCGCAGCACTCAGCCGGCCGCGGCGACCTGTGCGCGACCGACTGCCCATACGAGCATCATGTCGTAAGGGCACTACTACGAGATATACGGGCCGGGGGTTCAATCGGTTCGACCATTCCGCTCGTCGGATTCCGTCGGTAATCTGGCCAAGAGAAAGCACGCATTTGCAACGTTTTTGACAGGAGCCACTTCTCCCATCTCCGGCGCTACAAGCCGTGAACCCATCGTCGTTCGCTTACGAAGGAGACCGATCCGATGTCGCTGCCCGCGCTTGAAGATATCACCGCCCACACCGGGAGCAGCCAGCCGATCGACGGGGTAACCCGGATCGAGACCAGCCCGCGGGAGAAGGCCACCCCGATCATCATGGAGATGATGCACTCGGTGTACCCGCACGACGAGGTATTCGGCCAGTACTGCACCGTGAACGACTACATCGACTGCCCGCCCGACGAGCTGTTCGCTTACATGGCCGATACCCGTTGCCTGGAAGAGTGGACTTATAGCCTGCGCGGATTTACCGAAACCGACGAGCCAGGGCTATGGCAGGCCTACGACCGACTGGGGTCGGAGACCAAGATCTACGTCCGCACGGAGGCCGCCGAGCAGGGCCGTACTGTCGACTACCACTGCGCGTGGGACCAGGGCAAGCATCTGTGGATGATCTACCTGATGCGGGTCATCGACGCGCAAGCCGTGCTGGACAAGCCGGGCTCGGTGGTGCTGTGGACCAACTGTCACCATCCGTTCTACGACCGCAACCCCTATCCAGACGCCAGCCCGCCGGAGCGGCCGGTGTGGGTGGGGGACTTCTGGGACATGTTCGGCGCGGGCCATCTACTGGAGATGAAAAACCTCAAAGCCATCGCCGAATACCGCCATCACAATGGGCTCCCCGTGACACCGGACTGGATGCGATAAGGCTCGGCACAACGAAACCCGGCTTGCCGCTGGGTATTACGGCTAAACGGGCTCTAGGCCAGTCAGGTAACGCTGAGCCAGGTCCTGATAGGCCTTCGGGTTCACGTTCACCCACATCTCGGCGCCGGTGCCCGCGATCGGGCCCTTTACCGTCGCCGGCGCCCCGACCACCAGCACCTCGTCGGGAATCTTGGTGCCACCGATCACCACTGCGCCGGCCGCGATCAAGCTGCGCGAACCGATCACCGCGCCGTCGAGGACGGTGGCATGGTTGGCGATCAACGCCTCGGCCCCGACATGGGCACCGTGAATGAGGCACATGTGCGCCACCGTCGCTCCCGGGCCGATATCGACCGGGATACCGGGCGGCGCGTGCAACACCGAGCCGTCCTGCACATTGGCCCCCTCGCGCACGATGACGGGCGCGTAGTCGGCGCGCAGCACGGTGTTGAACCACACCGACGCCCCGGCCTCGATCGTGACGTCGCCAATCAGGGTGGCGGTTGGCGCGACGAAGGCAGTGGGATCGACTTTCGGCGACCGGCCTTCGAAGGAAAACAGCGGCATCGTTCACATATACCGCAGGCCGCGTATTCCGGCGTCAGGTCCTGATTAACCGGCAGTAAAGCTCGCCGTCGTTGCGCGAACCCGTAGGAAAACTGTAACGTGTTCTAGTTAGAAGCTGACGAAGTTGGCTGACGAAGTTGGAGGCCTGATGGCTACCGAGACTGCCGCTGTCCGCGAGATCGACGCCGGCACCCTGCCCGACCGCTATGCCCGCGGCTGGCACTGCCTGGGCCCGGTCAAGGACTACCTGGACGGCGAACCGCACGGGATCGAGGCGTTCGGCACTCACCTCGTCGTGTTCGCCGACTCACACGGCGACGTGCACGTCCTCGACGGCTACTGCCGGCACATGGGCGGCAACCTGGCACAAGGCACCGTCAAGGGCGACGAAATCGCCTGCCCGTTCCACGACTGGCGTTGGGGCGGTGACGGCAAATGCAAGCTGGTGCCCTACGCCAAGCGCACGCCGCGACTGGCCCGCACCCGGTCCTGGACGACCGACGTGCGTGGCGGCCTGCTGTTCGTCTGGCATGACGTCGAGGGCAACCCCCCGCAGCCCGAGGTGCAGATCCCGGAGATTCCGGAGTCGGCCAGCGACGAGTGGACCGAATGGCGGTGGAACTCGATCCTGATCGAGGGGTCGAACTGCCGCGACATCATCGACAACGTCACCGATATGGCGCACTTTTTCTACATCCACTTCGGCCTTCCGACGTACTTCAAAAACGTCTTCGAGGGCCACATCGCCTCGCAGTATCTGCACAATGTCGGGCGGCCCGACGTCAACGATCTGGGCACCTCATACGGTGAGGCGCACCTGGATTCGGAGGCGTCCTACTTCGGCCCGTCGTTCATGATCAACTGGCTGCACAACAAGTACGGCGACTACAAGGCCGAGTCCATCCTGATCAATTGCCACTACCCGGTGACCCAGGATTCGTTTGTGCTGCAGTGGGGCGTCATCGTCGAAAAGCCCAAGGGCATGGACGAGAAGATGACGAACAAGCTGGCCAAGGTCTTCACCGAGGGTGTCAGCAAGGGCTTCCTGCAGGATGTCGAGATCTGGCGGCACAAGACGCGTATCGACAACCCGCTGCTGGTCGAGGAGGACGGCGCCGTCTACCAGATGCGACGCTGGTATCAGCAGTTCTACGTCGACGTCGCCGACGTCACGCCGGACATGACCGACCGCTTCGAGATCGAGGTGGACACCACCATCGCCAACGAGAAGTGGCACGTTGAGGTCGACGAGAACCTGCAACGGCAGGCCGGTGAAGAGAAAGCAAAGGCGGAGCAGCCGGCGACATGAGCCCGCGCCGGCGACGATGCAGAGCGCAGCGATGTGGGGGCACCACCCAGCCGCGGAGCGGCGAGGGGGAGAGGAGCGGCGCTTATGAACCAACGCGAGGAGCCGCCCGACGTCGATCGGCTGGCCCGGTCGATGCTGATGCTCCATGGCGATCACGACAGCCATGACGAGCCGGTGCCGGCCGCTGCTGGCCGACGCGGTGGATCCTGGTCTAAGGCACCGGCTTTCGCTGATGACCCGCAACGCGCCGCGGCGGTGCGGGAGGCCACCCAGGCCGACCGCTCCCGCTACCTGACGTCGGGTCTACAGCCCGTGGACTGCCGGTTCTGCCATGCCACGGTCAACGTCAAGCGACTGGGACCGGGACACACCGCGGTGCAGTGGAATACCGAAGCGTCGCAACGCTGTGCCTACTTCGCCGAACTGCGCGAGTCCGGCGAGGACAGCGCGCGCACACGCACCTGCCCGAAACTGAACGACAGCATCGAACATGCCGTTGCCGAGGGTTGTTTGGAGGCGGTGTCCACCGCCCCACCGGCAGGCGACGGCTAGCCCTTACAGCCCGGCGAAGCGCTCCTTGACCTCTTCGGCTGTCAACCCGTAGTCGTCGAGCGAATACTTGTGTTTAGGCGCGCGCTCACCGGATTGGCTTTCGGCATGGCTCTTTTCCATAGCTTGCCGGGCCTCGTTGGTCAGCTGGATGTTGAAGTGCCGGTAGGTATCGGCCACCGTGCCGAGCGGGTCTGCGATCAACGCGCGGTAGTCGACGTCGTAGAACTGAGCCGGATCGTATTTGGCGCGGGCGGTGTTGAAGCGCTCCAGGCCACGCGACCAGGTTTCCATTGCGTCGGCGCCGATCTGGGCGCCGACGAAGTTCGTCGACCACCCGTCGGCAGTGTGCTGCGCCAGCGAGCACATCGAGGCCATGATCGTCTCGACGGGACGATGCGTCTGGATGACAAGCGCGTCGGGATACGTCGCCATCAGGGCATCCAGTGCAAATAGATGACTGGGGTTCTTCAGCACCCACCGCTTGTCGACGTCGTTGAGCCCGATCAGCTGAAGGTTCTTGCGGTGCCGCCGATATGCCGGCGTCCAGTCCTGATGCGACAACCACTTTGAGTAGCTGGGCAGGTGCGCCAGCGTTTCGTAGGACACCGAATGCAGCGACTGCCGCAACAGCTGCCAGCATTCCTCCAGCTCGTATGCCGCCATGAAATGCAGGCCGGTGTAGCCGGGGTTGTCCTGATGGTGCTGGGTGAACTGCGCGTCGAGTTGGCGATACAGCGGGTTGGATTCCCAGGTGTGGCGCGGCGGACGCGGTTGCGGAAACTCGGCCAGCCACATGTGCAGCCCCTGGTGGGCCGGGTCCGCGCCGAGCAGCCGGTGCAGCGCCGTGGTGCCGGTGCGCACCAGCCCGGTGACGAAGATGGGCCGCTTGACTGCGACGTCGGCATGTTGCGGATATTGCTTCCAAGCGGACTCGGACAACAGCCTGGCCACCAGTGCGCCGCGCAGGAAGAAGCGATTCATCTTGCTGCCCAACACAGTAAGACCGGCTTCCTGCCGGTACGAGTCGAGCAGCACACCCAGCGCTTCGCGGTAGTTGTCGTCGTCGGTGCCGAAGTCGTCGAGCCCGGTCAGCTTGCTGGCAGAGGCATGCAATTCATCGACGGTTGCGATGTCGGTGCGTGCGGCGGTCATTAGGTGTGGTACTCGCCGCAGTTGACATCAAGGGTCTGGCCGGTGATGCCGCTGGACAGGTCGCTGGCCATGAACAGGATCGCCGACGCCACCTCGTCCTCGGTGGGCAGCCGCTTGAGGTCGGAGTTCGCCGCCGTGGCCTGGTAGATCTGGTCCGCTGTGGTGCCGTACTTGCCGGCCTGGTGGTTGAAGTAGGCCTGCAAGGTGTCGCCCCAGATATAACCGGGGGCAACAGAATTGACGCGAATGCCCTGCTCGCCGAGCTCGGTGGCCAACGACTGCGACATGGACAGCAGCGCGGACTTGGCCATCTTGTAGGCGCCGTATTTCGCCTGGGAGTGTCGGATCACCATCGAGTTGACGTTGACGACGGAGCCGTGCGATGCGGCCAGCGCCGGGGTGAAGCCCTGGATGAGCCTCAAAGCCCCCAGTGCGCTGAGCTCAATCGCATCGCGGATGTGCTGAAATGTGGTGCCGGCCAATGGCTTCATCGACGGGACCCGGAACGCGTTGTTGATCAGCACGTCGGCCTTGCCGTAGGCCTCAATGGTGGCGTCGACAAGGTTGGCGACCTGATCGTCGTCGGTGATGTCGGTGCGTACCGTCACCGCCCGACCCCCGACGTCGGCGATTTGCTTGGCGACGTCGTCCAGGCGTTCCGGCGTGCGGGCGGCCAGCACCAGATCGGCACCCTCTCGTGTGCACCGGTGCGCCAGCGTCGTACCCAAACCCGGGCCCACCCCGCTGATCACCACGACCTTGCCGTCGAGCATCTTCGTCATCCCAGCATCCTTGTCGCAATTTGTTGTTGGCGCAACGCAATACGCGTCCGCCAGTCGCTTTCGGAAATCTTGTTGTGCTCAAAGTGTGGCAGCGACGCGGGTACCGCATCGAGGTCGACCAGCTCGACGCTGGGTCCGTCCGCATCGGTGAGCTTTCGCGACACCCGCTGCCAGCGGAACTGCAGGAATCCGCGCCGATGTCCAAGGGTTTCAACCCAGTTGGTGACGCCGGGGTTCCGGTCGGCGACGACGATGCGGACCTTTCCGTCCGGATCCGCTTGGGCCTGAGTGTTGTTCAGCGATGTTTGGTGGTTGATGTAGTCCAGGGAGATGTACCACATACTGCCCAGCTGGAAGCCGAGGTAGGGCGCATCGGTCACCGGCAGCGTGATGATCAAGGCCTGATCGGGTCGGAGCTCGAAATGCCCGACCGAGGAGTACTGCGTCGCCAGACCGCCGGGCGTCAGGCGTGGCGGGACCATCGTGTTGACCGGGATGTCAAGGTAGAACCACTGCGGAAACTGCAGCCAGGTTTTGATGCGGTTGACGAGTTGTTTTCCCGCTGTGGCGTAACGTTTTTCGATCGCCGCGCGGGTGAGCGGCGGAGGCGCGGTGCCGGCGGTGTCGAGTCGTTCGATCGCGACGGTGCCGCGCCGCGCCGACCAGTCGCCGTAGACCTCCCGGATCACCAGCTGGCCGGGGCTGGTGGGCCGCACCTGCCACCGGAAGCTGCCGTCCGCAGCGATCTCGAGCTCACGGTCGTCGAACGCGGCCTGGCTGGCGGGCACGTTGTCGTCGGTGTAGTCACCGCCGAGCAACTGAAAACTCAGGTCGGTGGTGGTGCCGCGAGTGCCGGTGACCAGGTAATCGTGGTCCGGTTGCACCCGGCAGCCGAAGTAGAGGGTGTCCGGGTTGTCCAGGCCCATCTTGGTGAACGGTCCGGTGCCCGACAGCAGCATCGGGTGATCACGCTCGTAGTCGAACACCATGTGCGTGCAGGCGGCCACGCAACCAGCCAGGTATTGCAGCCCCTCCAGCAGGTCGGCTTCGGTCTCGATATGCGGTGCGGCGGCGACCAGTTTTTCGGCCTCGGCGATTGCGGAGACCAGCGGCTCGGAGAAGAGGGGAGCGGACACGCCTTGACGCTAGAACGTGTTCTAATTTTCGTCAATGGGCGAACATTCCCGCGTGTTGGCGCGGGCACTCACGGACGAGGCTCGCTCACTCCCCGACTACGGCGCGCACTGCTGCGACAGGTTGATCAGGCTCTGCCGCACATCCGGATGCCGATTCAGGTAATCGATGACGTTGGGGCCGCCGCCCTCGGCCTCCGATCTGGCCTGCAGCTCCCGGTGCAGGTCGGGATGCCGCTTTAGGTACGAGTCGATGGAATTACCCACGGTTTGATCGCATTGGGCGTTCGCCACAGGCAACGTCGCCACAGGCAACGCAATGAGCGTCGCGGCCGAGGCACTCAGCAGGCCACCAGCGAGCAGACCATACAGTCCGCGGCGACGGGACCTCGGGGTTCCGGAAGTCATGGTCATCGGATTGCTCCTTCAAAGGCACTCGACATTGCCCTTAATCGAGGGTACCCGCGACACCGTTACCGGTGCCTTTGCTGAAGCTGTGAGGCTAGTGTGTGACGGCTTTCTGACCGCTGGCCGCCTGCTCGCGCTTGATCTCCAACGCGATATCGATGAGCTGGTCTTCCTGACCGCCGATGAGCTTGCGCTGGCCGGCCCGGTGCAACAGCTGGTGAGCCGGGACGTCGTAACGCTCAGCTTGGCGTACGGCGTGCTTGAGGAAGCTGGAGTAGACCCCGGAGTAGCCCATG
>Ga0210396_10006340_pt1 | contig 11343 bp, 11 predicted proteins | sample IncBWH17OmetaG_FD_155466 | JGI IMG/M metagenome (GOLD analysis project Ga0210396, IMG submission 155466) | Forest soil microbial communities from Barre Woods Harvard Forest LTER site, Petersham, Massachusetts, United States - Inc-BW-H-17-O ...
ATGGGAATAGGGTGTGAGCCGGGGCGCGGGCGCGCCGACCCTGGCGATCGACGAGCCCGGCTAAGAAGCTCAGGCGAGGAACGCGCGGATCTCAGCCGCGACCTCAGCGGCGTGGGTCTCCAGAGCGAAGTGGCCGGTGTCGAGGAAGGTCACCCTGGCGTCGGGCAGGTCGCGCCTGAAGGCCTCGGCTCCCGCCGGGAGGAAGAACGGATCGTTGCGGCCCCACACGGCGAGCAGCCGCGGCCGCTGGGTGCGGAAGTACGCCTGGAAGGCCGGATAGAGGGCGACGTTGGACTTGTAGTCGCCGAAGAGGTCCAGCTGGATCTCCGCGTTCCCCTCGCGGGCGAGGTAGTGGTCGTCGAGGGTATAGCCGTCCGGCGACACCCGCTCCGGATCGGCCACGCCATGGGTGTACTGCCAGTAGGTGGTCTGGGGCGTCAGCATCGTGCGCAGGGCCGTGCGGTTGGCCTCGGAAGCGTCCTCCCAATAGGCGCGGATCGGGTTCCAGCCCTCGCTCAGACCCTCGACATAGGCGTTGCCGTTTTGGGAGATGATCGCGGTGATCCGCTCGGGCCGGCGCAGCGCCAGGCGAAAGCCGGTCGGGGCGCCATAGTCGAAGACGTAGACGGCGTAACGATCGAAGCCGACCGCGTCGGTGAACCGCTCGATCGTCTCGGCCAGGGAATCGAAGGTGTTTACCCGCGGCGCATCGGACCGGCCGAACCCCGGCAGGTCGGGCGCGACGATATGGAAGCGGTCGGCCAGAAGGGGGATGAGGTCGCGGAACATGTGGCTGGAAGTCGGAAAGCCGTGCAGAAGCAGCAGCTTCGGCGCGCCGCGGTCGCCCGCCTCCCGGTAGAAGACCCGGGCCCCGTCGGCCTGGACGGCTCGGTAAGTGATGTCGGTCATGAGTCGTCTCCTCTGGGGTGACCGCTTGCGGCGGTGGTTCGAGCCAGATGAGCTAACCAGTATTCCGGTATTGAAGGAGTTGAGATTCCGCCTCGGTGGCCCGTCCCGCGTCAGGCGCGGACGGCGTCGAGGATGAGCGCCGAGACCAGCTCCGGGCGGGCGACCAGGGGGGTGTGGTCCACGGGATGCGAGACCGTGCGCGCGCCCATGCGGGCCGCCATGAACCGCTGATTGTCAGCGACGATCATCCGGTCCTCTTCCGCGACGAGATACCAGGAGGGGAGGTCTCGCCAGAGTGGCCGGGCGACCGGGAAACTGATGCAGGCGGGGGAGAGCGGCCGCTGCACGGCGGCGAGCACTGCCTGCTCCTCCTTCGTGGCCTGGGGCGCAAAGGCGGTTCCGAAAGCGTCGTCGGGCAGCCAGATCAGACCGTTGGCGTCCGGCGCGAGCTGCGGCGCCAGAGGATGCGGCGGCAGGCGGTAGAAGACGTCGGCGACGGTTTCCCCTCCGTCGGGGGCCAGGGCCGCCACATAGACGAGTCCCCTGACCTTGTCCGAGCGCGTCTCGCCGATCACCGCGCCGGCATAGGCGTGGGCGACCAGCAGCACCGGGCCGCCGGCGCGGGCGATCGTGTGGTCGAGGGCTGCGACGTCGTCGGCCAGGCTGGTGAGGGGCAGGGGCGCAGCGATCGCTCGCTGTCCCGCAGCCTGCAGGCGCTCGATCACCCGCGCCCAGCTCGAGCCGTCGGCCCAGGCGCCGTGCGCCAGCACAACGGTCAGTTCCGATCCGACGGCCATTTCGCTTCCTCTTGCTGTTCGCTTCTTCGGTCGGTGAAACCGGCTATCGATGCGTAGGGCGGTTACAATCCAGTCTGTAACTTGTCAACTGCATTTTTGGTGGTTAGCTGGAGCGTGCTCACACCGAGGCTTTGCCGCCATGACGTCCGCCAACCTCCCAGCCTCCTTCGTCGCCGATGCGCGGGGTCTCGATTTCCTAAACTCCATAGCCACGCCCGTGGACGAACCGGTCGACTGGATTTCTGACGGCGCGGGGCTCATCGACTGGCTGGCGCAGGCTGGCCTGGTCCCTGCCGCCGAGCTCGAGACGGTCGCCGCGAGCGCCACGCCAGGCGAGCTGGATCGCGTCGCGGGCCAAGCCCGGGACCTGCGCGACTGGTTCAGGGGCTTTGTCACGGCGCATGCCGGCCGGCCGCTGGGCGCAGATGCGCTGGAGGAGCTTGCGCCCCTCAACCGACTGCTCGAACGTGACGAAACCTTCGACAGGATCGTCGCCCACGCCGACGAGCACGGCCATCGTCATCTCGCGCTGGAGCAGGGCCGCCGCTGGCGCTCACCCGAGAGCCTGCTGCTCCCCGTCTGCGAAGCGATCGCCCGCGTCGTGGCCGAGGAGGACTTCACCCACATCAAGGGCTGCGAGGGGCACAGGTGCACCCTGATGTTCGTCGACCGCACGCGCGCTCACGCGCGGCGCTGGTGCAGCATGAGCGTCTGCGGCAACCGGGCGAAGGTCATGGCGCACCGCCAGCGCCAGCGCGCGGGGTGAGGGCCGCCGGCGGCGGAGATGTCAGCCGAGCGACTTCACGAGCAGGATCGTGGTCAGGCCGCTGTTCCACTCTTTGTCCGGGTATCGGCCGGCTTCACGGTAGCAGCGCGAGCGGTAGAGGGCCTGGCTTGCGAGGTTGAAGGTGTCGGTCTCCAGGCGGACCTGCTCAAAGCCCGAGCTGGCGATGTCCGCTTCGGCGCGATCCATCAGGCGCGAGCCCACGCCGGACCTCGCGTGGCTTGGGCGCACGTGTAGGGCGTGAACGAAGTCGTCCCGCCAATGAATCAGGCCGACGATCTGGCCCTCCAGATCGGCGACCCAGAATTCCAGACCGCTCTCGCTCACATAGGCCGCAGCGCGACCTTGCTCGAGATGCGCCTTGGCCGCCGCAACCGAGATCTGGGGCCGCCAAGTGCTTTCGAACGTCTCGAGCAGCACGCGAACCAGCGCAGCGTCTTCGCCAACGCGCGCGGGTCGGATCACGAGCTCACTCGATGCCATCAGCCCAGGATATGCGGATCTGGCGGACCGACCAGCGCTTCGCCCGCATTCCGCCTTCGACCGGGCGCTGCCCCCCCGGCCCTCGAAGTCAGTGCAGACAGCGGCGAATGTTTAATGCGGCGTCGTGTCGGGTGTGCTTGCCGCCGGCGCCGTCGCCGAGGTGTCGGCGGTCGTGCCGGTGCTGGCCTGCGTCATGGCCATCCGCTCTTTCGGCGTGGACTTCAGGTACTGATCGAGCTGGGCGTAGGGGATCGGCTGATCCGGCGCCGCGTACTGGCTGCGGCTGGCGCGCCGCTCGTTCGACGCCATGCGCTTATGGTGCGCCGTGTGCTTGGCGACCTTCTCCGTACCGGCCGTGGCCGATGCGTCTTTCGGCGCGCTCATCGGCGAACTCGTGTCCGTCGAGCCGGCGGCGGGGGTCGCCTGCGAGTAGGCGGCGCCGGCGGCAAGCGCCGCGATGGCGGCCCCGGTGACCAGGATCTTCACATTCATCTCGGATACTCTCCCAAGCATGTCAGAAGGCGCCTGCCGCCCAGCACGGCTGAAAGCCATGACCCGGCGGCCCAGCGCGTTGGACGCTAGACCCGACAAGCCTAGGCGCGCCCCTTGGTCGCGCTTTGATCGAACTCAATGCGCGACAAGCATTTGAGGCCCGTGGGGGCTCCCATCTCGGGGGACGTCGAGGAGAAGATCGACCACGGACCTCACGGACCACACAGACGAGGGAAAATTAAGAGGGCGCCTTCGGCGCGATCTATACGTCCCTGTCGATGCTGAATTTCGTCAGGCGTCCGTGTGGTCCGTGAGGTCCGTGGTCGATCTAGTTTCCATGGCCTTCGAGAGTTTCCTGGCGTTCCAAACGACAGTGGCCGGGCGTCGCCGCCCGGCCACCGAAGTCGCAGTAAACGAAAGGCCTACTGCGGCGGGTTTGGCGGCGTGCTTGGAGCGGCCGCTGGGGGCATGCTGGTCGTATCCGAACCGGAGCTTCCCATGGAGCTCTGAGGCGGCGTCGACGCATTGGGGGTGTCAGAGCCAGCCGCGCCCATGCTTGATCCCGTGCTCGGTCCCTGGCTGGCCGCCGGCGCCGTTGCCGACGTGTCGGCGGTCGTGCCGGTGTTGGCCTGCTGCGCCATCGCCATCCGTTCACGTGGCGAAGCCTTCAGGTACGCATCGAGCTGGGCATAGGGGATCGGCTGATCCGGCGCCGCGTATGTGCCGGCGCCGCGCCGCTCGTTCCTCGCCATGCGGTTGTGATGGGCGTGATGGCGGGCGTGGGTCTTGGCGCCCATGTCGGAGCTGGCGGTGGCGGACGGGGCCGGCGTCGCAGCCGTCGATGGACTTGGGGCTGTCTGGTCGGTCTGGGCGGCGGCAAGGCCGGCGGAAAGAACGGCGACCGCGACCCCCGTGACCAGGATCTTGGCGTTCATCTCGGATACTCTCCCATGACTGCTGGAGCGCGACATCCGTGCGCAAAAGGTTAACGACCCACGGCTTGGTTTCGTTGCGAACGGACGAAGCGGGGTCGAAGGCAAATGAAATCAGCGCCTTTTTCCGCCAACTTCCGGGGCGGGCGAGGTAGGCTCGGTTCTGGTCCAGCGCTCGTTCCGGGAAACGCAGCGGGTTCGCTTGATTGGTCAGGCGCCCCTAGCCAAGGCGGCCATGAGGGATTTACCACTGGGACGAAGAGCAAGGCCTGCAGCACGAGGCGACCCACGATGTCAGCCAAGCCCGCCCTGCTGATCATGCAGCCGCACCTGGCGATGCTGGGGCCGTTCCTCGAGGAACACTTCACGGTCTGGCGGTTCTGGGAGCATCCGCCGATCGAGGCCCGCGACACGATCGAGGCGATGGTCGTGGCCGGCGAGTTCCCGGTCGACAAGCCGCTGGCGGAGGGCCTCCCGCGGCTCACGCTGATCTCCTGCTTCACCGTCGGCTACGACGGCGTCGACCTCGCGTGGGCGCGGGCGAGGGGACTGAAGGTCACCCACTCGCCGCATGTGAACCACGAGGATGTCGCCGATCACGCGATGGGGCTCATCCTCGGCGCCTGGCGGCGCATCGCCGAAGGCGACCGCCAGCTGCGGGCCGGCGAGTGGAAGCCGACGGCCAAGATGGTCACCCCGACTCTGCACGGTCGGAAGGTCGGCATCGTCGGCCTGGGCGACATCGGGACCGCCGTCGCGAGCCGGTGCGCTCCTTTCGGGCTGCACGTCGCCTGGTGGGGGCCGCGCGAGAAGCCGGACGCGCCCTTCGCGCGTGCGGAGAGCCTCATCGATCTTGCTCGTGACAGCGACATCCTGGTGATCGCGTGTCGGGCCAACGAGGAGACCCGGGGCCTGATCTCCAGGGAGGTGATCGAGGCGCTCGGACCCGAAGGCCTTCTGGTGAACGTCTCGCGAGGCCAGGTGGTGGACGAAGACGCCGTCATCGCCGCCCTGAAGTCCGGCCGCCTCGGCATGGCGGCGCTGGACGTCTACGCCCAGGAGCCCACGCCGGCGGCCCGTTGGGCGGACGTCCCCAACACCGTCCTGACGCCCCACACCGCCGGCGCGACCTCCGCGGCCGTGCCGAAGATGGTCGCTCTCACCATCGCCACCCTGCGGCGGCACTTCGCCGGCGAAGCCCTGGAGAACGAGGTCGCCGAATGAGCGAAGCGCCGGGGACCGTCCTGATCGCCGGCGCAAGCGGAGTGATCGGGCGCTCGGCGGTCGCCCATTTTGCAAGCCTCGGCTGGCGCGTCCTCGCCCTCTCGCGTCGCCGCCCGGACCTGCCCGAGACCGTGGCTTTCGAGCACGTGCCCGTGGATCTCAACACGTGCGCCGACTGCGAATCCGCCGCCGAGCGCTGCAGCGAGGTCACCCACATCGTCTACGCCGCCCTCTTCGAAAAGCCCGAAGGCCTCGTCGCCGGCTGGCTGGCCGCCGACCAGATGCAGACCAACCTCGCGATGATGCGCAACCTGATGGATCCGCTGCGCCGCGCCGCGAAGGGCCTGCGCCATGTCAGCGTGCTGCAGGGGACCAAGGCCTACGGCGCCCACGTCCATCGCATCGCGATCCCTGCGCGCGAGGCCGCGCCGCGCGATCGGCACGACAACTTCTACTGGCTGCAGGAAGACTACATCCGCGAGGCGAGCGCCAAGGAGGACTGGCGCTTCACCATCTGGCGCCCGCAGATCGTCTTCGGCGGCGCCTGGGGCGTGGCGATGAACCTGATCCCGGTGCTGGGCGCCTATGCCGCGGTCTGCCGCGAGCTCGGCTCGCCGTTCCATTGCCCGGGCGTGCACGAGACGGTGATGGAGGCGGTGGACGGCGACCTCATCGCCCGCGCCCTCGCCTGGGCGGCGACCAGCGCCGCCGCCGCGGACGAGACATTCAACATCACCAACGGCGACGTCTTCGTCTGGGCCAACGTCTGGCCGGCCATCGCCCGGGCCGTGGGCCTCGAGCCCGCCCCGCCCGCGCCGATCTCCCTCACCTCCTTCCTCGGAGAGCAGGCTGAGGTCTGGGAGCGCGTCGTCGTCCGCCACGGCCTGCGCGCGCCGGCGATCGGCCCGTTCGTGGGCCTCTCCGACCAGTACGCCGACCTCCTCTTCTTCCACGGCGCGCCCGAGCCGCCGCCCTCGATCCTGGTGAGCACGATCAAGCTGCGCCAGGCGGGATTTGGGGACTGCGTGGATACGGAGGAGATGTTCGGCCGATGGCTGGGGGATTTCGCAGGGCGAAGGCTGCTGCCGGCGGCGTGAGCTCGTTAGATTGCACTGAAGGTCGGTAATAGCGCTCGCGTTCCCCCGATTACGCCGCTTATTACGCCAAATGTGAGAGTTCATGGTGCGTTATGAACGCCCGAGGCGGCGACCAGCCGCCTGCTCTCGACGACGGACGCCCTGAACCAGACGAAGACGTTAGCCTATGCCGAAGATGACCGGCCGCTGTCGATCACCTACACCGCAGCGGTTAACCCGACACCGAACGTCAGCTTCGCCTACGATCCCTATTTCCCGCGCCTGACCTCAATGACTGACGGCACGGGGACGACGATCTATTCGTATCAGTCCATCGGGACCCTTGGGGCGCTTCAACTTGCCCAGGAGACCTCTCCCTCCACGGGGGCCACGATCATCTACGCTTATGACGGGCTGGGCCGGCTGTCATCGCGCACAGTTGCCGGTTCGAGCGCCGAGACCTTCGATTATGATCCGGTCGGCCGACTGACCAACCACGATGGCGACCTTGGGGCGTTCGTGCTGAGCTATCTGGGCCAGACCAGCCAGATCGTCTCGCGCTCCTTGATGGGTTCGAACTTGGCCACCACGTGGAGCTACCTGCCCAACTCTGGAGATCGGCGGCTGTCGGGTGTATCGACCACGGGGCTAAGCGCCGGCCAGGCGACCGGCTTCACCTTCGCCACAAACGACGAAAACCAGATCACGGGTAGCACGCAAACCAGCGATGCCCCGATCAGCTATCCGCCGGCGTCACTGAGCCAGTCGGCGAGCTACAACCCCCTCAATCAACTCACGACGCTGTCGGGCCAGACCCTGACCTACGACACTGACGGCAACCTCACTTCCGATGGCACGCTCACCTACACCTGGGATGCGGAGAATCGCCTCGTGGCGGTCGGCTATCCGGGCCAGCCGGGCAAGGCCACGACGTTCGCCTATGACGGGCTGGGACGAAGAGTGCAGGTTAACAGCACGCCGGCTGGGGGCGGCAGTGGAGTGGTGACCAGCTACGTCTGGTGCGGCCACGCGCTGTGCCAGGCGCGGAATGCTTCGGGCGCTGTCACCAAGGGGTACTATTTGGAGGGTGAGTACGCGCCGACGGGGGCGGTCTACTACGCGCCTGATCAAGTAGGGACGGTGCGCCGAGCGTTCTCTACGGCCGCCGCCCCGTCCTATGACAACGATCCCTATGGCGCGCCGCTCCAAGCGACGACACCAGCGACGGACTTCACCTACGCCCGGCTGTTGAACAATTCAAACAGCGGTCTGCTGTTGGCGAACGATCGCGCCTACGGCCCCGCAAATGGGCGATGGTTATCGCGTGATCCTGCGGGTGAGACTGGTGATCGCCTTGGGAACATGTATGTATACGTCGATGGGAATCCGCTCAGTCTCACGGACGTTCGGGGACTAGCGCCCGACGACAAACTTTGTCCCGAAGGGCGAAACGCCAAGGAAGATTGTATAAGACATTGCAGTGATACCGAACTTCCTACCGGTGACTATGGTGTGTCGTTTCAGCGTTGCTTGGCAGAATGTATGAAAGCACGTGGCTTTCTCCCGAGTGGGGCGCCATTGCCGGATGCGGATTCGAAGGTAAATTGGACAATGGTTGGTGCGACCGCTGCCGGAGTGGGGGCCGTACTATGTGCGATTGCTGAGCCCTGTGGCGGGGCGGTCGCCGTTATCCTTGGAGTTGGGGGCGTCGGGCTGGCAGCGTCTAACTAAGCGCTACAGGGCCATCTTAGCTTATGGCGTGTCGCGAAATAGAGATGTATGCTTCATCGAAACAAGGAATCGATATGCAAATCAAACATCCAGGAAGTCGACGTGTTTTCAGATAAGTCCGCAGCCAAGCGCGCACTTTCGTGCATGGATGCTGTCATTGGCAGCATGAATGATTTTCTATATGAACTTAGGGAATCGTGTAAGGAAGAGGAATATATTGAATATAGGCGGGGTATCGGCGGGATTATGGCGGAAATATATATAAGAATAAGGGAGCCAATATACAAACTCCATCCCGATCTAGATCCAGAATCTGACACTGAAGTCTGAGCGGGCGGCGCAATCGCGGAGAGCCAATTGGTCTGCGTCTCCTGGTTTGATGCCTATCTCTTCGGTGACACGTGAATGGGCGGACGGGAGTAACGTTTCCCGTTTGTTCCTTGCGTGCGACGGGAACTATCCGGATAGTTCCCCGTGCGACAACCTTCGCCATAACCCGGCTTGCGCGCATCGTCGTTCCCGTTCCCACTCACCATGTGACCGCGCGCGGCAATCGCCGCGAACCGATCTTCTTCGAGGACGGCGACCAGGAGGTCTATCTCGATCTCCTCTGCGAACAGCTGGCGAAGGCGCGCGTGGAGCTGTGGGCCTACTGCCTGATGCCCAACCACGTTCACCTCATCCTGTGCCCGGCGACGGCGGAAGGGCTCGCCGTGGCCCTCGGCGCGGCGCATCGCCGGTGGGCGAATTTCGTCAACGCCCGGGGCCGCTGGCGCGGTCATCTGTTCGATGGCCGGTTCGCCTCGGTGGCGATGGAGGAGGACCACCTGATCGCGGCCGTGCGCTACGTCGACCTCAATCCCGCGCCTCGTGGCGCGCGCCGCAGCGTGGCCGTGGTCGAGCGTCCACGCCCACCTCGCCGGACGCCCACTCCCGCGCGGGAACACCGGCCCCCCCGTCCGCCAGGGGATTGCACCTGATGTCGTCCTCTACTGTCGGGTGGCGACCGGGGCGTGGTTGTCGACGCCGTCCGTGGGCGGCGCCGGACGGTCTGCGTAGACGTTCGGGTAGCCGATCTCGATTCCCTGGGCGTCGAACGCCAGCTTCAGCCGGAGCTGGAATTCCCGGCCGACCAGCCATTGCTTGCCCGGCCGCGTCTTGATCCGCCCCTTCACGACGACGCCGACGTCGGTGAAGCCATCGACGCCGACCAGTTCCAGAGGCTCCAGGATCATCTCGGAACAGGGCTTCTCGCCCCGCAGCTGGCCGCCGATCTCCCGCATGATCTCCTGGGCTTTTTCGATGTCGGACACATAGCTGATCTTCGGCGCGATGACGGCGTAGGAGAACGACTTGGTCTGGTTATGGATCACCTGCGCCTCGCTGTAGGGGAAGACGTGCAAAGTGCCATCGAAGTCGCGCAGGCGGATGGTGCGCAGCGTCATGGTTTCCACCTGACCGCCGACGCCGCCGATCTTCACGTTGTCCCCCACTGAGACGATGTCCTCGAGGATCAGGAAGAGGCCGGTGATGAAGTCCTTGACCAGGGTCTGGGCGCCGAAGCCCAGAGCGACGCCGATCACGCCGGCGCCGGCCAGCAGGGGTGCGATCTTTACCCCGATCTCGGAGAGCGCCGTCAGGCCGATCAGGATCACCAGCAGCCCGGTGGTCAATCCCCTGACGATCGGGGCCAGGGTCTTGAACTGAGCTGCGCGCCGGTGATCGCCGGTGCGGTGCTGGAGGCCCAGGAACATGCGGTCCATCATGCGGCCGCCGACCTCCACGACGGCCACCCCGAGCACGATCATGAACGCCACCCGGGCCAGGGCGGCGCCCGATGCGCCGGACAGCCATTGCAGCGGCGCCAGGCCCCAGACCTGGAGGACGATCAGAGCCGCCGTCGCCGTGACGGCCAGTTTGAGCAGCCCCCACGACATGGCCGCGATCCGGGGGCCCCCCTTGGCGCCGTCCCCGGCCTGCTGCTTCGCCACCAGGCCCCTGGCCGCGAGCCGCTCGACGCCCCGGCGCAGCAGCCAATCGAGGAGCCGCAGGATGCCGAACGCGGCCGCTGCTGTGACGAGGGTGAGGCCGACGTCGATCGCCGCTTCGCGAGGCTGCAGGTGCGTTACCCACGAAGTCCACGACCGCAGCACGTCTATGATCGCCGTTCCCGCCGAACTGGCGCCCGGACCGCCGGGCGCGGCGGGCTGGCCGGACGTAGCAATCAAGCGAAACCCTTCGGCGACCGACGTCACGCCGTCACTTCCGGAACTCCGGCAAAAGGGGTGGGTTCCTGCCGCCTGGAGAGGTTGACGGCGGACTCGCCCCACGGGCGGGGTGAAGATGGCTCTCAGCGGGGCGCTGACAGTCTAATGACAACCCGTCTCGGGTTTCGCGCCTCCGGCCTCCCCGATCACGTCACCGCGCGGGCCAATGATGCAGCGATGTCGGCCATTGATCGGAACAGGACGAGCGGATCGTCCTTCGAGGGAATGAATCCGCGGCGGCGCCAGAAGTCCGCGGCCTCGGTGTCGACCGCGTTGACCACCAGCGCCCGGCCTCCGATGAGCGCGGCAGCCTGCACGCAGCGCCCCAGAGCATGCTTCACGAGGCCTGTCCCGATCCCACGGCCTGCCCAGCCGAGGTCGGTCGCGAGCTGGGCGAGGAGCAGGCAGGGCACGGGATCCGGTGGCTGGCCGGTGCGGATCGACCGAGGCAGGACGGTCGGGACGACCGCGCTCGGCGCCAGGCCATAGTAGCCCACGACCCGGCGAGCTTCATGGACGACCATGACAGCGGTGAAGCCCTTCTCCTGGTTGGAAAGCGCTCGGACCTTCAGCCAGTGGTCGAGGCTCGGCTTTCCGCAGGAGAATTCGGAAACGTCGTGGGCCGCGGTCAGCGGCTCAGGCGCGCAA
>Ga0210396_10006341_pt1 | contig 11342 bp, 10 predicted proteins | sample IncBWH17OmetaG_FD_155466 | JGI IMG/M metagenome (GOLD analysis project Ga0210396, IMG submission 155466) | Forest soil microbial communities from Barre Woods Harvard Forest LTER site, Petersham, Massachusetts, United States - Inc-BW-H-17-O ...
CACGCGCTCGACGGCTCCGACGAGACGCACCGCCTGGACAAGCTGTCAGCGGCCGTTCGCGAGCCTGTCGCTAAGGCGAATCGCCTGCACGAGCAGGCTGCGAAGCAGGTCAACCACTAACTATCAGCCGCCGTCGAAGGCCCGGGACCGTGGCGTCCCGGGCCTTCATATTTGCCCGCGTTTAATGGACGGCACGGCCTGCAACGTGAACAGTTCCGCCTCGGCCCCCAGCACAGGGAACCGTGTGGGCCGCGACCGGTGTCTATGGCCGCACGACCTGCCCCTTGCCGACCACGGTGACGCCGCGGCTGGACACGACCAGACCGCGGGCTCGGTCGTGCTCCTTGTCGACCCCGACCGTGGCACCTTCGGCGACGACGACGTGCTTGTCCAGGATGGCGTTCTCTACGACGGCGTGGCAGCTGACCAGGGAATCGTTCAGGATTACCGCCCGGTTCACCCGGGACCGGCTGTGCACCTGGACTCCGGGCGACAGGACCGAGTTGCTGACCAGCCCGCCGGAGACGATGACGCCGTTGCTGACCACGCTGTCGATCGCCTGGCCCGCCTGGCCGTCGTCGTCGCGTGCGAACTTGGCCGGCGGGTCCGGCGGTACGTGGGTGAGGATCGGCCACCAGCGGTTGTACAGGTTGAACACCGGGTGGACCGCGCACAGGTCCATGTGCGCGTCGAAGTAGGAGTCGATCGTCCCGACCTCCCGCCAGTAACCCGCCTCGCCCGGTTCGGCACCGGGCACCTGGTTCTGCCGGAAGTCATAGACGTGCGCGGCGCGCTCCCGTACCAGCCTCGGGATGACGTCACCGCCCATGCTGTGCTGCCGTCGTCGGCCGCGTCCTTACCCAGCACCTCCACCAGCGCGTCGGTGTCGAACACGTAGTTGCCCATAGACACCAGCGCCTCGTCCGGCTGGCCCGGGCGCCCTGGCGGGTCGGGCGGCTTTTCCAGAAACGCATCGATGAGGTGACCATCCGGTCCGGCCTGGACCACGCCGAAGTCCGCCGCGTCCTTCCTCGCGGCGGGGATCGCCGCGACCGTGGCCCTCGCACCCCAGGCTACGTGCTGCTCGATCATCTGCCTCGGGTCCATCCGGTACACATGATCGGCTCCCAGCACCACGACGATGTCGGGCCGGTCGGCGCGAATCAGGTTCATCGACTCATAGAGCGCGTCCGCTGAGCCGGTCTGCCAGCGCGGCCCGAGCCGCTGTTGAGCCGGAACGGGCGTGACGTAGTTGTCCAGCAGACTACTGAGGCGCCAGGTGGTGGTGATGTGCTTGTTCAGGCTGTGGCTCTTGTACTGGGTCAGCACGTAGATGTGCTGCAGCCCGCCGTTGACCAGGTTAGACAGCGTGAAGTCCACCACCCGGTACAGGCCGCCGAAAGGAACCGCGGATTTGGCCCGGTCTGCGGTCAGCGGCCCGAGGCGCCTGCCGACCCCGCCCGCCAGAACCAGGCCCAGGACCCTCTGCTTACCCATCTCGGAACTCCACACCGCACACGGTTCAAGACTGACCGGCGGTCACGCGGCCCGGCACGGCCAAGGTTCCGGGCCGCGTGCCTCACGTACCTCTGTATCCCATCCGTGGCCCGTACACATGACCCGGAGAGGGTGAACTTAGGGCTCGAGGCCCCGTCCGCTCTCCCGCCTCTCTTCAACCGATCGTCTAGCGGCTCCTAGCGATCGAGCGTGACGGGCCCGCGCTGGCCGCCGGCGTTGTAGATGACTTGGCCGGTGACGAACCCGGCGTCCTCGGAGGCCAGGAATGCGACGACGCCGGCCGTGTCGGTCGGCTCGCCGATCCGGCCGAGGGCGAACGCCGAGCTCGCCGCCGTTTTCTGTTCGGCTGTCATTTGTCCGAACGGACCGGACACCGTGCTGCCCGGCCCCACCGCGTTGACCGTGATCCGGCGGGCCGCGAACTCAACCGCTGCGACCCTGGTGACCTGATCCAGGAAGGCCTTCGCCCCCGAGTACAGCGCGATGCCTGCCACCGCCGTACTGGTGACGCCGGAGGAGATGTTCACCACCCGCCCGCCGTCGGCCAGCGCGCCCGACGCCGCCCGCATCATCAGGAACGGAGCGCGGGCGTCGACGGCCAGCAGACGGTCGAAATCCTCCACCGAGGTCTGCGCCACCGACCCCCAGTGGGTGATGCCGGCGTTATTGACCAGGATGTCCAGCCTCCCGAACTCGCCCGCCACTGCTTCCATGACCGTCACGGCGGCGGTCGGCTCGGCCAGATCCGCCTGAACCGCCAGCACTCGGCGGCCGAGGCCGCGTACCTGCGCCGCCACCTGCTCGGCCCCGTCCTTACCGGTGTGGTAGGTGAAGCCGACGTCGGCTCCCTCCGCCGCCAGCCGGCGCACGATCTCCGCCCCGATCCCGCGGCTGCCGCCCGTGACGAGCGCTACCTTGCCGGCCAGCCGGTTCGTGATATCCATGGCACCAGTACAGCCCACCGCTGACCTGGCCAGAAGGACACGTTGGCTGTCGTTCCATACACTGCGCGTATGGATGGAATCGAGCTGCGCGAGCTTCGTTATTTCATCACGGTGGCCGAGGAGCTGAATTTCACCCGCGCCGCGGTGCGCCTGGGCATGGCCCAGCCGCCGCTCTCCGCGGCTATCAGCAAGCTCGAGCGCAAACTCGGTGTGGGGCTGCTCGAGCGCACCAGCCGCCGGGTCGCCCTGACTCCGGCCGGCGTAGTACTACTCGAGCAGGGACGGATCGCCGTCGAGGCAGCCGGTGCTGCGGTTGAGCGGGCCCGCCGGGCAGGAACCCAGGCCGACCGCCTCACCGTCGCGGTCAAGCCGGGCGCGGGTACGGACCTGGTCAAGAAGATCATGCAACGGTGTGCCGAGGATCAGCGGATGCCCGAGGTGCACATCCTGTTCGGGCATCCAGGCGGACCCGCCGCCGCGGTCCGCGGCGGCGCGGCTGACGTCGCTATCTTGCGTGCCCCGTTCGATCGGCGCGGTCTGGACACTGAGCTGCTGCTGACCGAACCTCGCGTCGCGGTCCTGCCCGCCCATCACCGCCTGGCGGCCCGGCCCGAACTGCGTCGCGCCGACCTGGCCGGCGAGCCGATGCCACGCTGGGCCGGACAGGCCGATCCGGTCGCCGCCGCCTACTGGTCCGGCACCGACACCCCGAGTCCGGCCCGGAACCAGAACGACCACCCGCAGGGCCCCGAGATCAACGACATCAGCCAGCTCCTGGACGCTGTGGCGCTGGGCAATGCCGTCGCCTACGTGCCGGTCTCCGCTGCCGACCAGTACCGCTCCGCCGGCCTGGCCGTCGTACCGGTCAGCGACCTCAGCCCCAGTGAACTCGTGGCCGCTTGGCCGGACACCAGCCGCTCCCGCGCCATCGCCGGCTTCGTCCGCGCGGCCGTCGAAGTGGCCGCGCACCACGCCGAGCCGACGCCTGCTCTCGCCTGATCCGCGAGAGCCCGAACGGCCGTCCGTCAGCTGATGCCCGGACCAGTACGCGGCGGAATCATCGACCTGAGCAGGTCCAGCACCCCGGGGTTAGCAACGCCGCGCCAGTCCGGGGTCAGCAGGCCCCACGGTTCCGGGTCGCCCCAGTTGGACCGGTGCCGCCTGGCAGCCGGGATGGTGCCCTCGGGCTGCGTCGGATTGAGCGCCCACCAGCACCAGTCCACGTCGTTCTCGGTGACCCAGGCTTCAAAGTTGCCCCACCACACGGCGGAGGCCGCGTGGCCGCCCTGGGCCGACGGCGCCCGGCCGAAGCTGGCCAGCGACCCGGTGTCGTTGCCGAACTCGCCGATCCACAGCGGTGCGATCTGCTCGCTGAGCAGGTACCCGCCGCTACGGCGCATCTGCTCCAGATACGCCTGCCGCGGCTGGCCCGCCGGGTGGAACCACGAGTAGTCGTGCAAGCTGTACACGACCTGCCCCGGACGTTCGAGCCGCACCGGGTGCCCGGCCACGCCGGTCAGGTCGGCCGCGTAGCCCAGGCCCTCGCAGATGATCAGCACGTGCGGGCTGATCTCGTGGATGAGGTTCCCGGCTGTGGTGTACATGGCCGCGATGTCGGTCTTGGGCCGGGTGCCCCAGGTCGGGCTGAGCACCCGCCAGCCCACCGTCGTCCGCCGCGGCTCGTTCATGATGTCCATGGCGGCGACGAGCGGGTTGACCTGGTACCGCGCCGCGATGCCCTGCCAGGCCGCGAAGAACACGCTGGCCGGCCAGCGGCGGTTGTACCACAGGCCGTTTTCGTCGTCCTCCGCGCAGCACCACCCGGGATCCAGGATGTGGCAGTTCGGGATGACGATGAGACCCTCGCCGGTGAGCGCCTGGACGCAGGCGTCGTAGACCTCCATCGGCGTCGCCCCGGCCAGATCGGGGTTGGCGGCCAGGTACTGATCGGCGACGGGAGCGGTCTGCTCGGTCATCCACAGGCTGAACGGCAGCCGCACGCTGTTGAAGCCGAGCCCGGCGATCCGCCGCGCCAGCGTCCGGCGATCCGTCCGGTCCAGTCCCGGCGCCACGCCGAGGTCCTCGTGAAAGCCGTACCAGTTCACCCCGGCCAGCCGGACCCGCCGGCCGTGCGCGTCCACGACGAACCGGCCGCTCGTCGACAGCGGCGTCACGATTTCCAGCCCCGCCACCTCCGGATCAGCTGCGGCCTGCGGACGGTACCTTCACTACCACGACCGCAATGTCATCGCGCGCCGGACCGTGCTGGAAGTCCAGAGCCGCGGCGACGACCGCGTCCGCCACCGCCTGCGCCGACCGCCCGGCTGAGGCCCCGGCCACCTCTGCGATCCCCGCTTCCCCGAAGAACGAACCTCCCTGGCGCGCCTCGCTCACCCCGTCGGTGTAGAGCACCACCATGTCACCCGGCTTCAGCAGGGCCGCGAACTCGCTGATCTCCGCGGTCTCCGTCATGCCCAGGAAACTGCCCGGACGCCCGAGCGTCTCTATGGTCCCGTCAGCGCGGCGGCACAGCGGCAGCGGGTGCCCGCCGGTGGCCACCCTCAGGCGGTGACCTTCCGGTACCTGATCCAGCAGCAGGAACAACACCGTCAAGATGGTGTCCGGATAGCAGCTGACCAGGGCTTCATGCAGGCCCACCAGCACCGGGGCGGGCGAAGAAACGTGCAGCGCCTCGGCGCGGACCGTGTACCGGGCCAGCGAGGTCACGACCGCGGCCGATGCGCCTTTGCCGCACACGTCGCCCAGGACGATGCCCCACGTCTCCGCGCTCGTCCGGAACACGTCGTAGAAGTCGCCGCCCACCTCGCTGCCGTCGCCAGCCGGACGGTACGCACCGCCGACATCCAGGCCGGGCACGGCGACGATATCCGGGGGCAAGAAGGACCGCTGCAGGGTCTCGGCCAGGACACGGGCCCGCGCTTCGGACTCCTCGGCCCGCCGCCGGGCCGCCACCAGCTCCCGTTCATAGGCGAGTCGTTCGCTGGCGTCGAACATGACCGCCCGGATGACCTGAGGCTGACCGTCGTCATCCCGCTTGAGCAGTGCGTTCACGAGCATGGGCAGCCGCAAGCCGGAGGCGCCGATCACCTCGACGGCTATCTCCCTGAGCATGCCCTGCATGAACAGCATCGGGGCCGCGTGGGTCTCGTAGAAGATGCGGTCGCCCGTGGCCAGCAGATCCTGGAAACGGCGCCGGCCCACGAGCTTGTCCCGGTCATAGCCGGTCCAGGTCAAGAAGGTGGCGTTGGCCTTGATGATGGTGCCGTCAGGCAGCGCCGACAGGTAGCCGCATGGCGCGTTGTCGTACAGTTCGGCCGGGTCGTCCTCAGCCAGGGCCGAGTAGAAGGCGGCCGTAGCATCATCGTCGGATACCGGGGTCACCTAAACGCCAGGGCCAGGGCTCTTGTTCAAGAAGGCTGCGATAGCGGCCACGGTCTCCGCGGGAGCGGACAGATTCGGGCAATGACCGGTGGCCGTCAGCCGGGTCAGTGTGCTTCCCGGGATCTCGGCGTGAACGTACTCACCGACGCAGTCGGGCGCGATCGGGTCATCGGAACACTGCAGCACCAGCGCCGGCAGCTTCACCTGGCCCAGATCGGACCGGTTGTCGGAAAGGAACGTGGCTCGCGCGAAGCGCTTCTGGATCTCCGGGTCGGTCCGGCAGAAGCTGGCGGTGAGTTCCGCGCCGAGCTCAGGCCGGTCAGGATTGCCCATGATCACCGGGGCCATGGCGCTGGACCAGCCGAGGTAATTGCTCTCCAGCGATACGAGCAGGTCCTCGATGTCCTGCTCGCTGAAGCCGCCGACGTAGGCGTCATCGTCGATATAACGCGGCGACGGAGCCACCATCACCAAGGTGCCGAACCGATCCGGCTCCCTGGCCGCGGCGAGCACCCCGATCATCGCGCTCACCGAATGGCCGACGAAGATCACATCGTGCAGGTCCAGCGCCCGGACCACATCGATGACGTCCGTGGCGTAGCCGTCCAGGCTGCTGTACCGCCGTGGGTCGTACGCCGACAGATCGGAACCCCCGGCCCCGACGAAGTCGAACATGATCGTCCGGTACCGGCCCTCGAACGCCGGCGCCACGAATCGCCACATGTTCTGGTCACATCCGTACCCATGCGCGAAAACAATCGGCTGACCGTCAGCCTGACCGCTGACCGTAACCTTGTTTCTGGTCAGGACGTCGACATCCACGCGAACCAGCATAAGCCGGTCACCCGGCCCGCTGGTCGGCGAAGCGCAGCCGCTCCCGGCCGAGTGCCGCGGTGCACAATAGGCTGGTGATCGAGGTCGAGCCCGACCGTTTCGAAGAGATGGTCGCCGAGGCGCTCGACGGGCTGCCTCCCGAACTCGGCCGGCTGATGCGCAACGTAGCGGTGACGGTCGAGCACAACCCCGGGCCGCGCGGCCTGCTCGGCCTCTACCAGGGCGTCCCGCTCACCAGTCGCACGTCGCAGTACGCGGGGGTGCTGCCCGACCGCATCACCATCTACCGCCTGGCGATCTGCGCCATCTGCCGCACCGAAGCTGAGGTCGCCGACCAGGTCCGCCGGACCGTCATCCACGAGATCGCCCACCATTTCGGAATCGACGACGACCGCCTCCGCGAACTCGGCTGGTTACCTACGGCCAGGTGGCTCCTGCTGACCCGTGAGCGCCGCATGTATCGTAGGGCCGTCTCGCCCCCGATCCCCGATCCTGCTGGAGGCTCGCGATGCGGTTCACCAAGCTCGGGCACTCGTGCGTCAGGCTGGAGAAGGACGGCACCGTCCTCGTCATCGACCCGGGCTCGTTCTCCGACGCACCTGCGGCGCTGGACGGGGCCGCGGCGGTACTGGTCACCCACGAACACCCGGACCACCTCGACGCCGACGCCATCCGCGCCGCGCTGTCCAGCGACCCGGGCATGACCTTGTGGGCTAACCAGTCGATCTGCGCCCAGTTCCCCGAGTTCGGCGACCGGGTACACGAGGTGCAGCACGGCGACGCCCTGGAGGTCGCCGGCTTCTCTGTGCACGTCTACGGCGTGGATCACGCGCTCATCCACCGGGACATCCCGCTGGTTATCAACACTGGGTTCCTGGTCGAGGGCGAACTGTTCCATCCGGGCGACTCATTCACGATCCCCGAAGGTCCCGTCAGCACCCTCCTGGTGCCGATCAGCGGCCCCTGGCTGAAGGCGGGGGAGATGATCGACTACTTCCGTGCCGTCGCCCCTGCCCGTGGCTATGCCATCCACGATGCGATCCTCAACGACAACGGCCTAGGCCTCTTCACCAGGATGCTGTCCTTCGCCGCCGCCCCCACCGGTGTCCCAGTCGCCCGCCTAGAACCCGGCACCACCCTGGACCTGTAACCCCCAGTCGGCCACAGCGACACGTCCCCGACTCGACTACGTGACCGATCCCAGCCCGATAGACTACCTATCGTGATGACTTGCTCCCTTTGCGCGACCAAGCCGCCTGTCCCGCTGTAGCGAGGTCCAGTGGGAATCGACCACCCCGATGACGCTAACGTGCCCTCAGACAACCCTACCGACCGCACCCCCACGCCAGCTAACGATGGCCAGCAGTCCAGCGCAAGCAACTCCGAGACGCGTTACCGCCACGAGTATTACGCCGCCCGTACCCAGGTCGCCCCGGAACAGCGGGCAACGACGGAGGCTCGACAAGAAGCGCCAGCGCCGGATACCTGGCCCGAGACCGCGACCTTGGCCCGCTGGATGTGGGGCGAGTACCACCGCCGGTGGCCCCCAGAAGACCGCCCACCAGTAGACAGATCAGCAGATCCTCCTGGCTCCTGGCGTGGAGATAGTGGACGATTCCTGCCCAGTACGATAAACGCTGAGTTGGAGCAGGAGTGCGACCATATCGCAGACCGTGAACGAGAAACCGTTTCGCCGAGGATACGTGAGGTGGAGAGCTGTGATCCGCATCGGCACTTGATCGGAATCGAAGACTGCCTGAAAGGCAGGGACCGGATGAAGGAAAAGGTGGCTAAGAGCATGGATGAGAAGAACCTCTCTCCCAAAGAAGCCGTTTCCCTCCTCCCGGATGCCATCAGGTATACGTTCCAGTATGATCAGGCCTCCTATACCGAGAGTGTTCAAACAGATATCCTTCGTATGAAAGAACAGGGCTTTAGGCTAGATATACTCAGGAACTCGTGGTCGACTGACCAGTATAAAGGCGTCAACAGTCAGTGGATCGATCCCGGGAGTAGCCAGCGTTTTGAGTTGCAATTTCATACCCGCATCAGCTTCGAAGCAAAGCAGATCACGCACACTTCATACGAACGCCTGCGCACGTTGCAGACCGACCCGTTCGAGCAAATGGTGCTCGAAGCCTTCCAGCGCAAGGTTGCCGATGCGGTGCCGATTCCCCCTGGTGCCACCGACATTCCCGACTACCCAGAAAGACCCCAGAATGCCAGATAAGGTTACGTACTACGCTATCATCGACAGTCTGAGCAGCCGCGAGCGGCCTAGTGGAGTATTCCGACGCATCTACATGGAGGATGGCGGTAAACGCGACGAAGCATTTACACGGAACCTGACGTGGGAACACAGCTGGTCACTCGTCTCCGCTGAACGCGGCGACCTGGAAAACGAGTTCATCGAGATCACCGAGGGCGAAGCGAACCAGATCGTCGACCGCATCCGCACCACAGTCACCGGCACGAGCAACGGCTAGCCCGCGACGGCATCGTTCTCGATAGCAGAGACGCGTTGCCGGGAAACCCCGTCGCCTCCGCCACCTCTACTTGAGTCAGCCCTGCTTTCTCGCGCATCTCGATCAGATGCTCGGCTCGGACCCAGAGCGCTCGCTTCTGAGGTGCCTCCTCCACCGCCTCACGGTCATCGGGACGGTCGGACTCATCCCAGGAACTCATCGCGTACGTTGAGGCTGACCCTTGTGTCCCTCACGGGGTAGTGCCACAGCCGCACTTCGTTCGAAGGCCGGGGATGGCGGCTTGGCCTGGTGCTGATCTGGCAGAGGCTGGGGTGACGATGCCGCGCCGACCGGGTGACGGCGGCGGCGGGAGCCAGCCTCAGTGGTGTTGGCTGATCCACACCGATACGTGGGCGGGTTCCAGGGCCTGGTGCGCGACACCGGCCAGGTCATCTCGTACCGAGTCCAGGTCTACGGCGTCCTTCAGCCGGGCCGCGAACGCGGCAATGGTCTGGTCCGCGTCGTAGCGGGCCCGGTTGAACCGCCGGTCCACCATCTGCTGCACCCGCCGCCGCACCGGATTGAACAGTGCCGCCGTCGCCAGCGTGGAGGCGGCCACCGCGACCGGCGTGTGGAACCCGAACACCTGGGTTGTCAGCAGCACCAGCCCGGCGTAGACGCCGACCAGCAGCCCGGTCACGATCGCGTAGGCCACCGTCCGGGAGATCAGCCGGTCGATCTCATACAGCCGGTACTTCAGCACCGCCACCGCACACGCCAGCGGAATGCCGATCGCCGGGCCGACAAGCAGGAATGCCCAGAATAGGGCGCCCGCCAGGGAATTGACGCGGCCGTGCGTGAGCACGACGTATGAGAAAAAGGCCACGACGGAGACGACGATCAGCCAACCGACGTAACCCAGCCACGCCAGCTGCTTTCTCAGCTCGGCGCTCGCGGCACGCCTCCGGGCGAACACCGACGCGACCACCAACACCAACGTGACCAGGCCAAGAAAGAGAGTCACCAGCAGGAAGCCGCTGAACCAGCCATGCCGCGGGAACACTCCCAGCGGGTTGGGGTAGGTAGCCTTCGGCGCCACGAGGATATTGGTGAACCCGCCGACGATGGTCGTGCCGGCCTGCAGCTGCTGCGCCTCCCAGCCGGCGGCGACTGCGAACAACGCCCAGAGCACCGGCCGCCACCGCAGGGACGGCAGCCGACCATCAGGGAACAGCAAGACCAGGAAGAACATCGGGGCAAACGTGAGTACGAACATGACCTCCGACAGCCACCCGGCCAGGTGGGCCACGGGCAGCGACCCCGGGGCCGCCACCAGCCCCCGCAGCGCGTACTGTTCCGTCATCATGGTGGCCGCCAGTGACAGCCCCACCAGGCACAGCACCCAGCCAATGGCATTGCGCGGAACGCGGCTGGCGATAACGTGGCCGGTGCCGGCGTACACGACGACCGCGACCGCACTGAAGGCGTAAATGGCGATCCGGTACCGGTCCGTCTGACTCGCGTCGAGCCCCAGCAGCACCAGTGCCGTCGCCAGCGCAAGTGCCGTGAACCCAGCCAGCAACCAGGTAGCCACGCGTACCCGGCGCCGACGGCTATGCCTCACGAACGCGAAGCTACGCCCGGACCGTTCCGGGAACGTTACCGCTCAGCACGGAACCCTCAGCCCAGATCCCGGTTACCCCAGGCCTGAGGCGGCCCGTCCTATGTCACGCCTCACGCCGGGCTCCCCCAGGCTGTGGTGGTAGCGGCCTTGCGCGACGCACCGGCGCTGGCGGTTTAGTTCATGTTGAGCATGCTTGTGGCTTGTGCCTGAGGAGCCTGGCCTGGCTGATGTGATCGAGCAGCGTGAGCTGCTGTCGCGGCTGCGTGCCGGCCTGGACGGCGCGGCGCCGGCCACGCCGGGGTGGGCGCGGGTCGTGGACGTGCAGGTGACCAGGACGGGGACGGAGTGGGCGCTGCCGGGCCTTTTGTGCCCGTGCTGCGGGACCGCCGCGATCGCGGCCCCGCCGCCGGCGCGCACGCCGGGTCGGTGTCCTACGGGCCGGCGCTGAATGCCGCCGCGGTCGTGCTGACCTCGTACGGGAACGTGTCGCCGGAACGCGCCGGGCACGTCGTGGACATGCTCCCGGGGGTCCGGGTGTCAGCCGGGTGGGTAGAC
>Ga0210396_10006342_pt1 | contig 11342 bp, 9 predicted proteins | sample IncBWH17OmetaG_FD_155466 | JGI IMG/M metagenome (GOLD analysis project Ga0210396, IMG submission 155466) | Forest soil microbial communities from Barre Woods Harvard Forest LTER site, Petersham, Massachusetts, United States - Inc-BW-H-17-O ...
CAGCTCCTCCCGCACGCGCAGGAGCACCGCAGGCGCCACGGCACGGCCGACAAGCAGGGAAAGCCAAAAGCACGACGCCGCGAGCGGAGGTGCCGCGGAGACCTGGAAGTGGAGCCGGTGGACATATGTAAGTACCCAGCCGCCCAGTGCGGCTTCCGTCCCGCAATAGAGCAATCCGAAGACAGCGAAGAAGGCAACGACACCCCTGGAGCTTTGCATGTGGGATGCAGAGACCTGTTGCTCGAAATCTTGCAACGCGGAGCCTCGCTTATCGCGCAGAAAGAGCGCCAGGAGCGCGCTAAGGCCCCCGGCAGCCGCCATAGACCAGAAAAGACCACCGATGCCCTCATGGTGAATGACAAACTGTACGGTAAAGGGCGATACGGCCGCGCCCGCGCTCCAGGAAAAGTTGAGCAACGTCAGCATTGCGGCTCGCCGCTCCGGATAGCGGTAGCCGGTGATCACACTGTTCGCGGTCATGGCCAGGCCCAGACCGGTGCCAAAGACCAGGAACAGAAAAAACAGCGCGTGACCGCCGCAGAGAGCGAGTCCAGCCATGCTGATACCGATCATCGCCATCCCTGCAGAGAGATTGCGATGGAAAGGCGCTCGCACCAGCAGTGCGCCAAAGGCAGAGCCGGCAAAGACGGCAAGCAATAACCTTCCGGAATGGGCATCGTCCAGCTGCCACAGGGAGGCGAGCGCCGGGAGCCCGCTGCCCAGAAGCGTCAGACCGATGCCGGTGAGCGCCGCCATGACCTGGATCCCGAGAATGGGCCCGAGGGCATAACGCGGAGCAGATGGAGATGGGGTCAGGCTGGGGTCCACGAAGGTTCTCGTGTGGATTCGCGCGCCATGAGCGCTGGCTCCACGGCCACCTGTTCACCGTACTCTTGCTGGTTCCGAATCCGGCTGAGCACGATGCGCGCGGCCATGCGGCCCATGTCCTCCAGCGGTTGCCGGATAGTGGTCAGGCTGGGTGTGGTGAAAGCGGCGGCGCGGATGTCATCAAAACCCATGACAGAAACATCTTCAGGCACGCGGAGCTTTGCGTCACGCAGCGCCCGTATGGCGCCGATAGCGGCCACGTCATTGAAGGAAAAAAGCGCACTGAAGCGCTTGCCGCCAGCGAGCAATTGCTCGACGACGGGGTAGCCGAGCTCCGGCGAGGTGAGATCGCGATCCAGTTGCACCACCAGGGACTCGTCGATGTTCAGCCCTAGCTTTTTCGCGGCAGCCTCGATGCTGCGCCATCGGTCTTCGGAGTCGGAGCTGAAGGGTTGGCCGCGCATGAACGCAATCGAGCGATGGCCAAGCTTGTAAAGATGGCCGAGCGCCAGCTCTGCCGCCTTGCCTTGGTCGAGCATCACGTTGGTGACGCCGTCGATGTGCCGATGGGCCGCAACGGCGACAGCAGGCACCGGGTAGTTATGCTGGATCGCTGTATCGACGAAGATCAGCCCTTCGGCTCCGCGGCCCACCAGCAAGCGCGCATACTGCTCCACCAACTCGGGCTTGTGGCGATGATGCGCGGTGAAGTAGAAGTACCCCTCCTGAACCAGTTGATCGCCGACGCCGCTCAGCACCTGGGTGTGGTAGCCCTCGCCCAACTCGGGTACCAGGATGCCGATGGTGTGCGTCCGACGGTTGCGCAGGGAGCGGGCCAGCAGGCTGGGTTGATAGTTCAGTTTCTTCGCAGCCGCCTTGATGCGATCACGTGTGGCCTGGGGAATGGAGCGGCCAGGCACATCGTTGAGCACCACGGAGATGGTCGCTGGACTTAGCCCGAGGTGCTCGGCCAGCGTCTTCAGGCTCGCCGGTTTTTCTCCATGTTTCATCTGCTGCTTCTTGCGCGCCATTTTTCTCCGCGATCGTGTGGGTGCGTGAAGGTGATAGTAGCCCGCCGGAGCGTTTCGCGCATCCGGAAACTGGGTTTTTTGAGCTCGCATGAAAACGGACTACGCCAGTGATAACGGATCAGCCCGGAGATTATCGTTTGTTTTAGAATGGCGCGGCAGACCGGCACTCGCCGGGATTGCGCCCGGAGGCTCTGTGATGCGTTTCCTGTTGCTCTGCGTACTCGCTCTATGGACGGCCGCACCATGGAGTTCGCTCAAGGCCCAGCCCGGCCGGACCGGTTTTGTCCACACGCAGGGAAGCGAACTGGTGGATGGTGCGGGCCATCCGCTGATGTTGCGCGGCACCAACCTTGGCAACTGGCTGGAGCCGGAAGGCTACATGTTCCACTTCGGCGACAATGGACCGTCCTCGCCGCGGGAAATCGAAGACTATTTCGACGAGCTGATCGGACCGCAGCAGGCAAAGAGATTCTGGCAGCAATATCGCGACGTATACATCACGAAGGCGGATATCGACCTGCTGCAATCGACCGGCATGAACTCGGTACGCATCCCGATTCACTACAAATTCTTTACCGCAGGGAATGACGAGGGTCTCCGGCTGCTGGACCGCGCGGTGACCTGGGCCAAGGCTGATGGTTTGTATGTCGTGATCGACATGCACATGGCGCCCGGCGGCCAGACCGGCACCAATATCGACGACAGCTACGGGTATCCGTGGCTCTACGATTCGCCCGCCGACCAGCAAGAGCTGATCGCGATCTGGAAGCGTATCGCCGATCACTACCACGACGAGCCAACGGTGTTGGGATACGACCTGCTCAACGAGCCGATTCCCCACTTCCCACAGCTACAGAAGTACAACAGTCAGCTGGAGCCGCTCTATAAGCGCATCGCCGCGGCAATTCGCGAAGTGGATACACATCACGTGCTGATCCTCGGTGGAGCGCAATGGGATACCAACTTCAGCGTCTTCGGGCCACCCTTCGACAGCAATGTGATGTACCAGCTCCATTTGTATGAGTTCAACACTCCGTGGAACCCCGCGACTGCGGCTGAAACAGAGCAAAAGCTTGGCAAATATGTGGCGTTTCGCGACAAGTATCATGTGCCAATCTGGCTGGGGGAATCTGGCGAGAACGATGACGACTGGGTCAAAAACTTTCGCATGCTGCTCGAAAAAGACAACACCGGCTGGTGCTTCTGGCCATACAAGAAAATGGACGCGACATCATCCATCGTCTCCATTGCGAAGCCGGACCACTGGGACGAGATCGTGAAGTACTCGAGTGAGCGGCAAGGCGTCGGCAATACGGAAAAGCAGCTAGGCTTGCGGCCTTCGCCGGAGATTGCGGCAGCAGCGTTGAACCAACTGCTCGAAAATGTGAAGCTGGCAAAGTGCCGCGTCAATACCGGGTACGTCGAGGCTCTCGGATTGACAGTCCCGGCTGGCGGGGTGCCTGTAAGAAAAGCAGAATAGGCGACTACTTGTAGATAAGATGAATCTCCGTCGTTGTCGTCGGGCACGTCACCGGTATGGTGGCTTTTTCGATGGGCGGCGCCACCAGCAGAACGTGGGGGTTGTTGGCAAAGCCAAAGCCTTCCTTGGGAAACATGAGAAGGTTGCGGTCCAGCTTCTGGTTCTCGTTCTCATCATGCAGAACGACCACTCCGTATTTCCCAGCAGGAAGATGATCGAAGCGCGCCGTGGCGTGGTTGCCTTCGATCGGGAAGTGTTCGTGCCGGAAGGATTTGTCTACATCTTCCGGCCAGCCTGCGGAGGAGGTGAAGAGCTCCGCGCCGAGAACGCCCTTGGCGTTTCGGAAGCCGGTGACGTGGATGACAAGAGAGCAGTTGCCGGCTTCCCCCGCAGGCGATGCCGAGAGTGGCGCGGGATAGAAGGACAGCGCACAGAACAGCGCTGAGAACGCCAGGAGCGACCGGCGCGGGTGAATCGTCATGCGGAATGAGTCTCCTAAGGATTCGGCCCAGATGGATTCGACTGCGACAGCCCCGATTGTGATGGCACCGATGACGGGTCTTTGCGTAGGACGTCCTTTTGCGGCCGAATGTTACCTCCGAAATGAAAGGTGGGGCCGACCGACCACCGGAAGTCCCATCTTCCGTCCGCGAGCAGATCATTGAAGATGTGGAAGTAGACCACATCCGTCTGCATGCGGATCGCGATGTGTTTCGTCGCGTTCAGGTCATAGCCGCCGCCAAAACCGTAAAAGCCAGTCCAATCGCTCTTTTTCCCTGAGGGGACGAGTTCCTGTGCGATGGCTGTCGTGACGAGGTCATGCGGATGCGGCGTGGCCGACTCGTGCACCGCACCGAGCGACGGCCGGATAAAGAAGGTGACGCGCTGAAATTTCCGATAGTTGAACTGCGGGCCAGCGGCAAAGGTCTGGGTGGTGGAGTCCACCGGCACATAGACCTGATAGGTCGGCGGAATGACGCCGGCTTTGATCAATTGCAGGATCTGCTGACCGAGCTGCTGTTGCAGAGCGGTGGGCAGTAGGTCCGGAGTCAGCTCCGTGTGGCCCGTGGTAACTGAGTAGTCGAATCCCTGGGCCAGCCACGTCTTCTGGTTCCAGCCGCCCTGGAAGTGATAGCCGCGGGTCGTCAGGTCGATCTTCGGGGCAATGAGGGCCGCGTAGCCGTTGTAGATGTCGTAGCGCCCAACATAGTCCTGCTGCGCACGCGCCTGGCACGCGGCCGATGCAATCAGAAACAATGTGGAAAATAAACCGATGATGCGAGTGGTCTTGCTCGCAAAGGGGAAGGAAAACATACGGTAGGGGGGCCCTCCTTGGACCTCTCCACGCGCCCCAACGGGAGTTGGGCGGCCACATGGAAAGCGGAAGAGTAATCATCGAAGAGCACGGTTGGCAACCAGATTTTTACTGACTGGTCGGAAAGTTATGGTACGTCCGGTCGGCCCTCACAGAGATGTCGGAGAAAGCCGGTGATCTCATCGAGCACAACCTCCGGCCGCTCGCGATGGGGTGTATGGCCTGTATCAGGAAGCTGGACGAGGAGCATCTGCGGCGCCAGCGGGCGCAGCGCGTCCATCTGCAGACTGGTTGCGTACTCATCTCGATCACCTTGAAGGACGAGCACAGGACGGCGTACCGAAGGCAGATAGGCTTCGAGTGGCAACGTCAGCAGACTGTCGGACTCACGGATGCTGAGCCACGCAGAGAAGACCGCATCCGGATCGCGGTGATGACGAGAAAGGCGTTCGCGGAAGTCGGTCTCCTGCCACGCGCGCTCGGCCAGAGCCATCCCTGCGGCAGAGGCCGGCTCCGCACACAGTATCGGCGACTCCAGCACCAGTGCCCGCACCTTCTCCGGATGCATCGCTGCATAGATGAGCGCGATGGCAGCGCCCTCGCTGTGTCCCAGCAGCACCGGACTTCCGACTGCGAAGTGGGCCAGCAGCGCCGGCAGCACTTCAAGCGATTGCTTCTCAAAATAACGGCGGCTGCGCGTCTCCGGCGGACCCTCCGACTGACCGTGACCGAGACGCGAGTAGAGCAGCACGTCCATCTCGCATCGCTCCGCCAGCCGCTCCGGAAAGTCGCGCCAGTGCGAGACGGAGCCGAGGGCCTCGTGCAGCAGAACAATCGTGCCCCGGGCGCGCTGTACTGTGATGTGCAGAGTCTCGAGTTGTCGTCCAAGAACGGTGAGCAGGGTGGTTTCGCTCATAGCCCGCGTGCCCAGATCACCGGCTTCTGCGCGGCAACCCAACCGTCCACCCGCGAGGTATAGCGCTCCTCAAGTGCATGGCGTTTGAGCTTCAATGTCGGCGTAATCAAACCGCTGCTCACATCCCACGGTCCGTCGACCAGCGCGAGAAACTGTAGCCGCTCGTGCGGATCGAGCTCACTATTGATCTGGGCCAGCAGGCTCTCGAGGGAGTGGCCAAGCTCGCCATTCAGGCCGCTGGCTTCGCACTGCTTGCGAGCCTCAGGCGAGAGCACAGAAAGCGCGAATGGATGTGGCCGGCCATCGCCCATGACACAAGTGGCCTCGAGCGCCGGGTGAATGCCAAAGCGCTTTTCAATGGGCACTGGCGAAACGTACTTGCCCTTGCTCGTTTTGAACTGCTCCTTGATGCGGCCGACGATCTTCAATTGGCCATCAGGCGCCAGCTCGCCCTTATCCCCAGTGCGGAAGAATCCGTCGGGGGTAAAGCAGGTACGCGTCGCCTCGTCATTCCGGTAGTAGCCGATCATGTTCATGGGGCTGCGCATCTGGACCTCGTCCTCCGGCCCAATGCGCACCTCAACCCCGGGCAGCGCGTGCCCTACAAAGCCCAGGCGGAAGTCTTGGGGCCGTGGCGCGTGCGTAATGGCGGTCTCCGTCAGGCCGTAGCCTTCGACAAGTCCCAGGTCGAGCCGGCGGTACCAGGTGAGCACCTCCGCGGGCAGCGGCGCGGCTCCGGAGGCAGCCAGGCGAACCGAGTCCAGGCCAAGCTGACGCAGAATCTTCCGTTTCACAATTCCGCGAAGGATGGGGATGCGCAACAGGCGATCGAGCTTTGGCTGCGGCACCTTATCGAGCACGCCCTGCCGAAAGCGGAGGTACAGACGAGGCACGGAGAAGAAGAGCGTCGGCTTTGCTCGCTTCAGGTCAGCGAGAAAGCTTTCCTGTCCGGCAGTGAAGGAGACGGTGCAGCCGATGTGCAGGCTGGTGGCCTCGATGACGCCTCGCTCCGCAATATGCGCGAGCGGAAGATACGATATAAACCGCTCGTTATGGTCCATGCTGATCAGCTTTGCGATGCTGTCGCCCATATGCGGAAACACGGAGAAGCGGTGCATCACGCCCTTCGGCTCCCCCGTAGTGCCGGAGGTATAGATGATGGTGGCGAGTTCATCGCCGGAGCGGGTCGGCGAGTCGCCGATCGGCGAGCATTCGGCAAGTATCTCGTCCCACCGCCGGTCACAGCCACGCAGCACATCCGGCGCCGCATTGGGCATTGCGATACGCAGAACGCCCACAGGAATGCCCTGCTGCATGGCCTCCCGGTCGTCCATGGCGCCGACGAAGCAGGCTCGCACATCGGCGTGCTGCAGCAGAGTGCGAATCGAATCGGCGCGTAGCGAAGGGTAAAGTGGCACCGTGACCAGGCCGGCCATCCATGCGCCAAGCTCGGCAATCATCCACCAGGCACTGTTGCGAGCGAGCGTGGCAATGCGGGCTCCGGGCTCCCATCCGCGGGCACGCAGGAACGTGGCGATGCGGCGCGCCTCGTCCATGGTCTGCCGCCAGGTCCATGAGCGGACAGTGCCGTCGCTCATCGGCTGGACGAGGTATATTTCGCGCCCGCGAACTCTCTCCCAGTGATAGGCCCGCCCCAGCGGAAGAAACTCATCGCTCCACTGCGCCATCCAGATTGCCCCCAGTCAGATTGACTACAGCTTGCTGGAAGCAGCGTACTAGAGCGTCTTCCTCGTTTCTATGCCCACCGAGTGGAATGCTGCGCGGGCTCTTCACGGAAAGACCCCGCAGATACCAGTAGGCGGCCCTGCATCGGCGGAAAAAGACGCTCTACGCGCCTTTGGCCTTCTTCACGGCCTCAGTGAGCGCGGGCACCACATCGAAGAGATCGCCGACGATTCCGTAGTCGGCCACTTCGAAGATGGGCGCGTTCTCATCCTTGTTGATCGCGACCACCGTCTTTGATCCCTTCATGCCGACCAGGTGCTGGATGGCGCCCGAGATACCGATGGCAAGGTAGAGCTTCGGGGAAACCGTCTGGCCGGAGCTGCCAACCTGGCGTTCCATTGGCAACCAGCCGTTGTCGCAGATTGGCCGCGATGCGGCGATCTCACCGCCGAGCGCCTGCGCCAGCTCTTCGATCATCGGAAGATTGTCCTGCTCCTTGATGCCGCGTCCCACCGAGACGATGATGGGGGCGGAGCCAAGATCGACGGTCTGCGCTGCCTCACGGAAGGGCGCCTCCGGCTTGTTGCGGATAACGCCTGCTTCCAGCTGTGGCGCGAAGGTTTCGACACTCGCGCTTCCCGCATCGAGCGACTCGGCGCGGAATGCGCCTGCCTGCACCGAGAGGAAGCATGGTCCTGCGCCTGCGTGACGATAATCGGCGTTGAGCTTGCCCTGGAAGAGCTGCCGGACAAAGACGAAGCTGTCATCATCCCTGCGCAGGCCAACAAGATCCGCCAGAAGCACTTGACCGAAACGGGTGGCCAGCCGAGGTGCAAAGTCGCGGACCTGGTAGGTGTGCGGGAAGACGACGAAGGAGGGGTCGAGCTTCTTGATGAGCTGCTCCAGCGCCAATACGTAACCGTCTGCGGTGTAATTCTTCAGCAGCGCGTGCTCGATGCGATAACCCTTGTCAAGCTTCTTGCTCGCCAGCTCCCCACTCAGCGTTTCCAGATCGCTGCCTACAATGACCGCCGAAAGCGGCTGGCCGGATGCCGCGGCAATCTGCTGCCCAGCCGCCAGCGCCTCCCACGACATGCGGTTGAAGACACCGTCGCGATGTTCCATTACTACGAGGACTCCGCTCATATCACCCGCACCTCAAACTTCAGTTTTTCGACCAGCTTTGCGGCTGCCTCATTGGGCGAACCATCGATGAGCTGCGTCTCTTTCTTCTTTTCCGGCAGGTACACACGCTCGAGGGTCACCGTAGCTGCGGCAGCCTGCGGCAGCTCGCCCGCAGAGACGCGCCGCACCTCCTTGGTCTTCGCCTTCTTGATGCCCATCAGGGTTGCGTAGCGCAACTTGCTGATGCCCGACTGAATCGTCAGCAACGCGGGCAGTGGCATCTCGAGATGCTGGAACCAGCCATCTTCAAGCTCGCGCTTCACCTTGATCGAGCCTTGCCCTGCTTCGACCTGCATGATGATGGTGGCGTGCGGAATGCCGAGCAACTCGGCAAGCACAACGCCCGTCTGGCCAAGGCCGAGATCGTCCGATTGCAGGCCGGTGAGGATCAGATCCGCCTTCTCATCCTTGATGGCGGCGGCGAGTCGGTTGGCGATGCCCAGCGTATCGAGCGAAGCCAGGTCATCGCACTCAATGTGAATTGCGCGATCAGCACCCTTGGCCAACGCCTCGCGAATCGTCTGCGAGCCGCGCTCCGGACCGGCAAGCACAGCGATGACCTCGCCGCCATGCTTCTCTTTCAACTGCAGAGCCTCTTCCAGCGCATAAGCGTCAGGCTCGTTGATCTCATAGCTGAGGTCGTCTTCATCGATCCAGTGACCACCTGCGTCGATGTGCAGGCTTGAATCCCGGACCGGGACTTGTTTGATGGCGACAATGATCTTCATACGTTCTGTGCTCCGTTGGGCGGTGTTGCTGCTGCATTGGCAATGGACTGAGCTGCGATCGTCTGTGCGGTGATCTGCGCGATGTCCAGCAGTTGCGGTGGTTTGTCGCTGGTGGCGGCCAGCGCATCGCGAAACATGGTGTTACAAAAGGGGCACGCCGCACCCACGATGCTGGCCCCTGTAGCGGCAAGCTCTTTCGCGCGCACATGGCTTACCCGCTCGCCGGACTCTTCGCCCAGGAAAGCCAGGCCGCCGCCCGCTCCGCAGCAGAAGGAGCGCTCCCGCGCGCGCCGCGGATCGATGACCTTGCCGGAACGCGCGAGCACCTCGCGCGGTTGATCGTAGGAACCGCGATAGCGGCCCAGATAGCACGGATCGTGGTAGACGATGTCGGGACCGTCCGTTTTCGGCAGCTTGTCCTGATAACGGGCCATGAACTCGCTGTGATGCTCGATCTCGGGTGACGCGCCGTAGTCCCTCCAGTCCTTCGAGATTGTGCGGACGCAGTGCGGGCAGATCGTCACAATCTTCGTGACCTTCTGCTGCTTGAGGATCTCGAGATTCTGCTCTGCGAGCTGCTGGAAGACCAGGTCATTGCCCAGCCGGCGGACGGGATCGCCAGTGCATTTTTCTTTTTTGAGGACCCCGAAGCTGGTGCCGAGGTATTGCATGACCTTTGCGAAGGAAGCGATGATCTCGCGACCCTGCGGATCATAGGCGCCCATGCAGCCGAGCCACAGACAGTACTCCTGCGATCCATCGAAGATGGGCAGCTCCTGCTTTTTAATAAATTTATCGCGCTCCGTCGCACTCATCCCAAGCGCATTGCCGTTGCGCTCGAGGGCAAGGAAGAGCTTGGTGCCGTAGTCGTCTTCCCAGGCGCCGGTGTTTACCGCGCCTCGCCGCAATCCAATGATGATGGGCAGGTGCTCAATGCCGACCGGGCACTGGTATTCGCAGGCGCCGCACGTTGTGCACTGGAAGGCGGCCTCCTGCGAGTTGTATTTGCCAAGCAGCGGCTCCTCGGAGTGGGGACCGATATCATTCAGATAGTTGCGCACACCCAGAATGACCTCTTTTGGGTTCAGCACCTTGCCCGTGTTCGCGGCGGGACAGTGCTCGGTGCAGCGGCCGCATTCGACGCAGGAATAGGCCTGCAGTGCGACGAGCTGCGTGACATCCTTGCCGGTCACCAGTCCGAAGTCCTCGTCGCCGGCCAGCGGCGGTATATGGCTGAACTCGCCGCGCGAGAGGAATATCGTGATCGGGCTCAGAACCAGGTGCAGGTGTTTGGTGTGCGGGATGAGCGGGAGAAAGACCAGGATGCAGAGCGCATGCGCCCACCACAAGCCGCGCGCCAGGGGTGAGGCCGATGAAATCATAAAGGCGCCGAGATAGGTGATCATCAGCACGAAGATGAGAAAAGCGATCACTCCGGATTCGTAGGAAACCTTTCGGCCCAGCCAGATGGGCTGCACGAAGAAGCGGCGCACGAAGAGTCCGGCAATGGAAACAGCTACGAGCAGCGCGAAGACTGCCGCAAACCAGAAGTAGAAGCCGCCGAGCCAGCCGTCGGCGTCAAGAAAGCCGAGCCCGAAGCCGGCAGCGAAGTGGTTGAGCGAAACCAGTGCAAAGGCGAGGAAGCCCCAGAAGACGAAGGCATGCGCGAGGCCGGGGAGCGGCCGTTCGCGAATGACCTTGGCCTGGCACAGCACCTCCCAAAAGAAGTCCCATATCCGCTTGCCGATAGGGGCGAGGCGGAAGTCGGAGTCCTTCCGTGCCGAAAGGATGTTACGCAGCACCCGGTAGAAGCGGCCGAAAAATCCCAGCAGGGAAAGCACGATGAGCAAGGTCAGCAGCACCTTTTCCGTGGTCGAAAACGATGGCGGCTCCGCGTAGTGGAGAGAGAAAGCGAGTGCGTGGGTGGGTATCGCGATGTTCATGCTGCCGTAACCAGGACCGCGCTCTTACCTTGGTAAGCCGTCACCGAAAATTTGCTTGCGCAATCGCGGTCGGAGCGCGTAGAAGGGTTGCTACGTATTCTACCGGCGAGTAAGATATCAACCGGTGGCGGCAGTGTCAATCGCCGATGGAGTGGAACGATGCCCAGGCAGTCCGTAGCCCTGCAACCGCATCGCCGGCTGTTCACCGATCGCAAACGAAATCCGGACGG
>Ga0210396_10006343_pt1 | contig 11342 bp, 9 predicted proteins | sample IncBWH17OmetaG_FD_155466 | JGI IMG/M metagenome (GOLD analysis project Ga0210396, IMG submission 155466) | Forest soil microbial communities from Barre Woods Harvard Forest LTER site, Petersham, Massachusetts, United States - Inc-BW-H-17-O ...
AGATTTCCTTTATCGTCACGCTTGAATATGGCCGTTCGCCAAGAAGTGCCGTTTGCGAACGACCCTCGGAGGAACATATGGGCGCGACTGTTGCTTTTCCAGACCTCGAGAGCCTCGCAGGAACAAACGTTGCCGAACTAGGCGTGCTGGAAGAAGAATGTTTTTATTTCGAGTCGGAAATTGGATCGGAGCACCAATTTGAGGACATCGTCGGCAAGAGTGCCGGTCTGCGCAAGGTCTTAGACTATGTTGCGATTGTGGCGCCCACCGCGGCGACGGTGCTCCTGCACGGTGAAACCGGCACTGGGAAAGAACTCATCGCACGCGCGATTCACAACCTCAGTCCGCGTCGCGATCGAAGTTTCATTCGCCTGAATTGCGCGGCCATACCTTCTGGCCTCGTGGAGAGCGAACTATTTGGACACGAAAGGGGCGCGTTCACAGGCGCCCTCACGCAGAAGGCAGGCCGATTCGAGTTGGCCGATCGCGGAACTCTCTTTCTGGATGAAATTGGAGATATCAGCCTGGACGTACAGCCAAAGCTGCTGCGCGCTTTGCAGGAGCGTGAATTTGAACGTCTGGGTACTGCGAGGACTATTCGCGTGGACGTTCGATTGATTGCCGCAACCCATCGCGATTTGTCAATGCTCATCCGCAATAAGCAGTTTCGTGAAGACCTTTTCTACCGGTTGAATGTCTTTCCGATTGAAATTCCTCCGCTTCGCGAAAGACGCGAAGATATTCCGCTACTGGTTCACTATTTCGTTTTGCGTGCTTCGGGCCAGATGCAGAAGCGCATTCGGTCGGTTCCGAAACGGGCGATGGAGGCTCTGGTGAACGCCGATTGGCCGGGGAATATTCGGGAGCTTGAAAACTTCATCGAGCGCTGCGTCATTTTTACTAAAGGTCACGAATTGCGAGTGCCCATTGCGGAGCTGAAGACGTCTGGCTCCCACGGCATTGCGCTAACCCCCAGATTCGAACAAGCAGAACGTCACGTAATCATTGATGCGCTCAAATCTGCCTCTGGCCAGATCTCGGGCAAATGCGGGGCCGCCGAGCGGCTGGGCCTGAAGCGGACCACGCTCCAGAACAAGATGCGCAAGCTAAACATCAATCGTGCTGAGTATGTCAGTTGAGCTTTCTAAGAAGACGTTATGTCACTGATTCTCACATTCGCTCGTAGATGGGTCCGGTGGTATCGCGTGCTTCGGTACAACAAGGCATTCAGCTTCACTCAATAGATATCGAGCACCGAGAATCCTCAGTTCATCCACCTTCATACCTCGGAGTGCCAGCCTTTCGGTGATCCGAGAGCCATCACTAGGGTGTGTTTTGCTTTGTTTCAAGTCTTCGACCTCCAGTCACTTCGTCCAATAAGAAATAGTGTTCCAGTTCGGAACGTGTGGGCGTGGTTTATTGTGAAGTACGTAGCATGAATGTAAACTGAAGTGAAGTTCGAAGTTCCTACTATTCGTCACCCTATATGAGAGGCCATGGATGTGGGCAAAAATTCGATCTACTCGAAACACACTCTAAGTGGCCCCAGAGTAATCCCTGCGTTCCGGCAGCCCTAGGGTGGTCCCTTTTTCGCGGCTGTATCCGCTATCCCGTCAACGTGGCGAGTCAGGTCTGGTCAGAGATAGCGAGGCAGTTTTTTCGGCGCTAGCAAATCTTCTTTGAGAGGACTACTGCGCATCGGCTGTGGCGCGGCGGCCCTCCATCAAAAACATGGCGAAGTCGGTGGAGAGCGGTTCTTTGTGAAGCTGGCGCATCATTAACGTGACTTGACCGCGGTGGTAGGTGGAATGGTTGGCGAGATGTTGCATGAGGTGCGCCAGACTGATTTGCGTGGCGCGAATGGGAAGCATCCTTTGCAAGGATTCGTTGGTTACGCGATTCACAAAGTCGAGTTGTTCTCTTTCGACGTCCGCCCACTTGAACTGCACCGCAGCGAGGTCAGGAAACGCATTGGGATCAAACAGGTCGCCGAGTCGCGCCCACAAATCCGTCACGAAGGCGGAACTAAGGGAGGGCTCCTTCCAAATTGTTAGCCAACCCCACTCGCCGCCGACAATGTGGACGAGGGTGTCGCGCACAGAATGGAAACTGCCGCCGAGATCACGCGTGAATTCCTCGGAGCTGAGAGTAGAGGCCGCGCGCAAAACCCTGTGATTGGCCCAGCGGTCGAATTCGTAGAGTAGTTGAATATCGTCTTTGGTCATGGCAATGGTCGCCCTTTCGTTTGGCAATCTTAGCTTGCCACGGCCGTTTGGGTAGACCAAAAGCGCAAAGCGGAGATTTGGGTTGTATGAAGACGTCTGGTTAGGCGACCGACCTTAGCTGAAAGAAGAGTCAAAAGTGACTCGGTCACCAAATACAAAGCTATTTCTTTCCATAGTCGAGAATCCATGCCGGCGGCTCAAGTTCCAACTTCCCATTTACTTTGACTCCGCGTTCAGCCGCCCACCGATAGCCCCACATGGGGCCGTAGGGCGTGACGAACGTGTCGGGAATGGCGAAGGCTGGGTCAGCATATGCTTTGTCGAGAGTCACAAATGTATAGTGCTTTTGCTCAAAGAGACTCATAACAGCGTCGACCATGTCGGCGTTAAGACGATTGACGTGAAGAAGCATGACGTGAGGGGGCTCGTATCCAAGCACCTCCTTGTTGAGCGTTGAATAGTAGTCGATTCCCGCGCTTGTGTAAGCGAGATAATCCTCACGAAGACGCTTCGCAGAGACTTTGTCCTTCTTGGACAGCATCAACAGATATGCTTCACTGAAAGCATAATCCTCGTTGTCAATCGTACAGACCGCTAGTTTGTGTCCCCGCTGTGCTAGAAATGACGCCGCAGCAGCGTGTTTGCTTGGTGTGTCTCCCGTGTGATTCATCGGGAATCGAAAATAGCGTGGAGTCTTGCCAACCTCGCGCAAGATTTCCGACAGCGATTTCTCCCCTAAAACAATCTCTTGCTCAATCTGCTCAACCGTTAGTTTATCGAAGTCAGGGTGAGAAAAGCTGTGGTTGCCGAGATCGTGATGGTGCTGAACCCACTGCCGCAGTATTTTCTTGCCGGGAATATCACCAATCTCGTGAACACGCTCTTCAATGACAAACCCTGTTGCCGGGGCGTTGTGTCGGTCGAGAGAATGCAGAATTGCGAGATTAATCGCATTTGCCTCGACCACGTCTGTGGTTCCTATGGCCGGAAGGTCGTCGAAAGTTAAGGCTACCGTGTGTTGTTGTGCGGAACAGAATAAAGAACAGAACAGCAAGATGAACACAGCAGCGAAAAAACGGAAAGTTATGAGCATGGTAATAATCAAGGCGGACCGCAGCCAGGGCATTATATCTGACGTAAGGGTACTGGGACGCGCCTGTCTGATCGGCGAGTTGCCAGTCGGTGAGATTCCCAACTGTCGCGGGGCAATTGTTTGTGGTAAACCGTGAGTTGGTGGGATTGATGGATGACAAGTGAAGTCTGGAGGATAAAAAATGAGCCAAAATGAAGACCCTGACCATCTCCAGTTAACGAGTTTGCTGCAACAGGCGAAACCGCTGATGGAGCCGATGTTTCCTGACCAGAGGAAGAAATGGGTCGCAGACAGTCCACTCGCGCAGGAGATTTCAGCGATTCTCGCGAAGCACCCTGAGTATTACGACGAGATCAGCGCCCACGTCGGCAGTATTTTTCCCAAACCAAAAAGTTAGACAGGCGGGTGGGGAGCCATCGGGCTGCTCGGCGGATTGATTCTAGATTGCGAGAGTCTGTCAATGTCGTGTCAGAAATCAATCAGAGAATACGGAAAAGACGCAGAAGGTTGACCGTCACGGCAGAAATTCCAATACACTCCGCCAAAAGGAAAATCTTGACCAGCCAATCCCTCGCAAGGAATAGACCGACGAGGGTCAACACGATGGGCACCACGGAGTATACAAACCACGCGACAAGCGAAGGATGGCCATTAGACGGAGTGAGTCCGCCAATCAGGCCAACACCGAAAATAATGGCCGCTAAGGACCAAGCCCCAGCGCGATTGTCACAGACCTGGCGATGTCGTTCATTTCTTCAGCTTAATTCAGGCTTGCAATCTCATTGAAGAGATTTTGAGGCAGCGTGGCGGGGTCAGCCCAGGATCGCTTGGGTGATGGCTTGCCACCAGGGTGGATTGATTCTCCAGGCGTAGATTGCGAGAGTCTGGACGACGAGCAGCGAGGGCAGCGCATAGAGATAGACTTTGTGGACGCGTGTATCGACCAGCCAATCACGAAGCATGCCGAGCGCGATCAGACAATCTAAAGCCGCAAAGAAGAGGTTGTGGTTGAACATGAAATCGAATCTGCCGATGGCGGCGTCCATCAGTTGGCAACTGGCGATGAAGATGAGCCGGCGATGGTATTCGGGCTTCTTTCTCCAATAGATGGCGAGCGCGATGCACGAGCCGAAGATGAGCATGTCGGCGAACGGAACCGACAAGAAGGCAGCTACGTCTTTCTGGTGGAGCACACGGATGTCGAACCGGCCCATGATCACGGCGATAGCGAGGCCCAAGACAACCATCAGCGTGGCCAGTGCCGCTCCAAACCAGCCGAGCAAACGATGCACGCTGACTTTCCGCGCGCGGACCAGAGCCGACTGAGCGATAAAGAAGAGTATCCACGTGGAGAAGGCGGCGCCGTGAATCCACAAGAGCAACGGCCTGGGCGGATTGCCGTGGAAGAGGTTGGCGTTGACGGTGCGGCTGAAACCCAAGATCACAAGGGCGGCCAAAAGCAGGGACATGCAGAGATAAAAATAGCGGCTTAAGAATGTCTTGAACTGCGTGGTTGTGCTTGCTTGTTGCTCAATACGAGTCGCTATCGCTGGGTTTCCAATGGCCACAGAATTTTGCCCCCTTGAGGACACTGCAAATTTGAATCTTTATGCCATTTGCGAAAAGGGACCTGACTACGAAATGCGAAGTGGCCGCACTATAGCGGCAAGGTGGGAAGGTGTCAAGAAAGGGCAGGCGAGCGCTGATCACGGGACTTAGTCCTCAAAGTCGCCACGTTCGCGCCAGTTTAGTTCACGGTCAGCGTAATCGTCACACTTCGGTTTACTGAACTGCTGTAGGCGGCATTGACGGTAATGGTGTAGGTACCCACTGGCGTTCCACTGGGCGGTGGCGGAGGAGGGGATGATCCACTACCACCGCTTCCGCAAGAAGTGCTCGCGAGAATCACAGAAGACAATACACAGGCAAGGAAAACAGTGCGACGGCGACGCACGGCAATCCACCCGATAACCAGAACGAACGGAATGCCAGCCATCAAATAACGCTGAGAAAGCAAAGCGGCGCTACTTCTGCCTGTTGTTGAGATTGTCAGTGTGATTGGTACAGTGCCTACACTGGGAGTGAAACTTTCACTCGAAAACGTGCAAGCGGCGCCGGTTGGGAGTTCGGAACAAGAAAATTGGATGGGACTGCCAAGGGAGCCTCCGAGAACCTGAACCTGAAGTGGCACAGTTGCCGTTTGGCCCGCGGAAACGGTGAATGCTGCGCCGCCCGTGACCGACACATTGTAGTCGGAGGCGTCGCCGGCGAGCGCAACAACTTGAGGGCTCGACGAACTGTTGTTCGCAATGCTCATTTGGGAGAAAAACAATACGCCGAGCGGAGTTGATGCAGGCGGTGTGAACGAAACTTGAATGGTACAGCTCTTACCTACGGGCAAGCTGGCAGGACAATTGTTGGTTTGCGAGAAATTGGTTTTATCTGCGAGCGTGATGGAAGAAATCTGCAAAGGAAGCTGGCCGGTCGAGTTCACAGTGACGGTCGCCGGGGAGGATGAGCTTCCGACAATGACAGAATTGAACGTGAGGCCGTTTGGTTGAACGGTGATTAAAGGAACTTGAGGAGTAATGGTGAAGGGAATGGCGGCTGACATGGGGGTCGAGGCGGATGGGCTCTTTACGGTCACATTTGCGGTACCCACTGCGCTAACGTCGGCAGCGGTAATCTGGGCGATGAGTTGATCACCATTCACGAACAGCGTGGGACGCTGAGAGCCATTCCAAAGAACAACACTGTCCGGTGCAAACGTAAAATTACCGGAACGTTAGTGCTGGCAAATCAGTGGACGTAAGCTAAGTCCATGCTGTCGGCAGAAATCAAGTCAAACAACGAGGCATCATGGGCGGAGCTCCTTGTTAATATAGAGCAAGACCCGGACAGTGATACATGGAGAGAGTGGAAACGCTTCATGCGCGATTTGCTTCAGGCCGGAGTCGGTGCTGGCTTAAGTCAGTACTTTAGGGCGGGCCGAGCGATGCACGACATTATCTTTTCGGCCTGTGAACGACACGGATTGGAAAGAAACGGAGCGTACGTTTACTTGGCGCGAGCCAAGGGAGAGTACTTCGTGGCCGGCAAACGTTTTTGCTGTTCTTCGTACCTATCTGGTTCAGCTCTGGCGCCGGCCTCATTACCAAGCACTCCTGCCTTAACCTGCGCTTGTAGCCACGAACAGCTTATGTACTGTAGCGTATCGACGGTGTGGTTGGAGGCGGGATATTATTTTTGGCCGTAGAGGTTTGGGGGACCATGCCTGCCCGTTTCAATATTTTTAGAATTGAACCTGAAGAACCAGTGTGGGTAGGTGCAACGTATACGCTTGAGCAAGCCAAAGAGCTTACGAAGGGTGACAAAACCAGTGCGAAGTGCGAGTTCTGCATAATCGACCAACTAACGGGCGTGAAACATGTTGTCCATTCCGGATAAAGGGTCTTATAGCCAGTTCGGAGCAGGAAAATGAGTGCTGAATACAAGATTGCACCGCAAGGTAAGCAATTCGAATTGTTCGACGACGAAAACCATCCGCTGGGTATTTTCGCAAGTGTTCGGCAAGCAGAGACCGAAATCGCTACACGAAAGCGGGACGACAGAAGGTTTGAAACTGCGCGATTGCTGGTGGAAGCCGCTGTGGAATCGCTGATGAAGCTACATAGAGTAAGCGAACTGACGGCGCGATACTGGATAAGAGAGGCGTCGGGATAGATCGTTGCGTACTGCTTCTTCGTGCTTGTCGTTATGCTTTCTTTGCTTCTTGTGGGGAAACACTAATTCTGTAGGCAACACTTCACATGGGCGGAGCGGTTTGGATCTCGCCACGATCCCTCCGCTGCGAGCGGCCGAATGCGCGGCTCTCCGGTCGGGATGACAACATGCGCTTGGCCTGGGCTATAAGTTTGAGCGAAGAAATCGTACACCTGCAGTAGATGAGTCCATGGTCCAGCCAGCGGAGAGGTTGCGACGTTCAACCTCAGGTTCAATTCGATGGCTGGGCAAAGCAATCATGCGACGCGGTGTGGTGAAGTGGGACCTGGTTCCTTCAGGGCGGCCGCTTTGGCCGGGAAAATGGCGCTAATCTTTGTACCCAAGGCATTCGAATCAATGGTCAATTCGCCATGAGACTGGCGGACGCGCTCGGTCATTCCCCTAATGCCGACGCCGACTCCTCGGGATTGAACCTCTGCCAATCGTTCTTTCGAAATACCCTTACCGTGATCCTGAACCTCGGCATAAATCTTGTCGGGTTCGCGAGCGATACGAATTAGGGCAGTTTTACTTCCGGAATGACGATGGATGTTGGTCAAGCATTCCTGCACCAGACGAAAAATGGCGAGTTCTACTTCCGGGGCAAGCCTTCCAAGGCTGTCGGGAATATTCAGCTCAATGTTAAGCCCGCTGCGCTCTACCAGCCCGTCAATGTACCAGCGGAGTGCAGAGGACAATCCACTTTCGTCAAGCAATGGTGGGTGCAAAAGGTAAGACGTGGTGCGTATCTCCTGGGTCAGATCCTGAATTAAAGCCCGGGCATCTTTGATGCCTTTGGAGACTCGAGCAGGGTCGCGCTTGGCGTCATCTTCGATTCGCGCAAGACTCATCCCGAGTGCGGCCAGACTCTGGCCAGCGCTGTCGTGCAGTTCACGGGCAATGCGGCGACGTTCCTCGTCCTGGGCAAGCATCAATCTTCCAGAGAGATCTCGAAGCTCGTCCGATTGCTGAACGATTTGATTGTTTCGGCGCAGCAACTCTTGAGTTCGAAATTGCACTTGAGTATCGAGGGCATCCGCGAGGGTACGAAAGCGTTGTTCACTTTCAAACAATTCGCGCTCGATGCGCTTACGGCCGCTGATATCGCGAGCAATTTTCGAAGCACCGACGATTTTTCCCGCTTCATCTCGAATTGGGGAAACGGTCAGAGATATGTCGATTTTGGAGCCATCTTTGCGCAGGCGAGTGGTATCGAAATGATCGATGCGCTCGCCCTGGCTGAGTCGCGCGAGGATTCTGGTTTCCTCGTCGCGGCGATCGATAGGAATGATCATCCAGATAGACTTTCCTATGGCTTCTTGAGCTGTGTAACCAAAGAGCTGCTCGGCGCCTGCGTTCCAACTGGTAATGACGCCTTGTAAAGTCTTGCTGATAATGGCGTCGTCGGAAGAATCCACGATGGAAGCAAGCAGGCCGATGGCCTTATCGGCTTTCAGGCGCAATATGGGAAGCTCGTCCAAAATTGATTGAGTGGTCTGGTCTACGTTGATTTCCGGGTCATCGATAATGCAACTAGCCAGCGCTTCATGCGTCGCCAGAAGCTGCTTGATATCGTCCTCAAACTGGAGTTCCGGGTGCACCCTGGTCCAATAGTGCGCGGCACGCACGAAGGCCAAGAAAAGCAGGAGGTACTGAAGACGAACAGTGCCTAACAAGGGTTCCAGTGCATCAAGGCATTCCGGGGCGTCCGGAGTCTGCAAGAACACATGACTGGCCAGAGCAAAAAGTCCATCTTCCATCTGGGTGTCTTTTGCCGGCATTTCGATAAGGGGCGCGGGACATTTGGAGAAAAACAAAAGGCGGGACTTTAGTTCAGGCCCTCGCGGAAGTGGCCGCCGCAGCAAGTTAACTACATCCACGATGCTTTCAGTGCGGGCATTTTTATCGCCGGCCGGCCGGCCAAGTCCAACCAAGAACCCGGTGTGGCGGGCGACACAGTAGCGAACGGCACAAAAGCGAGAAAGATAGACGAAGAGTCGTTCTTTGAACACCGAGGGCAAGGGGTTATCGAGATAGGCTGCTTGGGCAAAACCCCACAGCTTTTCGGTGATCTCGGGGGTCTCTGGGGAGAGCTGAAAGAAATTTGGAAGCACGCCAAAGCGCTCATTGACTTGCCGATGCAGGTCGGATGAATTAACTAATTGATCATCGTATAGCATGAGTTGCCAGTCGCCTTCGTTAGTAACAGTACGCTGAAAGTACACAAAATCGATAAGCTAATTCTGTAGTTAACACTTCACCATGGGTGGAGAGGATTTGATCTCGCCACGATCCCTCCGCTGCGAGCCGCCAAATGCGCGGCTCTCCGGCCGGGATGACAACATGCGCTTGGCCTGGGCTATAAGTTTATCGGTGAGACGTTTTCTTATCTTCATAGAGAGGTTAATGAGCAAGCCATGCAGTTGAGTTCGGTCCCAATGTGCGCTTGCCGACCCTCGTGGGTTGTTACCCAGTGATGATCGGTCCACGGGGGATTTTGCCGAACGTGTTGGCGATGACCACACTCAAGTTCAGCTACCCAATTCAAATTTTCGTCCAAATGAAAATCGACGATTTTCCTTGGTTTACCCTGAAGTTGTCTTTGCGGCTTCATTACACACTTCTAGCTTGCGACCTGCCGGAGAATGAAACTCAGTAGGAAATTAAAGTTTCGGAGAATCAGTAGGCCACGGTCTCTGCTGGTTAGAGTATCTACTTATGTTCTGTTGCTGTCCGATTTATCTTTCTGGCTGAAATTCTGGCATCTGAAAGTTGGTCGTCATGCGACCTGTTTACTGTCGCAAATCTTGTTCGGTTAATTCGAACCGCTGGTACGTCGCCTCAAGTCCGCACTTCGGACACTTGAAACTGGAGCCGCCAACCGGGAAGTTCGGTTTGAGAGGAATTTCCAAGCCCACGATGCCAGTTTCTTCCATGCCAGAATGTTTGAACTTCGAATGGCATTTCTTGCAGGCCAACACCCAGCAGAGCATTTCTACACCTGATTTTGACAGTAAGCGTTTCCGCGAGCCATATATGTACTGGAAAACCCTAGTAAAGCTCCCTTTTATGGCCTATAGTCACTTCGACCGTTACCGTACCGACTGCGTACTCTTATGTACAAAAGGACTAACCCGCGCGTTCGTTCGAACCGAGCGCCTATCTCTGGCTCTGTCGCTCCAGTAGAACTTTCCGACGTTCTCATCACTTCCAAGCTATTATCCCGCCGGCGCAGGCCCAATCCAGAAGCGGAGAATGTTGCGCTATACAAGCTGGCACGGGTCATGGCCGAGAATCCCGCCCAGCTGGTTGATAGCCTGCTCAGTGCCGCTCTTGAGCTTTGCGACGCGGGTACCGCGGGACTGAGCGTTCTCGACAGCGATGCTGAAGTCTTTCGCTGGACTAACCTAGTCGGAAGTCTCAGTAAGCACGTTGGCGGCACCACACCCAGAGAATTCAGTCTGTGTGGCGTCACCCTCGCGTGCAATTCCCCGCAACTCTTTCTGTATCCGGGGCGCCGCTTTCATTACCTTCAGAACGTAAGACCAGCCATGGCGGAAGCGCTGCTCCTCCCCGTCCACCTTGATAACAAAGTTCCGGCTACCATCTGGATTGTGTCGCACGATCCTCGGGTCCATTTCGATAGGGAAGATGTGCGCATTATGACCGGTCTAGCGAATTTTACCGCCAACGCGCTGCGCCTTTTGCACTCGCGGGACGCCGCATCGCGCGGCCGCGTGGCCGCCGACCAGGCGGTTGCCGCTCACGAAAAAACCGAGGGCAAACTGCAAGAAGTGCAAAGTGGCCTGGTGGCAGATCTACTGGATCGCACCGAGCAACTCGAACATCTCTCCGCTCGACTGATGGCACATCAGGATGATGAACAGCGGCGCATTGCGCGTGATTTGCACGACAGTGCCGGCCAGTATCTCTCGGCGATACTGATGAACCTCGACGCGGTTTTGCGCGATGCCGAAGCTTCGCCAAGAAATGCCAAGATCGCAGAAGCGCGGGAAATGGCTGACCGGTGCCTTTCGGAAACCAGAACGATATCGTACTTGTTGCACCCGCCGTTGCTGGACGTGTTGGGACTTGGGTCGGCGCTGACGACGTATGTGGAGGGCTTTGCCAAGCGCAGCGAAATTGCGGTGGAATTAGAGGTTCCGGATGCGCTTAGTCGTTTTCCCAATGATCTGGAAACCGCGATTTTTCGTGTGGTGCAGCAAAGCTTGTCGAACATTCATCGACACTCTGGAAGTCGC
>Ga0210396_10006344_pt1 | contig 11342 bp, 13 predicted proteins | sample IncBWH17OmetaG_FD_155466 | JGI IMG/M metagenome (GOLD analysis project Ga0210396, IMG submission 155466) | Forest soil microbial communities from Barre Woods Harvard Forest LTER site, Petersham, Massachusetts, United States - Inc-BW-H-17-O ...
TCCTTTTCATCCCGAGCGCAGGACCAAGGAAATGAAGATCCGGGAAAAGAGCAGGCGCCCACTCTTCCTTCGTCCTCTCCTTCCTCGCCTGCTATCTCTATAGCGTTCCTCGATAGCTTGACGAGGTTGCCCGGAAATATCTCTGCTTTGCCCGCATCGCCTCCCATTCCCGCGGCCAACCCGCAGACGCCAGCCAAGATCGCGTTGGGAAAGATTCTGTTTTTCGACACCCGGCTTTCTCGCGACGGTTCGCTCAGTTGTGCCAGTTGTCACGATCCTGCGAAACATTTCTCTGATATGCGTCCTCGCGCCATCGGCATCCGGCACATGGTGCTGGCTCGCCGCACTCCCAGCGTTCTCAATGCCGCCTACAATCCCTTGCAGTTTTGGGACGGCCGCGCAAACTCGCTCGAAAAGCAGGCGGCAGAGCCCTTACTCTCTTCGCGCGAAATGGCAGTCCCCGACGAAAATTGGCTGGTGAATCGCCTGCGCCAGATCCCGGATTACAACCGCCAATTCGTCCAGGCATTTGGCGGCCCAATCTCGTTCGTGCGCATAACCTCCGCCATCGCTGCTTTCGAACGCACGCTCATCACGCCCGATTCGCCATTCGACATCTATATCCGCGGCGCCAAAAACGCCCTAACCATTCGGCAGAAGCGCGGCCTGATCCTGTTTTTCGGCAAGGCCTCCTGCAGTCAGTGCCACAACGGCCCCAACTTCAGCGACAACAAGTTTCACGCGCTCGGGCGTCTACCAGGAGAAGATAAAACTCAAGACCTCGGCCGCTATGCCATTAGCAAAAAAATGGCCGACCGCGGTGCCTTCAAAACTCCCAGCTTGCGCAATGTCGCCGGCCACACCCCATACATGCACAACGGATCGATCGCGACTCTGTCCGAGGTCATCGCCTTCTACAATCGCGGAGGCGGCGCAGGCAAGAAGTCCGACCTGATTCATCCCTTGAATTTGACGGCAAACGAACAGGAAGATTTATTGAGTTTTCTCGGAAGCCTGACCGGCACACAACCCAAAGTCGAACGCTCAGACTCCCCGCATCAGTAGCAGCTCAACTCGCTGCGGGAATGACTGCCGTGAGCCCGCCGAGGCGGCACAAGCTGTGGCTGGAAGGCGACGGGCTGTGCCGCAAGAAGCAGAGCGAAATTAAGCCCCGAAGGGGCGACATTCGTTAGCCCAGCGCGTAAGTGCTGGGAAGCGAAGAAAGATCAAATGAGTCCCGGCAGGGACGGCACACACACGCCGTCACCTAGTGATCTCAACAAAGTTCTCCGCGCGAGTCCCCGGCGCCAGCAGCCCACGAATACTCTGATCGAGAGTCGCGAGCCTTCCCTTCTTGTGCATGACTAATCCCAACAAATAGGCATCGGTGATTTGCGGTGCCCGACAACATCCTGCCTCACATCTTGTACTTGCCCATGTCGTCGTCGTTCAAACCTTCCAGCCACTTGCGCAATTCGTCGCTGTTCACCCGGTCCGACATGTTGACCGCCAGCTTTGAATTTTTCAGCACCACTTCATCCACAAAAATCGGGCAATCCATGCGCAACGCCAGCGCCAGCGCATCCGACGGACGCGAATCGACGCTGATCACATCGCCCGCGCGATCCAGCCAGATCACCGCATAAAAAGTATCCTCGCGCAGCTCCGTCACCACAACTTTGTACACCTGAGTCTCAAGTCCAGTCAGCACATTCTTGATCAAGTCATGCGTCATGGGCCGCGGCGTACTGACTTTTTCCATCTCCAGCGCAATCGCATTCGCCTCAAACACCCCCACCCAGATCGGCAGCACCGCATCCCCCGAAACATCTTTTAAGATCACAATCGGCGTATTCGTCACCGGATCGACCATCAAACCGCGGATTGTCATTTCCACTTCCATGGGGCCTCCTGAGATGAACCCATCCCTTTGTTCGAGCTTTGAGGCGGGTGCGTGTCCTGAATCTTTTTATACCACCAATTCGGCTAGCAGGCTGTTGGGGAATGCGGTTGTGACGCGCACTGGGACGTAGGTTCCACGCGGAGGAACGATGGCGTCGGGAGTGGTGAAGTTGATCGTTTTGTTTTGCGTGCTGCGGCCCAAGTATTGGGCGCGGGTTTCGTTTCGTCCTTCAACCATTACTTCGTAGATTTTGCCTATCGCATTCTTGTTGCGGAGGGCTTGAGCCTTCTGTTGATGCGTCATCAGGATTTCTAGGCGGCGGGATTTTTCCGCGTCGGGGATGGCGTCGTCTAACTTCAACGATGGCGTGTTTGGACGCGGAGAATATTTGAAGGTGAAGACGCTGTCGTATCCGACTTCGTCGAGCAGGCTTAGCGTCTCGGCGAAATCGGATTCGGTTTCGCCGGGGAAGCCAACGATCATGTCGCTGGTGATGCTGATGTCGCGCTTCGCGGATTTCATCCAGGAGATGCGCTCGAGATATTGCTCGCGGGTGTACAGGCGCTGCATGGCGTCGAGAATTTTGTTCGATCCGCTCTGCACTGGTAAGTGGACGTGATCGCAGAGCGCGGGCACGGCGTCGATGGCGTCGACGATGTCGCGGCCGAAGTCGCGCGGATGCGAAGTGGTGAAGCGGACGCGTTTGATGCCGGGGATTTCTCCTACGGCGGCCAGCAATTCGGCGAAGCTTTTTCTGGAAGAGCTCTTCCCTGCTGGGTCTTTGTAGGAATTTACGTTCTGGCCGAGCATCTGAATTTCGGTGTAGCCGAGATCGGCCATCTGGCGGGCTTCGGCGAGCACTGACTCTGACGTGCGGCTGCGCTCTTTGCCGCGCGTAAATGGAACGACGCAGTAAGCGCAAAATTTGTCGCAGCCTTCGATGATAGTGATGTATCCGCGATGGGGATTCGTGCGGGCGGTGAATTCGGTTTCGAAACACTCGTCGGTTTCGCGGTCGTCGAGACCGGTGATGCGGACGAGTTTTGAGTCCCGGGTACCTAGTACCGAGTCGGGGACCAATTGCGAGTCCCGAGTTGCGAGTCCCGAGCCAGCGAAATTCTGATCTGATCCAAGGGAGATTCCTCGCCCCGCTGGTGAAAACGCGGGGCTTCGGAATGACGCCTCATCGATGGGTGCCGAGTCCGAGATTCCAGACTCCAATTGGGCCAGCATTTCTGGCAATTTTCTGTAGCTGGCGGAGCCGCAGACCAGGGAGACGTAGGGGGCGCGCTCGAAGATTTTTTCGCCTTCCTGCTGGGCGACGCAGCCGAGGACTCCGAACTTTTTGCCTTGCTTCTGCAACTTCTTATAGTCGTTCAGGCGGTTAAAGACTTTTTGTTCGGCTTTGTCGCGGATGGAGCAGGTGTTGTAGAGAACGAGGTCGGCCTCCTCAACCGTCTGCACCTGGCGGTAGCCCTCGTGGACCAGCGTGCCAATGACTTTTTCGGAGTCGTGGACGTTCATCTGGCAGCCGAAGGTTTCGAGGTAGAAGGTCTTTTGCGCGGCGGACATAGGCTAGGTCAGTATAACGCGCTGGTCGTTACGAAATGCGGGTTCTTGGGACAGATGGAAGTCGGGTAGGGATCCTTCGTCGGGCGGAGAACGACCCCTCTGGATGACAGTTCGATAATGTTGGCTTAGACCTGAAACTGTACGGTTGCCTTTCCTGTATTCTCGATGCTTAGTTGTTTCGCGCTGATCTCGGCGGTGTAATTGCCGGGCGGGAGCTGGATTTCTCCTGTGAACTGGCTGTTGAAGTCGAAGGTTAACTTGATTGGCGGCTGGAGTGCGGGTTTTACGATTTGTGCGATGACCTCGAAATCGGTGGGAATCCAGGGGCTGGGGCTGGTTGGAGTGCCGACGTTGATTTCACAGCCGCACATCATGGTGACCTTGGTCTTTAAGTTGACCGTGGTGCCCGAGACGACCAGTTCGGGTTGCACCCAGAGGCCGGGGATTTCGATCACCGCTCCCGGACCCGGCGGCTGCGGGCCGGGATTGACGCGTACAGTTCGCGTGACGAATTGATCGCCCTGCGCCGGCGGGAGCGGGACGCGGACATCGACGGTGAGCACCTGCTGCGCAGACAGGTTCAGATTTGCGGTGTACATGACGGTCGTTGTCGGGTTAGCCACGACAAAGTACGTAGTTACAGGGTTGGTGGGTGTGACGATTGGGTACGGGCTTGAGTAGACGGAGCGTTGTGAGGCGCGAGTGCCGGAGTCTCCCTGGTTGGTGAAGCCGGGGCCGGATAGGATTGTAGAACCGTCACGGACGGTGATGATTGCTCCGTTAAAGCTGTCGGGGCCGAGGAACATGCCGCCTTTGGCTTGAGGGCGGATGGTAAGTTGGGTATTGGTTGTCATAGTTGCTTTCCTACTTTACTAACTTGCGCTTCTTAGAGCTTCTGTCCTCGCGCCAGTTGATCCGGGAGGAGAAACGTTTTCGGGTAGCTGCCTTCGCCGCATAGCTTGAAAGAGCCGAAGTCTTTATACCACGGGCCTTCGGGGACTTCTGGTTTTGATTCCATCCACAGACGGAGTTGGTTCAGGTCTCTGAGATCGATGTCGCGGTCGTGCATGCGCTCGACTAGATGATTGCGGACGGCGGCGGGCAGTCTTGCCCAAGTTTCGATCTTTGGCATTTACTTATCGCACTACTCGCCGAAGACGAAGCGGCCTAGCTGGTCGCCTAACTGCTTGACCTGTTCCGGTTCGTTGGCGGTGCGGAAGCGTTCGGCCAGTTGGAAGAATGCTTTTTCTTTTTGCTGGCGGGCTTCGATTCCCTGCTCGATGAGTTCCACCAGGACACGGTTGTCGCTGAGGGCGCGTTGTTTGGCCAGGGTCTCGACCTGTTTGGCAATTTTGGCGGGGAGGGTTACGCTGCGGCGGACGTGTTTGACTGGAGTTGGTTTTGTCCGAGTTCGTTTCGCTAGCGGCATGTCACCAGTCTACACCATTTTGGTGCAAGCATTGTCTGTGTTTTGGTTTGTCAAAAGACCAATGGGTTTGGAGTTCGTGGAATCCCACCTTGCGTTACAAAACGCGCAAAGATGGGCACCGGCGACGACGATCCACTAATGTTTGCCTGGTTGCCTCCTTGGGTTCATTTCGTACCAACGGTCACGAGTATCTTGAAAGAAGTCCTTTTGACTGGAAATCTTGTCGAGGATCCATTCGACGAAAGCCTCGCTGTACAACCGAGACGAGAACGGAGGTTGCCAAGATAGGTTTTCCTGTTCAGCAATCTTATAAACGTTGTTGATCGCCTGAAGATCATAGGTATTAGGGACAGGCTTAGGTGCCAAGGCTTCCTTTAGCCTAGCGATGAGATCTTTTTGCCGATAAGGAAAGATCTCATGACGATCCGTCGCAATCACACCTTGGGCATTGGGGTTAATGGTAAGTCTTACCGGAATTGCCCGTTCGGGCCCGGCCGCTCTAGTTCCGCGTGGGACAATCTGAAGTTGGGTACCCCTCGGTGCCTCGGAAACCTTCCTCAGCCCCTTCACGAGTTCATCGTGCATTTCCCGAACTCGCTTCTCGATGAATTTACGCACGTCGTCGCTGGTGCCAGGCTCAGTCTTTGCGCCATGCCGGAACCAAACCGTCCCCTGCGAGAAAATTGTCTGTTGGTGCTTTGCGTCGACCGCAAAAGATCCTGGCTTTTCAAAAACAAGTGGAGAATCGGGAGGATTTATTAGGAAGAGTGCGACCCTATCTCCGTCTTTCTCAGCTTCAACAACCTCGAAATCGGCGAAATTCTGCATCGTGTACTTCTTGATGAGGTCGCAATACTTAGCGTGATCGTAGTCTAGAACGGGTTGCACATCGAAGCCAGAGCTCTCGCCAGCGTTATTTATTCCGACCGCAAGTGCACCGCCGCCTGAATTGGCGATCGCAACAATGTCTTTTAGCACCTCGAGCGCTTGGCGAGCGTCAGTGGGAAAGAACTGTTCTTTGAATTCAACGGATTTCGATTCGCGCTTGGCGTTCAGACACTTCGTTGCCCGAGGATCTCCCGCAACAAGTTTGGCGCACATCATCCCGCCTTTTCGGGCCATGCGATTCGGCCACACGGCCCGCAGCAACACCCGATTCTAACGCCATTCCGGAGGGCGGGACCCCGCCCCCACCAAGGCATGCGACAAGATGCGGAGCCCGACGGCTTGTCCTAGGGAGTCATTCAGGTTTTGTTGGCGGATGTTCTGAAAGCGTAGGGCGGTTATCCAGTCTTCCATCTTGAATGAAATAGGTGATGTAAGGATGAGTAACCCCGTGGCGTTCGACCCATTGCGCAGCACGTCGGAAGGCCTCAGGAATTAGTAATTCTGCAAGCTTGAACTCTTCAGGCGATTGAATCTCGGCAACAACGGTGACGAGGACTTCGCTTTGCTCGAACCACACCGAGGGGCAAAACATGATTGGGAATTGCATCGTCGGCCCTTTTTCAGGATGGCCGAAGAACTTGCTGAACCTGTGTAATGCGGCGTGTAGGAAACCACCCAGCGCTACCTCGATCGTTGCGGTAGTTGCCGGTCAGCTGAAGAAAATGGGTATAGAAAGCAGACGCGGTCGGACCTTCTTTTTTCCATTCCCGTGGATAAGGGGAAAGTCCAGCCAAGCGTTGCGCCGCTTCTTTTGAGTCGAGTGCCTTGAAGCCCTGCGACTCCCACTCTGCTTCGAAGCCTTCGAAGGCCTCAAGGAATCGACGCTGCTGAGTCGTGGTGCCAAACATGTTGAATGTGAATGCAGGCTTATTCGGCGCAGTACTCATTTCAAGCCCTCGAAACCCGCAGTTTACCAGAACTTTCGGCGAGAAACTCCGATGCGAGTCTTCTCTTTTGCAACCTGATCTTTCGACTGCGCGATGGGATTCGTTCCGAATCTCATCGCTTCGCTCAAGATGACAGAGCTGAGGGCTTAGGGCGGACAGCCGAGGGCGGCTGTCCCCACATAAAGCCTTGGCTGCTGGCAGTCGCGGGCGAGGGCGCCCGCGCTACACATGGCATACGCACGAAGCGTTCTTCAGGGGCTGAAGCCCGGTCCATCATTTGGCTAGTTTCGGCACCCTTCGACTTCGCTCAGGGCAGGCTTGAAGTCGGCCCTTCCCAAGCCTTGTCATGTTGGCTGCTAGCGCTGTGCGGCGGCGGCCAGGGGCTTGATGGCGCGGAGTTCGCGGGAGTATTTCTTTTTGACTTGATGGACGGCGAAGGCGTCTTGCAGGTTTAGCCAGAATTGTTCGGAGGTGCCGAAATATTTGGCCAAACGTGCGGCCATTTCGGGAGTGATGCCGCGCTTTTCGCGGACGATGTCGTTGACGGTGGGGGCGGAGACGCGCAGGTCCAGCGCCAGCCTGTAGGCGGAGATGCCCATGGGTTCGAGGAACTCTTCGCGGAGGATCTCGCCGGGGTGCACGGCCCAGGCTGCGGGACGGTCATTTTTGATACTCATGATTCTTTCTCCATACTTATTCTTTTTCTACAGTCCGCGATTACAAAATCAGTGGTAATCGGTGATCTCTACGTCGTAGGCATCGCCTTCTCGCCACACGAAACAGAGACGGAATTGGTCGTTGATGCGAATGCTATGTTGGCCTTTCCGGTCGCCATGCAGAGCTTCCAGACAATTTCCGGGAGGGATGCGCAAGTCCTCCAATCTGGCAGCAACGTGGAGCATGGCCAGCTTCCGTTTGGAGGCGTTGCGCAGATTCGCCGGCGGTATCCGCTGGCTCTTACCTGTGTCCCAGAATTCCTTCGTGCTGCGGTCGCCGAAGGTTTTGATCACTCTAATAGTTTAATGTGGTTCGTTAATAATGTCACGCGTTAATAGTTGCGCACGACTGGAGTCAAAATCCCCATCCTAACGTCGCGACAGACGCGACGTTAAGGATAGGGCAACCGCGCCTTTCCCCATCGTCTGATTTTGTCCGCGCGAGATTCCTCGCCCCGCTGGTGAAAACGCGGGGCTTCGGAATGACGGATTCGTTGGGATTACAGGCGGGTCATTTTAGTTTGGCGATTAGGGGGCAGACTTGGCAGCGGATGGGGATGGCTTGGCAGCGGGAGCGGGTGGGGGTGTCTTTTTTGCCGCGCTGGCGGCGGGGGATGTCGAGGAGGCACCAGGCATTTTTGTATTTTTCCAGGAGGCCTTTGCTGGGGACGATGCGGCCGTTGCGGCGGCGTGCTCCGTGAGGGTAGAAGCGGAGGCTTTTGCGGAGGCCGGCGGCTTCGATGGGGACGATGTACCAGAGGTCGAGCGGGGTGACGTGGGCGGCGATGAAGTCGGTTTCTTCGGGGGTGTAGACGGCCTCGCTGTGGCCGCCGTTTTTGACGCGGTAGCGGCGGTCGGCAAACATTTCGGTGCATTTGACCTGGATGCGGTAGAAGCGGCCGTGGCCGTAGTCGATGACGAGGTCGTAGCGTTCGGACTCTCCCCAGGGGGTGCAGATGCGGAAGCCCATGCTGGTGGCGCGGGCGAGGAAGGCGGCTTCGGAGGCTTCTCCGCGGCGCTTGCGGGAGGGTTCGGCGACGGCGTGGAGCGAGATTGGCGTTGCTTGCTTTGGCATAAATGAAAAACGCAGCCTGGTGGCTGCCGGTGGCTCCTTAATTCCCTGCTGTTGTGGGTTGGGCGAAAATGCGAACGGCGCAGAACCCGATCGGGTCTGCGCCGTTGTTTTTGCCCTATATCTCCAGAATAGCAAATTGGGCGGGGTAATCCGGACATTTTTGGAAGTTTATATTTTGTGCTGAATCAATGAGTTGATGGAGAAAAGGGCGGTTTAGGGGCTTGACAGGATTTTGGCGCGGTGGGCGGTTTTTGTGGGGCGAGGGACTCGGGGCGTAGGGATTCTTCGACTCGCGCTCGCTTTGTTCAATCGTGTCCCGGTTTGCTTTGTCAATTATGTCCCCGGTCTGGGCCGCACGGGGGCTGAAGCCCTTCTTCCTCTGGACCCTTACGCGGCGCTGAAGCGCCGCTCTTCCACAGTGAATGTTTAGTCTTATTTCGCGGACGTTGCGCGGGTGAAGAGGTCGGGGGCGTTTATTCGGCGTGCGTATTCTGCGAAGTCGGGGCGCGGGCCTTGCCAGTGGAGGTCGTCGATTGTGTCGAAGACGGGGACGTCTACGCGGAGAGTGGCCAGAGTGCGAAAGAGGAGGGCGTCGTCCCATGTGGTGAATAAGGATTCGGCGAGCGCGCGGGCGCGGCGGATGGTTGGCGGCCAGGCTTGCCAGTCTTTGGGGATGTCTTCGAGGTGGGGATAGCGGGACAGGACTGCGGCGGCGGCTTTGGCGCCCCATCCGGTGAGGCCGGGGTAGCCGTCGGCACTGTCGCCGACGACGGCGAGGTAGTCGGGGATGGATGCGGGCGGGACGCCGAATTTGGCGATGACGCCGGCTTCGTCGCGCACGATGTTTTGGCGGCGGTCGAGTTGGACGACGCGCGTGCCGACGACACACTGGCTGAGATCTTTGTCGGGCGTGCAGATGAAGACCTGGGTGACACGTGCGTCTTTTGCGGCCTGAGTCGCGGCGGAGGCGAGCGCGTCGTCGGCTTCGAATTCGATCATGGGCCAGACTTTGACGCCCATGGATTCGAGAGCTTCTTCGAGGATGGGGAATTGCGAGAGCAGTTCGGGAGGCACGCCTTCGCTGGTTTTGTAGCCGGGATAGAGATCGTTGCGGAAGGATTCAACGACGTGATCGGTGGCGACGCCGAGGTGGGTTGTGCCGGACTTGATCATCGAGAGAACGGATGCGAGGACGCCGCGCACGGCGCCGACTTCCCTGCCGTTGGTGTCCCTTGCGGATGGGACGGCGAAGAAGTGGCGGAAGAGTTCGTAGGTGCCGTCGATTAGGTGGATGTTCATGGTTTATCGCCGCAGAGGATGGTACAAGATGTCGAGTTGAGTCAACAGAGGAATCCACTGACGTTCGTGGTGGTGATCGGCGGACAGCGGATTCCTCACCGGGCCTTTGGCCCGATTCGGAATGACATCGTTATTCGGAGACGCTGTGTTCTTCGCTTTGGGAGCGGAGGACGCGGTCGACGGAGTAGGGGGCGCGGCGGCTGGGTTCGTGATAGTGGCGGACTTGCATTTCGCCGAGGAGGCCGATGGCGAGAAGATTGAGTCCGCCGAGCAAGAGGCCGAGGGCGGCCATCATGAGCGGGCCGTGATCGGCCATCACCGGGACGTGGCGGAGAAATTTTTCCGCGCCCAGCCAGGCGACGATTCCGCTGCCGCCGAGGATGCTGAACATGCCGAAGGTGCCGAAGAAGTGCAGTGGGCGCGACAAGTAACGCAGCAGAAAACGAATCGTTAAAAGATCGAAGAAGACGCGGAAGGTGCGGGTGATGCCGTAGTGAGAAATTCCGCGCTCGCGGTTGACGTTGCGGATGGGTACTTCGCAGATCGAGGCGCCGTGCCACGAGGCCAGCGCGGGAATGAAGCGATGCAGTTCGCCGTAGAGCGGAACTTGCTCAAGGATGTCGCGGCGATAGGCTTTGAAGGTGGTGCCGAAGTCGTGAATGTCGACGCCGCTGAGTTTGGCCATGAGCCAGTTGGCGATACGCGAGGGGATGCGGCGCATCCAGAAATTATCGACGCGATTTTTGCGCCAGCCGCTGACGATGTCGTAGCCGGCGGCGATTTTTTCGAGGAAAACGGGGATGTCGGAAGGATCGTGTTGGAGGTCGCCGTCCATCGCGATAATGTATTCGCCGCGGGCGTGATCGAAACCGGCGGCCAGGCCTGCGGTTTGGCCGAAGTTGCGGCGCAGTTTTACGACCGTGACGCGACTGTCGACGGCGGCGATTTCGCGCAGCATGGCGAAGGTGTGATCGCTGGAGCCATCGTCGACCAGAACGATTTCAAAAGTTTCGCCGGCTGTTTCCATCACCGCTTTGAGGCGGTCGTAGAGGTCGGTAACGTTTTCCTGCTCGTTGTGGAGCGGGACGACGATGGAGTACTTGGGCACTGAACTTTATTATAGCGCAATACGCATCCGCTTCCGGGAGCGGGAATTGCTTTTGTTTATGCCTATCAAGTACATCCCCGTTGAAATAGGCGGTCTTACAATTTAGTACTCCTTCGGGCTTCTCTGCCCTTCACCAGAGGAATATAGAACGACAAAAACGTGGCGGCCAGCAGTCCGATGAGCACCGGAGGCCACAGTGTTCCGGCGGTCAGCACATCGTCATTCGGGCGGTATCGAACGATGAAGTAGGAATTCATCGCCATGAGGATGCTGGTCAGCAGACCCGGTGAATATTCGTGAAAGTGGATGGCCCACCAGAGGTGCCAGAAGGCATTGCACAGGCGCTCGATGGACCACGCCAGCGGAAGAATGACCCATGCTCCTCCGCGCCAGTCGTACACCACG
>Ga0210396_10006345_pt1 | contig 11342 bp, 9 predicted proteins | sample IncBWH17OmetaG_FD_155466 | JGI IMG/M metagenome (GOLD analysis project Ga0210396, IMG submission 155466) | Forest soil microbial communities from Barre Woods Harvard Forest LTER site, Petersham, Massachusetts, United States - Inc-BW-H-17-O ...
ATGAAGGTCCCAGAGGGCCTGGCTGAGCGGGGCGATGGCCCGGTTGCAAAGAGCTTCCTCGCTGCCTTCCCTTCCGTAAAGAAAAAGCAGATCGATGTCCGAGTACGGAAACAGCGCGCGTCGGCCGTATCCGCCCATGGCGGCAATGCAGAAGCCTTCGATCGACCCGCTTCCCACCGTAATTTCGTTCCAGAGCTCGGTGATGACGGAATCGATCAGGACTGAACGGTCGCGAATGGCGGCCTTGCCGTCGCTGACCTCTGCAAAGCGCTTCTCAATTCTTGCGGATTCTTCCGCGTACAGTTCCTGCAAACTGGAGGTGCGGCTTTCGAGCTTCATATCCGACTTGAATGATCCCCGATTCGTTTCGCTGGTCCGGCGCGCTCCCCTTTGACAACGAAAGCGGTCAAAGTTGGCGGCATCCCGTGCTGCTCAATTCACGAAATACGAAAACGCCTTCCATTTCTACTTCGCTCTTCCAAGTGGAGGATCGCGATCCGAAACTACAGTGCGGAGACGCCGCGTTCCTGATTGCGAATCCGAATCGCCTGGTCCACTTTGGAAACAAAAATCTTTCCGTCGCCGATTTTGCCCGTTGACGCGCTTTGCAGAATCGCGTCGATGGCGGCGTCCACCAGATTATCCGGGATGACGATTTCAATTTTGATCTTGGGGAGGAGGTCGACCGTATACTCACGCCCGCGGTAGACTTCGGTGTGCCCTTTTTGCCGGCCGTGCCCTCGCACATCGGAAATGGTCATTCCCCCAATGCCCAGTTCCGTAAGCACCTCTTTCACCGCTTCAAACCTGGACGGCTGAACGATCGCTTCAAGCTTCGTCATCATCTTCTTGTCCTCAGAGTCGAACCGCAGATTCGATTCCTTGCCGCGTCATGGCAGCGCCCTACACTATAGGGCTATTCTACCCGGTAATTCCACTGTGTGAATCGCCTGGGTTGATGGTCTGGGTTCGAAACTGATCCTTGCTGAAACACTTGAATCTCGACATGCTGGAACCGGCCCGCAAAATACACTTCCACCCTGTATCCTTGAGAAAGTGCGAAATCATTTCTGTGCCGGAATTCTCGCGCCGTTGCGGGATGTCCTGCTTCATTTCCCTGGTCTAAAACCAAGAAAAAACCGTTAGCGGGAGAGACGGTTCCCCTGACGCCTCCCCCGCTAACGGTCATTCGCGCAAACTTAGAACATGAACCCCGCCTCAATCATGCCGCGTGGCTGATTCACGCTCAGCCCGGTAGGCCCAAAGGCGAAGCTGGTTGCCGGATCAAAATTGGTTACGTGAACGATGGAAAATTCACCTCGGACGAAAAATCCGTCCTTGGAATAAGTGGGAGTGACGGTAAAGGAAAAAGCGCCGGTTCCCGGACCGTACAGCAAGTTGGCTGAGCCGATGGCGCCGTTTCCACTGGACTTGATGTACTCAAAGCGCTCGGCAAGTGAAAATCCATGTTTGAAATTATAGTTGGCCAGTATCGCTCCGCTGTTCGTGTGCGCCCCAACCGGTATGGGAAAGAATATGGCCGTGTTCGTCGGCACGGTGGTGTACTGGTAGTACGGCGTGATCAACAGATTGCCGTGAGTGTAGGTGTAGATCAGGTTGTAGACGGACGAGTTGTTTTGAAGGTTCGGCGTCGGCGAGTAGGTATTGGTGACAACTCTCGAATAGGCCCCCGCGTTCCCGCTGGCCACAAAGGACAACGTATTCGAGGCATTGAAAGCCCACGCCAGGGATCCCGAGAGAGTTGTGTAGCGGTTTGAGAAGTACCCGTCGTTCCAGCTGAAGGCGAGGGTCAGCTTCTTGTAGGCTTCGTTGAGTTGGATGCCGCGGCTGATGACTGGCTCCTGATTCCAGAGAAGGCCGCGCTCGATGTTCATGTTCTCAAAGGTGAAGGAATACTCCGCGCCGATCAGAGTGGGCAGCTCTCCAATCTCCACGTTGAAATTGCCCTTCACGAGTTTCAGATACGCCTCAGGCAATGGCCCGTAGAATTCGCCCGTGGTTTGACCGGTGGTAATGATGGGCGTTCCGAGGGCCGGAATGTTGTAAGCGCCGCCCTGCAGGTAGAACTGCCACCAGCCTGTGGTTTTTTGGACGAATACCTGGGCGTTGCTGATGTCATAGTGCGTGGCCGCGAAGCCGGGAAAATGATCGCCTTCCGTCGAAAACATCCCGCTCAGGATGCCGGTTATTTCCAGTTTTCCAAACGGACCGGCCGAAATCTCATGCGGGACCGCAGTGGAGAGCGGCGCGGTCATCGACGGAGACGGCAGGGGCATCGGTGCCGCAGCGGGCGCCGCTGCCGGTGCCTGCGCGGGTGCTGCTGGCGCCGCACCGTCCTGGGCCTGCGGGACGTCCGACGGCGGTGCCGGCGGCTCCTGACTCTTCTTGGATGCCAATTCTGTATCCAGATCCGCTACATCCGCGGGAGAATCCAAGGAACTCGTATTGCCCGCTTCCACCGAATCGTTCCACCCTGCCAAAACCCCCGTCGCCAGACGGCCCCGCGCGTGGCTGGCTGGAGCCCCAACTCCCAATAACCCCACTACAAACAGACCAATACACACCCCATAAGTCTTATTCGTCATAGAATAAACGACTCCTTTTCCGCTGGTAGACCAGTGAGAAACAGGCCCCGACCAGCGCGCGAAGTTTATGTTTTGTTTATCTCATGGTCCAATTCATACTTTCTTTCTTAGCAATCAGGAATGTGGCATTGACAAGACGAATGGTTTGTATCCGGATTGGAAATATCTGTTATTTCCGCGATTTTCGCGGGTTTTTCTCCACGCATGCGGCGATTCGCGCTTCTCTACTTGGCAGAAAATCCGCCCATTCGCGTCTACGCCTTCTTTATCCGTTTATCTGATTCGTATGGAGTGTTTATGCGTTGTTGACTCCTGCTTGTTTACATTCGTTTATGTGAACGATGGATGTGTTCACGATGAAGGGTCCGGCCACCGCTGTTACGCTTTGTTAACGGGTCAATTCGGCGGGGCGGTTGGAATTTTCGGAGTGGGGCAGTCCATCGGGTGGTAAGGAAGGAAAACGACTACAACAAAGGAGTCACCATGAGAAAGGTTGCGATCTACGCAGGACTCTTCGCCGTTCTCGCCAGCCCGTTCGCGGTGCTAGCAGCGACAGCCGGTCAGAATTCGGCGAAGCCTGCTTCAGGCAATGTGACCATCACGGGTCGAGTGAGTTGTTCGCGATATGGCCTTGGCACGGTTACGCCGCGCAAGGGCATGAGCGTCGCTCAGACCATCCAGTATTGCGCCAACTTCCAGGGCGCGGACTACACGCTGGTCTCGGGCAATCAGATCTACCGCTTGACGGGAGATAAGAACATGCTGGCAAAGATGTCCGGCCAGACTGTCACAGTCGGTGGGCACCTCAACTCCGACGAACCGAGCACCTCCTACGCGCTGATGGGCACAGTGGAAGCGACCTCCGTCGCTCCTGCTAAGAACTAAGCGTGATGAAAGAGTCTGAGCGTTTCAGCCGGGACGTTCTCCGAGAAGAGAACGCACGGCCGAAACGCGTTTTAGGGGACCCGCAAACGTAACCTTTCAGGCAGGATTTCGCGCTCTTTTCTCCGCAGTGCTTCTGCCTCTTGTCCTCCCCGCTTGAATTTCCAGACACCGAATGATTGGATCGAAGGCATCGATGCGCCCAAACTCGCACTACGTTTCAGAAGGAAAAAGGAAACGCTAGAGACCCGTTCGGGCAATGGAGTAATATCTCCCGTTACCGGAACTCCGTTCCCGCATCTGCTCTGGTTGGGGCCGGATGCCAGGCTGGGTTCTTAAGTTTTCAAATTCATGCAATTCATTGATGCGCCCGGGACTGTCTTCCACAGTCGCTAGGCGAACTTGCCGGATGCGCGCGGTTGCATCGCGCCGGCAATTTTGAGTTCAAGATTATCGGGGGGGAATTCTTCCATGAAACGTGTCCCGGCGAAATGGATTGTGGCTGGCGCGATTGCTATTTTCGTTCTCATCCAACTGATTCAACCGAGCCGGACGAATCCTCCCGTCGTACCATCGCGCAGCCTGGAAGCGCACGTGGAAGTTCCTCCACAGGTCCAAGCGGTTCTGAAACGCTCCTGCTACGATTGTCATTCCAATGCGACCGTGTGGCCGTGGTACAGCCACGTCGCGCCGGTCTCCTGGTACGTGGCCCACGATGTAAATGAAGCCCGAAGCCACGTCAATCTTCAGAACTGGGAAGCGCAAATCAACGAGCAGGAAGGCAAGGAGCATCTGGGGCTGTTCTGCAAACTAATTCGTGAAGGAAAAATGCCGCCCGCCGACTACCGCGTCATGCACAAGGGAACGGATGTTTCGCCGGAGGAGACAACCGCGGTTTGCGCGTGGTCCCAAAAAGTAGGCACAGTCGAGGACGACGATAAGAAGGCGGACTAGGTCTTTAATTAGGGCTAAGAGGGAAAAACTCGGAACGCATCATAGTGATTCCGCAATGTGCGCCAGCATTTCGTGGCGCCGGCGTCCCGCCGGCGGTTTTGTGACTTGTCGAGACTGAAAAAAATCGCCGGCAAGTTGCCGGCGCCACAAAACTTTCACCCGTTTGTCGGCTACTCGTAAAGAAGAACCGCAATTCGATAGAGGGACAGGCCGACCTTCGCGTCGCTGGGACAGGCCCCCACCACTGCAGCGTGATACTTGCCGGTGCGGATTCTTTGGTCCAGCAAATCGGGAAGCGTCTGCAAGTCGGCGGTTGCGTAATGCAAGATGAACGACGGCTCGCGGCTGCCCGCGTAGCCATTGTCCAGGACGCAGGAGCGGCGCGCGTCTGCAACATCGTTCACAAGCCGCAGCCCGCGCGAGCGGAGTTTCGCGCCGACGATTCCTTCTTCCTCTTCCAAAGTCAACGCCGGCACTGCCAATGAGAAATCTTCCACGGCGAACAAAATTCCCGAGCGTTCCGCTACCGCAATGCCCACGGAATCGAGTTGCGCGTCGAGCAAATTGGCGCGATGCGGCGGCGATTTCATCCACTGCCGGTGGATGCTCTCCGCGCTGGGCCCCTCGGCGACATTTTCTGCAAACGAACTGAAATGTACGCCGGCCTGCGTGGCGCGCTCGACCATCGAAGGCTCGCCGGGAAGCTGGTGCGAAAGCGCATTCTGGGCGGCCATCCGTTGCGCATGTTGACGCGCGGCCGCGGCCAATGCATCGCTCCATTTTAGAGGCGCGAGACCGTGCGCCACGCGCTCCTGATTCGCGGATTCAAATAGAGTACGCGCGGCCCCGCTCTCCTGCCCCTGTGCAGGAGGCGCAAAGAGTGCCACGAACGCCAAGCTGATCGCGGCGAATCGTGCGGCGAGCCTCATCGAATCTATTTTACTCGCCCCGCCGCGGGCTTTCGTTAAATCAAGCGGCTGTTTGCGTCGAGAGAGGAACTGCTGGGTCTCACGTGGCGCCGGCGTCCCGCCGGCGGTTTTTCTTATCCATCGGCGGCATACAAAACCGTCGGCGGGACGCCGGCGCCACGTGGGATCACTGAATCTTGTGTATGAGTGGGCTGCGTTTTGGATATTATGGAGGGCTTTGGGGAGCTCATGGAACCTGCATTGGTGGATTTGAAAAATGTGCGCGTCATTCGAGGCGACAACGTCGCGCTCGACGATTTCAGCTTGCGGATCAATTCGGGCGAACACGTGGCGATTCTGGGGCCAAACGGGTGCGGAAAGTCGACGCTGATCAAGACGATTACGCGCGAATGTTACCCGGTGATTCGCGACGGCTCGTCCATGACGATTCTCGGCCAGTCGCGCTGGAACATCTTCGAGCTGCGCTCGGTCCTCGGCATCGTCTCAAACGACCTGATGCAAGACGTCACCGGCGAAACGAGCGGACGCGAAGTGGTCCTCTCGGGCTTCTTCAGCAGCACGCGCATTTTTGATCATCAAACGGTAGAGCCCTCGCAACGCAAACAGGCGGACGCCGTGCTGGAACGGATCGGCGTGCCGCATCTCGCGGAACGTCCCGTCGCGGAGATGTCCTCGGGCGAGGCCAAACGCATATTGATCGCGCGAGCGCTCGTGCACGATCCGCGCACACTTTTGTTCGATGAACCAAGCAACAGCCTGGACGTGTTCGCGCAACATGGCCTGCGCGAAACCATGCGCGAACTCGCCCAATCGGGCATTGGCATCGTGCTTGTGACGCACCACCTCTCCGACGTGATTCCGGAAATCGACCGCGCAGTGCTGATGAGGAACGGAAAAATTCAAGCCGACGGCAAGAAAAGCGATTTGCTGAATGCAGAGGAAATTTCGCGTCTCTTTGGCATCAAGGTGGATATTACCAGGCGAGACGGCTACTACCATCTCTGGTGATGTGTCTCGCGGTTTTCTCCTGCCCGGAAAAAACTCAGACGCGAAGTACAAATTCAACTCATAGCGGAAACTCTACACGGAGTAGGAAACGTTGTCGTCGGAGGCGACGGTCGCAGCGCCATTGCCAGATGCTGTTGCCGCCACCGCGGCTGCTTCTTCCTCGACTTTTGTGCCGCGCCGCATTGCCACAATCCCGGTCCGCACCATTTCCAGGATGCCGTAGGGACGCAGGACTTCGAGCAGTCGATCGACTTTTTCTTCGCCGCCCGTGATCTCGACCGTCAGGGAATCCACGGCGAAGTCGACGACGCGCGCGCGAAAAACGTTGATGATATCGAGGATCGGAGAACGTTCGTTGAGGCCCGCGGAAACCTTGATAATGGCCAGGTCGCGGCAAATCGATGCTTTCCCCGTGATGTTCTCGACGAGGAGCACGTTGACCAACTTGTAGAGATTGGCTTCGACGCGCAGCGCCTGGTCGCGGTCCGCGTCCACCACGATGGTCATGCGCGAGACTTCCGGCTTTTCCGTGCGGCCGACGGTGAGCGAATCGATGTTGAACGCGCGGCGGCGGAACAGTGAGGCCACGCGGGTCAGCACACCCGGTTTGTTTTCGACGTGCACCACGAATGTGTTTAGCATAAGGTTCTCACGCGTCCGTCGCCGTTTCGACGATCGGGTTCGGGCGGCGAATCATTTCGTGCAGCGAGGCGCCCGCGGCGACCATCGGGTAAACCGAATCTTCCTGCTCCACCTGGAAATCGATCAGCACCGGCCCCTTGTGTTTGTGCGCCATTTCGACCGTGGGCACGACCTGCGAACGCTGTGTTACGGCCACGGCGCGAATCCCGAAAGCGTCCGCGAGCTTCACGAAGTTGGGGCTAAGGATCGGAGAAGCTTCGTAGTTGCGTTCATAGAAAAATTCCTGCCACTGGCGAATCATCCCCAGGTAGCCGTTGTTGATGATGGCGATGTTCACCTTCAAATTTTCCTGCACCATCGTCGCCAGCTCGCACATGGTCATCTGGAAACCGCCGTCGCCCACCACGACCCACACGTCGGCTTCGGGTCGAGCGGCCTTCACGCCGATCGCGGCGGGCAGAGCGAATCCCATCGTCCCGAGTCCCCCGGAGGTAATCAGCGAGCGCGGCTTCTCATGTTTGTAATATTGGGCTTCCCACATCTGGTGCTGGCCCACGTCCGTGACAATGACGGCGTCGCCCCCAACGGTTTCACGCCACAAGTCATTGATCACGTGCGCGGCGTAGAGATGGCCGTTGTCCGGCAGATTTTGAATGTCGCGAACCGCGGAATCGCCTTTGAGACGGTCAATGTAGGCCAGCCACTCATGGCGGTCCTGCGCCTTCACTTTTGGAAGCAGATCGCGGAGAACTGCCTTCAGGTCGCCAACGAGTGCGACATCCACTTTCACGTTTTTGTTGATCTCGGCCCGGTCGATCTCAACGTGGATCTTTTTTGCGTTGGGCGCGTAGGTCTTCAGGTTGCCGGTCACGCGATCGTCAAAGCGCATGCCGAAGGCGATGAGCAGATCGGCTTCCTGAATCGTAGTGTTCAGCCAGGCCTCGCCGTGCATTCCCATCATTCCGAGGCTCAGAGGGTGCGACGCTGGGAAACCGCCGAGACCCAGCAGCGTGAGTCCCACGGGTATATTCGTTTTCTCAGCGAACGCCCGCACCTCGTCCATTGCTCCGGACAAAATGATGCCGTGCCCGGCGAGAATCACCGGCCGCTTGGCGTTGTGGATCAGCTCAAGCGCCTCTTTGTATTCCGCGGGAGTCGGCGACAAGTCAGGACGGTAGCCCGGCAGCTGCGGCTCGACCGGCCTGCCGTCGAATTCGCAGCTGGATTGCTGCGCATCCTTGGTAATGTCCACGAGGACCGGCCCGGGACGCCCGGATCTTGCAACGTAAAAAGCTTCGCTGATTGTCTGAGCGACTTCGCTCGCATGAGTGACAAGATAGTTGTGCTTGGTGACGGGCAGCGTGACGCCGGTAATATCCGTCTCCTGAAAGGCGTCCGAGCCGATCAGCTTGCTACCCACCTGCCCAGTGATACACACGATAGGTGAGGAATCGAGCATAGCGGTGGCGATGCCGGTCACCAGGTTCGTGGCGCCGGGTCCGGAGGTGGCAATGGCCACACCGACGCGCCCGGATGCGCGCGCGTAGCCGTCGGCCATGTGCGCGGCGCCCTGCTCGTGGCGGACGAGTACGTGATGGACATTACTGTGCTTCAGCGCGTCATAGGCGGGCAGGATCGCACCACCGGGATAGCCGAATACCGTGGTCACGCCCTGTTGTTCCAGGCATTCCCAGAGAATTTGCGCGCCAGTTTTGATCATAAAAGTTATCCGTCCAGATTCAAATCGCTCGGGCAGGCCCATCCCATGGCCCTACCCGCAATAGTATAGGGAATTATTATACAGGAGAATCGAAATAAAGGGCTTGTTGCTGAACTGAGCGCTAAATCCAGGTGGTGCTAAATCGTACTCGCGCGTGAATCGCCGTCAAATGCTGGACCAATCCAGGATGACTTTTCCAGCTTCGCCTGTGCGCATGGCTTCAAATCCCTTTTCATATTCGCGCCAGGAAAAGCGGTGCGTGATCACCGGGGAAATGTCCAGCCCGGATTCGATCATCACCGTCATTTTGTACCAGGTCTCGAACATTTCGCGGCCGTAGATTCCTTTGATCGTGAGCATGTTGAAGATGACTTCGCTCCAGTCGATCGCGACCTCGCCCGACGGGATTCCCAGCATGGCGATCTTGCCGCCGTGCGACATATTCTCCAGCATTTCGCGGAAGGCCTCGGGCGAACCCGACATCTCGAGGCCCACATCGAATCCCTCGCGCATGTCGAGGCGCTTCTGAACGTCTTTCAGGCGCTCGGTCCGCGAATCCACCGTGACTCGAATGCCTGCCTTTTCCGCGAGCCTGAGGCGGTTCGGATTCACATCGGTGATGGCCACGTGGCGCGCACCGGAAAAGCGCGCCACGAGCGCGGCCATGATGCCGATCGGCCCGGCCCCGGTAACGAGGACATCTTCTCCAAGAGTGGGAAACGAAAGCGCTGTATGAACGGCATTTCCGAAGGGGTCGAAAATCGCGGCGATTTCGCGAGAAATCGGATGGATGTGTTTCCACACGTTGGTCATCGGCAGGACCACGTACTCGGCAAACGCGCCCGCGCGATTCACTCCGAGGCCTTGCGTGTGCGCGCACAGGTGGCGCCGTCCGGCCAGGCAATTCCGGCAATGCCCGCAGATAACGTGCCCTTCCCCGCTGACGAGGTCGCCCGGGTGAAAATCCTCCACATTCGAGCCGACTTCGACGACTTCCCCGCAAAATTCGTGCCCGATAACCAGCGGCACGTGAATCGTGGATCGCGCCCAATCGTTCCAGTCGTAGATGTGCAGGTCTGTGCCGCAAATTCCCGTGCAAAGGACGCGAATCTTGACGTCGTTGATTCCCGGTTCGGGCTCGGGAACGTCTTCGAGCCAGAGGCCACGCTCGACGCGGCTCTTAACGAGAGCTTTCATTCCGGAATTCCTCCAACAAAGTGAGGCGTTTCGGCAATCGTGCGAACGTCCGAGTGCTTCCTATTCGCGCTCGGCCCGTTTCGGACTGGCAGCGACCGGAGTCCTGGTTTTTTCCTGCCTGTGCCGGGGCGAGCCGTCAGTTGCCCTGGGTTTGCGGTTGGATTTCTCGATTTTAGAAACGGCGTAGGCGAGCAGGCCGAACACGTCGCTGAATCCGCTGCGCACCTGTTCCGCCCAAAACTTGCCTTCCTGACCGATGTGGCGATATTTTTTGTAACGATTGTCGAGAAGCTGGCGCCTCGGAAGCTCGGTCAACGGGTGTAACGCGCGAAGCACATGGCTCTTGAGCGTTTCCGCCGCCTCGGCTGGATCGAGATGCGCGCCGCCCACCGGTTCCGGCACGACCGTATCGATGATCCCCAAAGAGTGAAGGTCCTGCGCGGTTAATTTCAAAACATCCGAGACCGCTTCGGCTTTGCCGGCATCCCGGTAAAGAATCGCGGCCGCGCCCTCAGGAGAGATTACAGAATAAATCGCATTCTCCAGCATTAAAACGCAGTCCGCAACCCCCAGGGCCAAGGCCCCACCGCTCCCGCCTTCCCCGATAATCGCGGAGACGATAGGCGTAGGCAAGTTCGCCATGGTTGAGAGATTGCGCGCCAACGCGTAGGCGATGCCGCGGTGCTCGGCCTCATAACTGGATTGCGCGTTCGGGCAATCGACAAGTGTAATGACTGGAATCTTGAACTTGGAAGCGAGCCTCATCAGGCGCAGCGACTTACGATAGCCTTCGGAGTATGCCTTGCCGTCATGCGATGCCGCCTTTTCCTCCGGAGTTCCGCCGCGCTCCTGGCCAATCATAATCACGGTGTCGCCATTCAATTCGGCAATGCCGCCGATGATGGCGGGATCGTCGCCGCTCCAGCGGTCGCCGTGAAGCTCCAGGAAGCGGGAGGCCATATGCGCGATGTAATACTTGGCCGTGGGGCGTCCGGTGTGCCGCGCCAGAGCGACTTTTTGCCAGGCGGTAATGTGCTTTGACTTCACGGGCGCGGGCAAATCCTTGCTCCCGGCCTCCATCGCCTTGTTCCGCTTCAAATGGCCGATGAGATACGCCGTTACCGCCGTCAAATCGCGCCGGCCGATGACGAGATCAATCAGGCCAGCCTTGAGCAACGTGTCGGCCTGGTGGGAATCCTTTGGCGGCGCAACGCCCGTGGTCTGCTCAATGACGCGCGGGCCGACGAAGCCGATTTGTGCTCCGGGCTCGGCGATCAGGATGTCGCCGAGTGACGCAAAGCTGGCGGTAACGCCGCCAAACGTCGGGTCCGTTAAAATAGAAATGAAGGCAAGCTCCTGGCGGTCGTGCACGGAAGCAGCAGCTGCAACCTTCGCCATTTGCAT
>Ga0210396_10006346_pt1 | contig 11341 bp, 8 predicted proteins | sample IncBWH17OmetaG_FD_155466 | JGI IMG/M metagenome (GOLD analysis project Ga0210396, IMG submission 155466) | Forest soil microbial communities from Barre Woods Harvard Forest LTER site, Petersham, Massachusetts, United States - Inc-BW-H-17-O ...
ACGATGCGAACTCTCCGCGCCGGCCAGACCCGGATTCCTCGGGGCTTGTGGACGCTGTTTTTCATCGCCGCGCTGATCGTCGTCGTTGTGCTCACCACCGTGCGATTCCAGGGCACCCTGAACCCCTATGTCCCGGTGACGCTCAGTGCCGACCGCGCGGGACTAGTCATGGATACCGGCGCCAAGGTCAAACTTCGGGGGGTCCAGGTTGGCAAGGTCGCCCAAATAGTGCCCGGCAACGGCTACGCCAGCCTCACACTCGACATCGACCCCGAACAGGTCCGGTACATCCCCGCCAATGTGCAGGCCCGGATCCGCGCTACGACCGCATTCGGCGCAAAATACGTCGACCTGATCTACCCGGCCGACCCCACACCAGCCAGGATCCGCGCGGGCGCGGTGATCAAGTCGCAAAACGTCAGCACCGAAGTCAACACGGTGTTTCAGAATTTGACGGGCGTCCTGCAACAAATCGATCCGCTGAAGCTCAACGGAACACTGACTGCCTTGGCCGAAGGCTTCCGCGGACAAGGCCAGCAGCTGGGCGAGGCGATCACCGGCACCGATCAGGTGCTCGCGACCGTTAATTCTCGCAACGACACCATCCGCGCCGACTGGCGGGCACTGCAGAGATTTAGCGACATCTATGGCGGTGCGGCACCAAGCATCCTGACGGTGCTCGATGCCGCGAGCACCACGAGCACAACCTTGTCGGCGAACGCAAAAACATTCGACGCGCTGTTGCGAAGCGTCATCGGACTGTCTAACAGCGGCATCGACCTTCTCGGTCCCAGCAATGCAAATCTGATCTCGGCCATCAACACCACCGTCCCCACCACCAGCCTGCTCATGAAGTACAACCCGCAACTGACGTGCATGCTGGTCGGCGGTCAAGCGGCACTGGACTCAGGCTGGGAACACACCGCCGGGGTCGGCGATGGCAAATCGGCGCTGCTGGACGTGGCGCTGCTGCTCGGTGACGATCCCTACAAATACCCCGACAATCTGGCCGTCGTGGGCGCCAAGGGCGGGCCCGGCGGTAAACCGGGTTGTGGATCGCTTCCCGACGTGGCCAAGAACTTCCCCGTGCGCTATCTCGTCACCAACACCGGATGGGGCACCGGACTGGATATGCGGCCCAACCCCGGAATTGGATTCCCCGGTTACGCCAACTTCCTGCCCGTCACCCGCGCAGTACCGGAGGCTCCCAGCATCCGGTACCCGGGCGGCCCGGCGCCTGGCCCCATCCCCTATCCGGGTGCACCCCCGTACGGAGCGCCGCAGTATGCGCCTGACGGCACGCCGCTGTACGCGGGGCTGGGTCCGCCACCCCCGCCGGGGGCGCCGCGTGATCCTGGTCGCACCCCGGGATCCGAACCGTTCGTGGTGCCTAACCCAGCTCAACTGCAGCCCACACCCACTCCGCCTTTGCCGGGACAGGCGGTGCCATCGCCATGATCGTGCACTGTTCCGTGATGCCGGCCGACGCAGGAGGCAACGAGCAATGAGGGGAAACCTTAAAGGCGCTGTCGTGCGATTGGCGGTTTTCCTCATTGTCTGCGGACTGGGCACTTTCGCGCTGATGGCGATCTTTGCGCAGTTGCGATTCCAGGACAAAGCGACTTATCTCGCCGAGTTCGTCAACGTCTCAGGCCTGCGGCCCGGCGATTTCGTCCGGATTGCCGGGGTAGAGGTGGGCAAGGTTGCGAAGTTATCGATTGAACCCAACAGCCGGGTGCTGGCCGAGTTCACCACCGACAACACGGTTGTACTGACCGGCACGACTAAAGCCGTCATCCGCTACAAGGATCTCATTGGGGGTCGCTATCTCGCCCTTGAAGAGGGAACGGGCGTGTCTACGCGCATGAGCCCCGGAGCGACCATCCCGATCGAGCGGACCTCGCCTGCGCTTGACCTCGACGCGCTGATTGGTGGGTTTCGTCCACTATTTCGTGCGCTGGACCCGGATCAGGTCAATGCCTTGTCGAGCCAACTGATCGCTGCGCTGCAGAACCAGGGCGCCACCTGGAGCTCGTTTTTCGAGAACACGGCCGTGGTGACCAGCACGCTGGCCGATCGCGATCAGCTCATCGGTCAGGTGATCGTCAATCTCAACGTCGTGCTCGGGTCCCTGGGTGACCAAAGTAGCCAGTTCGCCAAGACGGTGGACTCGCTGGCGAAGCTGACTGAGACCCTCGCGGGACGCAAGAAAAACATCGCCAACTCGTTGGCCTACAGTGACGCGGCCGCGGCCACGTTCGCCGATCTGTTGTCGCAAGCCCGTCCTCCGCTACCAAAGGTCGTCCACGAAACTGACCGCACCGCAGGCACGATCATGGCCGACAAGGATTATTTCGATAATTTGTTGGCCACACTGCCCGATGCCTACAAGGTGCTGGGACGCCAGGGCCTGTACGGCGACTTCTTCAGTTTCTATCTGTGTGACCTGGTGCTGAAGGTGAACGGCAAAGGCGGCCAGCCTGTGTACATCAAAGTCGCCGGCCAGGACACAGGCAGGTGCACGCCGCGGTGAAGCCCTTCGAAGAACGCAACCCTTACGTTATCGGCGCAATCGGCGTCGGGTTGATCGTTGGTGCCATCGTCGCCGCATTCAACTACCAGAAGCTTCCGTTCGTCGACCACACCAAGGAATACTCGGCCTACTTTGCCGAGGCCGGTGGACTCGCCGACAGCTCAGCGGTCGAGGTGTCCGGACTTCGGGTGGGTCAAGTCACCAGCATTGGCCTCGATGGGGCTCGGGTGCTCGTTCACTTCAACCTCGCCGACAATATCCGCCTGGGCGACCGCACGGAGGCCGCGATCAAGACCAAGAGTCTGCTGGGCGCCAAGATCCTTGACATCACCCCACGCGGCGATGGAGCCGAATCGGGAACTATCCCGTTGGAACGCACACGATCTCCCTATCAGCTTCCTGACGCACTCGGCGACCTCAGCAACGTCATTAGTGGATTGGACACCCGACAGATCTCGGATTCCCTTGCGGTGATCGCCGATACCTTCAAGGACACCCCGCAGGGCGTCAAGGCCGCTATCGACGGCGTCGCGCGGTTCTCTCATACCTTGAACGAGCGCGATGAAAAGCTGCGCAAACTGCTCGCAAATGCTAACAAAGCGACCGGTGTGCTGGCCGAGCGCAGCGATGAGGTAGTTTCTCTTGTCTCCAACACCGAAGCCCTCCTGGCCGAACTCAACACCGAAAGCAGTGCGCTGGACCATATCTCGGCTCATATCTCGGCGGTGAGCCAGCAGGTCAAGGGACTTATCGGTGACAATCGTGACACGCTTAAGCCTGCGCTGGACAAACTTAACGGTGTGCTGACAATCCTGGACAACCGAAAATCGCAGATACAAGAGTCGGTTAAGCGCCTCAACGTTTATGCGATGTCGTTGGGAGAGTCGGTGTCATCGGGCCCGTTCTTCAAGGCGTACCTGTCCAACCTGCTGCCGGGCCAGTTCGTCCAGCCGTTCATCGACGCGGCATTCTCAGATCTTGGCCTCGACCCCAACACGTTGCCGCCAAATCGGCGTGTCGACCCGCCGACCGGTCAACCGGGCACTCCCGCACTGCCGCTGCCGTATCCACGCACCGGCCAGGGCGGCGAACCGCATCTGCAGGTGCCCGATGCGATCACCGGCAACCCCGGTGACCATCCGTGCGGTTTGCCCGGTTTGTCGTTGTCCGGCCCTGGCTGCTACCCATACCGCGAGCCGTTGCCCGCGCCTCCGCCTGGCGGGCCGCCGCCCGGGCCTCCCGCACCGATTCCGCCAGAGCTGCAGGGCCATCCGCCGCCGACGCCCAGCCCGGTTTTCGTACCCGCCCCCGGAGAGCCCCACCCTGGGGGACCTTCGCCAACCAGCCCCGCTCCCTAACCCGCACAGGCAGGACGATGACATCTCCACTGGTTCTTCTGCAGCGCCGTGGACCTGCGGCCGCCGCTGCGCGCTTCCCCACACCTGATGGCATGCCCCGATATTCGACACAGCACCCGAAGGACAGCGGGGTGGTGCTTAGCGCCGACTGGCCGGACTCGGGGCGGCGCCCATGAACAGTCGCAACGCACGAATCGGCATCGTCACCGCGCTTGTTATCGCACTCGCCGGTGGAGTGCTCCTCATCGGGAACATCAGCGCCACCGCTCATCACCTCTCCGTCACTGCGTATTTCGCCAACACCAACGGCATATTCGTCGGCGACCAGGTACGAATTCTGGGAGTCCCGGTCGGCAAGGTCACCAAAATCGAGCCCGAGCCGCTCCGCGCCAAGGTGACGTTCTACTACGACTCGAAGTATAAGGCGCCTGCCGACGCCAAGGCGGTCATCCTGTCACCGTCCTTGGTGACCTCACGCGCGATCCAACTCACGCCCGCCTACACCTCGGGAGCGGTGATGGCAGACAACGCGGTGATTCCCGAGGACCGTACCGCCGTGCCGGTGGAATTCGACGACTTCCGCGAGCAGCTGCGCAAACTCGCCAATGCGCTGCAACCGACAAAGCCCGGGGGAGTGAGCACCCTGGGTGAGTTCATCAATACCGCCGCCGAAAACTTACGCGGCAACGGCGCTGATATCCGTAAAACGATCATCGAGCTCTCGCAGGCCTTTTCGGCGTTGGGTGATCACAGCTCGGATCTGTTCGGGACGGTGAAAAATCTTGCAACCCTGGTATCGGCGCTGGCCGACAGTTCGGATCTGCTGCGCCGGCTCAATGTCGATCTGGCCGCGGTGACAGACAAGCTCGCTAACAGTCCAGATGAGGTAGGCCGAGCGGTCGCCGACATCGATTCCGTTGTGGGGGACGTGACGAGTTTCGTTGCCGCCAACAAAGAGACGCTGGGCACTACCTCTGACAAGCTGGCCTCGGTGACGTCGGCATTAAGGGACAGCCTCGACGACATCAAGCAGACATTGCACGTCGCGCCGACCACCTTTCAAAACTTCATCAACATCTACCAACCGGCGCAGGGGACACTGACGGGTGTGCTGGCGGCGACCAACTTCTCCAACCCGATCTCGTTTTTGTGCGGCGCCATCCAAGCTGCCTCGCGTTTGGGCGCCGAGCAGTCCTCGAAGCTGTGTGTGCAATACCTGGCGCCGATCATCAAGAACCGTCAGATCAACTTCTTCCCGCTGGGGGAAAACCTGTTCGTCGGCGCGACCGCCCGGCCCAATGAAATCACCTATAGCGAGGACTGGCTACGACCGGACTACCTACCCCAACCCGCGCAGGGCGCCCCGGCACCCCCGTCACTGGCATCGCCGCTCCCCGAGGCACCGGTGCCGGCTCAGGCCGCAGATCCCAACGGAGCCGCGGCATCACCGCGCTCTACCGATCCCGCCGCGGGCCTGCCGGGCCTGATGGTGCCGCCCGGGGCGGGGTCATGACGTCCCGGTGGCGCCGGGTGACGTCCGGCGCGGTGATCACCAGCGTCCTGTTGGGCGCAACCGGATGCGGATGGCGCGGTTTGAACTCGTTACCGCTGCCCGGAACGAAGGGCGGCGGTCCCGGGTCGTACACGATTCAGGCGCAGCTGCCCGATGTTGGCACCCTGGAACAGAATTCCCGTGTCCGCGTTGGCGATGTCACCGTGGGCAACGTCACCAATATCGAGCGCCAGGGCTGGCATGCGCTGGTGACAATGACGATCGATGGCCACGTCGACCTGCCGGCCAATGCGAGCGCCGCGGTAGGCCAGACCAGCCTGCTGGGATCTCTTCATATCGAACTCTCACCTCCCAAGGGCATTGCGCCGCAGGGCAAGCTACACAATGGGTCGGTAATCCCGCTGTCGTCCGGCAACATGTACCCCTCGACTGAACAGGCGCTATCGGCCGTGTCGATGCTGTTCAACGGCGGGGGCATCGGCCAGATTCAGGACATCACCCAGTCGCTGAGTACGGCGTTCGCCGGTCGCGAACACGACCTGCGCGACTTGATCGCACAGTTGGACACCTTCACCCGCAACGTTGCTGATCAGACTCCCGAGATCATTAGCGCGACCGATAGTCTCGACAACCTGATTGGCCAGTTCGCCGATCAGCAACCAGTGGTCGATAAGGCGCTCAAGACGATCCCAGACGCGTTGGCGGTCCTCAGAGACGAACGCAACGCGCTGGCCGAGGCGGCCGATCGGTTCGGGAAATTCAGTGCGCTAGTGGCCAATGCGACCATTCAGACCAAGCAGTCGCTGGTCAGCGAACTCAAGGATCTCGGCCCGGTCCTGCAGTCGCTTGCCGACGCCGGTCCCGCGCTGACGCGATCGCTGAACTTCTACTCCACCTACCCTTTCCCCAAAGACAGCCTCACCAAGTGGTTGCGAGGAGACTATGCCAACCTCACCGCTATCGTCGACCTGACGTTAAGCCGCTTGGACGCGGGCCTTTTCACCGGCACTCGGTGGGAAGGCAACCTCACCGAACTGGAAATGCAGTGGGGTCGCACCATCGGGCAGATGCCTAGCCCATACACCGGCGGCAATCCGCTAGTCGTGCCCTACCGCTGGGACCAAGGACCCTGATATGCACTTGACGCGAAGAGTTATCACCCAGCTGATCGTATTCGCGCTGGTGTCGTCAGTGGCTGCAGCCATCATGATGTTCCAGTACGTGCGGTTACCAGAACTGCTCTTCGGTTCCGGGCACTACAAGGTGGCCGTACAGCTTCCCAGCACGGGGGGGTTGTACGCCCGCGGCAACGTCACGTATCGCGGCACAGAGGTCGGTCGGGTACAGGGCGTTGAGCTGACCGACACCGGTGTGCGCGCCACTCTTTTGCTGCGATCCGATGTCAAGATTCCCTCCAACTTGGACGCCCAGGTGCACAGTCAGTCGGCGGTCGGCGAACAATCGATCGCCCTTCTGCCACGCGACGCAACCTCCCCGCCGCTCGAGAACGGCGACGTGATCCCGCTGTCGCGAACAACGGTACCTCCCGATATCAACGATCTCCTTGATGCGACCAACCGTGGCTTAGAAGCCATTCCGCAGCAGAACCTCAAAACGGCGATCGACGAGAGTTACACCGCGTTGGCCGGTCTTGGACCTGACCTCGCCCGACTGGGCAGGGGAGGTTCAACGCTGGGCATCGATGCCCGCAAGAACCTAGATTCGCTCCTGGTGTTGATTGACCGCTCCCAGCCGGTCTTGAACAGTCAGATAGATACTTCCGACTCCATTCAAGCGTGGGCCGCGCATCTCGCTGACATCACGCAATCACTACAACGCCATGATGATTCGCTGAGAGGGGTCCTGCAAAGATCCCAACCGGCCCTCGACGAACTCAACAACTTGCTCGACCGGGTCCAACCCACCCTGCCGGTGTTGCTCGCCAACCTGGTCAGCATCAACAAGGTCGCGATCACCTACCAGGCCAACCTGGAACAGATCCTGGTGCTGCTGCCCGAGGGTGCCAGCATTATCCAGGGTGTCAACGTCGCGAACCGCTACACCAAGCAGGGCTACCGGGGCTCATATTTGAGCTTCAATCTTAATCTGAACCTGCCGCCGCCCTGCACCACTGGATTCTTGCCCGCCACCCAGCAGCGCACTCCCGCCGACGTCGACTACCCGGACAGGGCCGCGGGCGACGTTTACTGTCGGGTGCCTCAAGATTCGCCTTTCAACGTCCGCGGGGCGCGCAACCTGCCGTGTGAAACGGTTCCCGGCAAGCGAGCACCCACGGTCAAGATGTGCGAATCCCCTGAGAATTACGTACCCCTCAACGACGGATTCAACTGGAAAGGCGACCCGAACGCGACACTGTCTGGCCAGCCCATCCCTCAGGTCGCACCGCCTGCTCCTGCGGCACCGCCCCTGGCGGTCACTGGCTATGACCCGTCAAGCGGCACCTATGTCGGACCCGACGGAAGGGTGCACCAACAGTCAGATCTCGCCGAAGATGCTCGCGCACCGAAGGATTGGAGAAACTTGTTGCTGCCGCGGTCGGGCCCGTAGTCGGCCTGATGGGTCGTCGGGCTTGGGCTCGACATGCCGGTGGCTTTGGCGCTACCGCGCGGCCGTGAGCAATGGGGCGGGTCATAGCCGACGGTGCGGGACCCGATCATCGGCCGCGACGGCGCTAGGGCCGACCGCGATCGTGCGATGCACTGCGGATCCCGAGGCGCCAACCGGCGCGGACTGCACGCCCGGCGCAACCGGCACGCTGTGGTCTGGCTGTCGGGCTGCGCGGGCCCATTTGGCTGTGGAGTCAACGTGGTAGTTGATATCTGTGGTTATTGCGCTTCGGCCTCGACGTCGGCGGCAGGACTGTTCTATACGGCATCTGGCGTTGGTGGAGCGCGGCTCTTCAGGCCGATTGGCCTTCATTTATCAACGTCTGTGTTGACACAATTGACGCTCCGTCTCTAGCATGACAAAGGAAGCGGGCACGCGCGACACTGCCGCAGGAGGCCCCGATCCGTCAGATAGCGAGGCTTTGATGTTCATAGCGACGATCGTCGTAAGCGCGGTGCTGGCCGCATTATTGGTCGTGTCTGCGCGGGGAAAGCTTGTGCGCGACCAGATGCAGATCAAGACCCTGGAAAAGGTCGGCTTTCCTGTCCGGCTCATCGGGTGGCTGGCTGCGGCCGAACTTGCCGGAGCAGCAGGTCTTTTGCTGGGTTTGTACTGGTGGCCGATTGGGGCGGCTGCCGCTGTCGGGGTAATCCTCTACTTTATCGGCGCAACAGCCGCTCATCTCCGTGTCAGGGACTGGCAAATCACCGCGCCGGGGGTGCTTCTCATCGCCGCTGTCGCAGTGCTCGCCCTGCGACTGCTCACTCGCTAAGCGGTAGATCGTGCGCGAACACTTTGCGCGCTTATTACCCCAAACACACCGCAGAAAGGATGTCCGTTATGAGTAAGGTTATACGCCCCAGAGGGGCTCATCAACCGACGTCTGACCAGTCGGCGGTCTCCGACCCTGGGGTCGCCGGTGTGGACAACGGTCAGTGCAATTGCGATCAACAAGCACGTTGGCAATTAGCCGTCGGGCGCTAGAGTTCGACGTGAAGTGCACGGGCTTCCCCGAGCAGACCGGCACGCGGCCCAGGACGGCCCGAAGACCACCGCACCACGGAGTAGGGCGGATCCAACCGGAAAACTCCTGGCCATAGGCTGATTCGGCGCCACGTCAACTCCGGCAGCGGGAGGACTCTATCCTGCATCTGATGCAATAATCACGCTTCTACTGGTAACCCTCCATATTCGATTCCTGCATATTCCCTCGTCTCTCCATGGGTGCACTCCTGATGTAACGGGATTTAGTTGGACCCGATGCCTCAGCATCCAAGCAGCCACCACAGGGGCCGTAGTCAGGCAGACGGCAGCCGTTGGCGTAGTAGCCGTTGGCCGGGCCCGTCTAGGTTGTCCAGCAGTGCGGTCCGGCCGCTGGCGGCCATCATCAAGGCTGCCGCGGGCCCGCGAATTTCGACTCCCTTACCCCAGGATCGATCAGTGTCGGTGCCGTGCAACGAGATGCCCCACAGTCGGCCCAGTGGCACGAAGCCAAACGGCCATGGCCCCGTCAGGAAATCCAGCGCAAGCGCCACTTGTTCGGGATCGGGCTCAAACGGCAGGCTGAGGGGAATCCTGATATCGCCGCCATGGATCAAGATATCGGCGAAGGGGGCCACCGGCCCGAATACCGGCGGACTTAAGGGGTAGTCGGCGCGTTGACGCAGGGTGGTAACGATTTCGGCGGCCGGCAGCTGCGCGCGAGACCGTGCGAGCTCATCTATCGCTCGCGCCAGGCTGCGCCGGCGCAGAGCTCTCCTCATGGCCACCGAGAAACCTTCGGCGACGGAGCAGGCGAGATGGGCGGCCACGGTTTTGACATCCCAGCCTGCGCACAGGCTGGGCGTCGCTAGCTGTGTGTCGTCCAAGCCGTCGACCAGTGTCGCGATCTGACGCCGCTCGTTCGCGATAGCGGCGAGAAGATGCTCGCGGTCCACTCGCATGAGAAAGACTCTAGGCCGAACGCGGGCCGGCCTCGCGACGCTGCTGTGTTATGCAGGAGACGCGCCTGGACACGGCTCGGATCCGGGCGCCTGAGCCGAAACAGTTGCGCGAGTGCGTAGTACAGGCACGTTCCAATTATCGGCTAATAGCCACATCTGTAATACGGTGCAGGCAGCACAGTCGGATAACGAATGCGGCGTACTGACTGGAACCCGCCGTATTCGATCCTGTCGTATTCGGCTGGTCTGCGTGGGTATGCGATGGAGTTGTCGCTACTGCTGCCTGCAGTGAACGGGGTGTTGTGCAGAGTCGCTATGAGCCCAGCAGCGGGCCAGGGTCCGTTTCCCTCCTCGAGTTCGCCACGTTCCGTGAAGTCGCGTAATTGGCCCAGTTGGTTCCCGCCAGTGCAGCGTGCCGTTGCGTGACCTGGTAGCTGTAGCCGAGCATCTCGGCGACGAGGGGAGCGGGCACCTCAGAGGCGAGTTTCTGCAAGGCCGTGTTGCGTGATCCAAGTAGGTCGATACCAAGGGAGCGGAGTCGCTTCATGATCGATTGAGGATCGAGATGTCGGCCTGGCCGGGTGGTGGGGAACAGCCATGGAGTACCAATGGTTCCGCCCGTTGTTCGTAGATTCGGCCGATTGTGCAGGTGGTAGTTGAGTTGTGATGCGAATGGCTCTGGAACCGGGACCGGTTCTTTAGCCAGCCCGATCCGCGTTTCGCCGTCCACGCGAGCAACGGCGGTCGTCTGCAGCGCAGCGATCTTGGTGAGGGGTTGGGCGTGGAGCAGCAGCAGGGTGCCAGCGACCCCGCAGGGAAGGGTGTCGATATCACCGGTAAGCAGTCCCTTGAGCCAACCGAGTCGTTGTTCCTGGGTGATGGTTGGTGTGGTCTTGGCCTGTCGGAAGCCGATCTGCACTGCGGTGTTGACCTTGCTCTTCCTCGCCCAGATGAAGAAGGTTCGGATCGAGTGGCGAGTTGTCGGTCCCGATGCGAGGTATTCATCGACATCTTGCTGCGTGCACTCGGCGGCGGTTTGACCGTGTCTCTCCTCAAGCCAGGTGAGGAATTGGCGGTCTCGGTGATCTCCTGTTTCGCCGAACGCTTTGGGCCGTCAGAGGACTGGCCTGGCTTAGGGCTGCTTCTTATGCGTCGTTACCGGTAACCCTGCATATTCGAATCCGTCGTATTCGTGCCCGTTCCGCAGTGGAGGTGGTGGCGCCGCGGCCCGTGGAAGCGTTGGGGCGTTTCAAAGGTATGCGAACAGTTCGTGCGACCCCGTTGCGCTAGGCCGCCATGAACTCATGGATGGTCAGCAGGCGCCGGGATGTGATTCGCAATACGGAGTCTTTCCGGGGAACCGGTA
>Ga0210396_10006347_pt1 | contig 11341 bp, 10 predicted proteins | sample IncBWH17OmetaG_FD_155466 | JGI IMG/M metagenome (GOLD analysis project Ga0210396, IMG submission 155466) | Forest soil microbial communities from Barre Woods Harvard Forest LTER site, Petersham, Massachusetts, United States - Inc-BW-H-17-O ...
ACCAAGCACGGCGGACCGAGCGTGCTCGAGGTGCAGGAGCAGTCCGATCCGAAAATCGGAGCAGGTGGCGTGCGGATCGACGTCGCAGCGGCCGGAATCAACTTCGCCGACGTGATGGCGCGCATGGGGCTCTATCAGGACGCGCCGAAGACGCCGTGCGTCGTCGGCTACGAGGTCGCCGGCACGATCCTCGAGTTGGGAGACGGAGTGGAGGGGCTCACGCCCGGCCAACGTGTGATCGCTGGCACCCAGTTCGGCGGCTACGCCTCGCAGGTGGTCGTCCCGGCGGCCGACGTGATCCCGCTGCCCGATGGGCTGAGCTTCGAGCAGGGCGCAGCGATCCCGGTCAACTACGGGACCGCCTGGGCTGGCCTGATCGGCTTCGGCTCACTGCAGGCGGGCGAGCGCGTGCTCGTGCACTCCGCGGGCGGCGGCGTCGGCATCGCCGCGACGCAGATCGCCAAGCGCACGGGCGCCGAGGTCTACGGAACCGCCTCGCCCGGCAAGCACGCACGCTGCGAAGAGCTCGGCGTCGACCGCATGATCGACTACACGAAGGACAGCTGGGAGCGGGGGCTGCCGCAGTTCGACGTGATCCTCGACGCCGTCGGCGGCAAGAGCTTCCGCACTGGCTATGACCTGCTGCGTCCGGGCGGGCGCCTGGTCGCGTTCGGCGCCTCCGCCATCGTCTCCGGACAGCGGCGCAATCTCGTGACCGCGCTGCGCACGGTGATCCGCATGCCGCGCTTCAACATGATCAAGCAGATGTCCGAATCGAAGGCCGTGATCGGGCTGAACATGCTCACGCTGTGGAAGGACCGCGGCACGCTCGGGCCTTGGATCGGGCCACTGCGCGAGATGCTCGACGATGGGACCGTCAAACCGGTTGTCGCCGGTGTCTTCTCTTTCGAGGAAGCCGGCGATGCACAGAGCATGATCACCGAGCGGCGCAACGTCGGCAAGGTCGTGCTCACGCCTTAGATCTCGCGCCGGCTCGATCGATATAGTTCGAGCAGCTGGAAGAATGCGATCTGGCGAATCGGGGGTCGATGGCGACGCGCCGCAAGCGAGAAGAGCAGGGCCAAGCAGCGATCAAGGCAGCGCGCAGGCCTGACGTCGAAGTCTCGCACTATCCACCTGGTGCGACGCCCGACGTGCTGGTGCCCGGCGACTTCACCCTCCATCGCGCCAGCACCAACAAATCTCGCGGCGGGGAAACCACCGCGTTGGGCAAGCTCATCCAGGCGGGCGAGCGCGTTCGCTTCGGCAACACCGACTTCGCGCGGTGGACTCATTCCACGCTGATCGTCTCCGAGGATGGCGACATCGTCGAGGCGATCGAGTCTGGCGTCGCCAAGCGCAACATCGCCAAGTACGAGAACACCGACTACATGGTCGTCCACGTGAAGGCCACACAGGAACAGCGCGCCCTCGCCTGCGGTTTCGCCCTCAGTCGTGTCGGCGATTCCTACGGCATCGTCAACTTCATCGGCCTTGCCCTGCAGTCGCTGTTCGGCTGGACGCTGTCGGTTCACCTGGGAGGTCAGTACATCTGCTCAGGGCTCGTCGCGCGGGCAACGGAGAAGTACATCGACGGCTACCCGCGTACGCCCGAGGACATGATGCCCGGCGATCTCGCTTACTTCTGGGGCGCGAACAGCGGCGATCCTCTCCCGCCCCTGGGTATCGTCGGCCGCGCGCTCAACCTGCTCGTCACCTTCGTCGACTTCTTCCGCAAAGGCAGCGGAGACCCGGCGCCCGAACGGGCGGCTCGGTGAGCAAGAACCTGGTCGTCTGCTGTGACGGGACGTGGAACGACCCCGACGAGCAGCGCCACCACGAGGCCAAGCCGACGAACGTCGCCAAGCTCGCGCTCACGCTCGCGTCGGACTTCGAGGGCGACGGCGCAGTACAACCGCGCCAGCTCGTGCACTACGAGAAGGGCGTGGGGACGAGCGCCCGCGAGCGGTTGATCGGCGGCGGCTTCGGTTACGGACTGTCGCGCAACATCCGCAACGGCTATCGGTTCTTGGCGGAACACTACGACCCGGGCGACCGCGTGTACCTGTTCGGTTTCAGCCGCGGTGCGTACACCGCTCGCAGCCTCGCTGGACTGATCCACAACTGCGGGATCCTGCGCAGAGAATGCGTCGGTCAGGTCGACGCAGCGTTCGCCTTCTATCGCGACCGCACGAATCGAACACGTCCCAAGACCATTGCGGCGCAACTCTTTCGCGAGCGGTATTCGCATGCCGACTCGGAGGTCTACTTCACCGGCGTGTGGGACACCGTCGGCGCGTTGGGCATACCGGCGCAGGTCCCGGGGTGGAAGGGGCTCTCCAAGGTCTTCACCGGCTGGAAACAGATGTGGGGGTTTCATGACACCCGACTGGGCCCGCGCGTGAGCTTCGCCTATCAGGCGTTGGCGATCGACGAGCAGCGCCCCCCGTACGAGCCGACGCTGTGGCTGAAGGACAAGGACGCCGACGAGACGCAGAAGCTCGAACAGGTCTGGTTCGCCGGCGTGCACAGCGAGATCGGCGGCGGAACGATCGACTCCTCGCTCTCGGACATACCCTTCCTGTGGATGCTCGAGAAGGCGTGCGCGGCCGAAGTGCGCCTGAAGCCCGGCCAGCCGCACGATGGATTCCTCGACCTCGAGGTGCCTGCTGCGGCTCCCAACTACGCCGCGCCGATCGACCAGTCGCGCCGCGGCCTCTGGCGTCTGCTGCGCCCCTACCACCGGCTCACTCGGCAGTCGGTCAAATCCGTCCCTGGGCAGTCGATCGCAACGAGCGCCGACCGCCGCTTCAAAGAGAAGATCGGCGGCTACTCCCCGCAGGGCTTTGAGGAGTACCGCGCGACATTTCCGACCACGCCGGTCCCGGAAAGCGCGCCTCCTGCCTGACCGCAGCAGCGCGCGGTGCTACCCTGCGCGGCAGATGCTGTTGCAGAACTCGCTTCTCTCGCTCCTCCTGCTCCCCCCTCGGGGGGAATAACGCGTGGCGGCCGCGTAGCCGCATACCCAGCAGAGAGGAACGTCAAGCGAGTTAGAGAAGGAGCACGAACGGCATGAGCAACTCCGCAGGCAGTACTCCACATGTACGCGATCAGTCCGATCGCGTGTCGATCTTCGACACGACGCTGCGAGACGGCGAGCAGTCGCCCGGGATCTCGCTCAACAGAAACGAAAAGCTCGAGATCGCCCACCAGCTGGCGCGGCTCGGCGTGGACATCATCGAGGCCGGCTTCCCGATCACCTCACCGGGCGACTTCGAGTCGGTGCAGGCGATCTCGCGGGAGGTCGAAGGCCCGGTGATCTGCGGCCTGGCGCGCACCAGCCACCAGGACATCGAGGCCGCGTGGGAGGCCGTCAAAGACGCGACGCGCCCGCGCATCCACACGTTCCTGGCGACGAGCGACGTGCACATCAAGCACAAGCTGCAGACCACGCGCGAGGACGTCAAGGGGCAGGTTCGCGCCGCCGTGGCGCAGGCGCGCGAGCTGTGTGAGGACGTCGAGTTCTCACCCGAGGACGGCTCACGCTCGGACGTCGAGTTCATGGCCGAAGTGATCCAGATCGCGCTCGACGAGGGCGCGAGCACGATCAACGTCCCCGACACCGTCGGCTACGCGTTGCCTGGTGAGTACGGCGCGATGTTCGAAGAGCTCTACCGGCTGGTGCCCGACCTGCGTAGAGCAGTCGTCTCGGTGCACTGCCACGACGACCTCGGCATCGCCGTCGCCAACTCGTTGGCCGGTATGCAGGCCGGCGCTCGTCAGGTCGAGTGCGCGATCAACGGGATCGGTGAGCGGGCGGGCAACGCCTCGCTCGAGGAGATCGCGATGCTGCTGCACACGCGTGAGCCGATGCTCGGGCTGTGGACGGGCATCGAGACGACCGAGATCGCACGCACCAGCCGACTGGTCTCGCGGCTGACCGGCTACCAGGTGCAGCCGAACAAGGCGATCGTCGGGCGCAACGCGTTTGCGCACGAGGCCGGCATCCACCAGGACGGCGTGCTGAAGGAGCGCACGACGTACGAGATCATGGATGCGACGACTGTCGGCTTGAACAGCAACTCGCTGGTCTTGGGCAAGCACTCAGGGCGGCATGCGCTGAGCGAGGCGCTGAAGGAGATGGGCTTCGAGATCGACGGGCAGGCGCTGAACACAGCGTTCAAGCGCTTCAAGGAGATCGCCGACGTGAAGAAGCAGGTCACGGCGATGGACCTCGAGGCGCTCGTCACCGACGAGCTGCGCAGCGAGGACATCGGCGGCTTCACGCTGGAGTCCTTCGAGGTGCAGGACTCTTCGGCGCGCTCGCCGTTCGCGAAGGTCTCGGTCAACCTGCCCGACGGCGGCAGCGCCAACGGCTCGTTCACCGGCGACGGACCGATCGACGCGGTCTTCCAGGCGATCAATGCGGCCACTGGCATCGCGACGAAGCTGAGCGAGTTCACGATCGGCGCCGTGACCGAGGGTCAGGATGCGCTCGGCGAGGTCTCGATCGTGCTCGAGGTCGACGGCTTCACCGGCGCGGGGCAAGGCGTCTCGACGGACATCATCGACGCTGCAGCACGGGCTTATGTGCGGGCACTGTCGGTGGCCGTTGCCCGGTCGCGCACCGGTGAGGCTCTCGGGCTGCCGCAGGCCACGCCCTGAGGATCCTCTCGCGATTCAATCGTCAGAGTTCGTGATTCTTTTCCGCGGCGACGGTCCCCTTGAACTGCCTGCAGTCTTCAACGACAAACCCGTCCCGACAGTCGGTCCTCGCCGTCCACTTCTTGCGGAAGGCGGTCACGAAGCTCGCGAGGTGCTCGCTTCTCAGCAGCGTGGGCAGTTCCTTGCGCAAGCCTGGTTCGGCTTCTGCAAGCGTGGCCTGGTGGGGAGCGTGGATCTTTGTCACTTCGAAGACGTAGTAGCCGTAGGGGATCCTCACCGGCCCGACTATTTCTCCGGGATGCGCTCTGAAGATCGCATGCGCGAGAGGAAGCTCCACGAACCGTCCGGGCGTCAGGCCGAGGAATAAGCCGTTGAAGGCGTCGATCGGCTGACTGATGGGGACATGCTCGACGATGCTCGCAAAGCTACGACCGGACTCGAGCTGGTCGAGTACTTTTGCGGCTTCAGCCTTGGACCTTGTGCGGACGATGTGCAGGTCACGCTCTTCCTGGTGATGGAAGAACCGGGCTTTGTGTTCCCGGTAGTAACGCTCGAGCTGAAAAGACGTTGCCTTGGGTGCGGTTGTGTCGACCGCTCGGTAGATGCGTTCGGTCAGCTGGTTGTAGTCCTGTCGCCGCCGCATCTCGGAGAGCGTTTCTCCCGATTGTTGCGACGCCCGGCTGAAGGTCCGGCCCCCTATCTGCCTGGCAAGCGCATGCTCGACTTCGGCTTCATTGATCTCGATGTTCATTTCAGCCGCCTCGCCCGCTACCCACAGTTGGTCGATCAAGTTCGTGAGCGCCGGAGTCATCAATGCCTCGTAACGGCGCTGGCATTCCGCCCTCAGTAGCGCCTGGCCCTCGCCGGAGAATTCCTGCGACGTCCGGAGGCGCGTGACGCAGGCGGTGTACTTCGGTGGTTCAGGAACTTCTTGGCGACCCTTGATGCCCACTTCCATCGTGCGCTGCAGCATCGCGCGTGTGATCGGCAGTCTGCCCACCGTGGTCACGGGTTCGGTCAGTTTGACCGCGGCGTACTGGTTGGAGGCGGTCCTCGCACCGTTGATGGCCTGCGCTTCGGCGGCATCCCCTGCTTGACTTCCCGGGCTGGTGCCACCGCAGCCGGCCACGGTGGCGAGAGTCAGCAGAACAGCGAAAGCGCGAGACCCGAGCAGGACGGTACGCGAGCGAGCGAGCACGATCGCGACCATAGTTGAGGGACCGAACCAGGTGGTGAGCTGTTTCCCGTGATCGAGAGTCGATTGAAGCGTTCTCGTCAGACGCCCGACCGGGATCGACGGTGCTGGACTGGTGCGTCTCGATGTCCTTCGCTCACAGCAACTCGACTTCCCGTATACCCGCCGCTCTGCCTGGTGGCATGAGTGCCGTGTGACGCGGCGAGGCCTCGCCGCAGTAGGAGACATTTTCACGGGACGCTTGACTGGGGTGGACGTCGCTGGACATAGTCGGCGTCGTGCCATTCGACCGCCGTGACGATCAGGTGTTGAAGAGACCGCGTCGGTGGCGGCTGTGGGTGCTGTGCTTGCTCGCGACCGCCGCGCTGACGGCGCTCGCCGGCTGTGGCACGAAGAGCTCGAGCGGCAGCGGGTCGGACAGCGGGGGGACGACTGGCTCGACCAGCTCGAAGACCTCTGGTGCGTCCCAAGGCGACCCATCCCCGCACCCGGCGGCGGCGGTGTTCTTCAAGCTCGAGGTCGAACGGAAGTGCAAAGCGGGCAACCTGCTCATCCGCAAGAACGGGCACTCGAAGAAGGGCAACACGCTCGCCGGCATCGCCGAACTCACCGCGTACAACCAGAAAGTCGAGCGCAAAGTGGTGAGCGAGCTCGAACAGGCGAAGCCGCCCGCCGAGCTCGCGTCTGCGATGAAGAGCATCATCGGCTACAGGCAGTCACTCGCGGACGAACTCACGGCGTTCGCCGCAATCGTCCGCAAGAACGAAAAGTCGAAGCTACCGCCGATCTCCAAGTCCAAAACCCAGCTGCGCGTCCAGCTCGCGCAGGCGGGGAGGAAGGCGGGGTTGAAGGAATGCGCAAAAGTCGGCTGACCGCGTCGTGCTCAACTTCGGCCGTGCCCTTCAGGGCTCCTGCTGGGCGCAAGGGATCAGTACGTGAACGTCGCGGCGCCCCCGGGGTGTGAGTGTCGACCGGGTCCGCCAAAACGTAAGCCTGCATAGACCCATGCGGTATGGTTCCATACGTCGAAATCTTGGCGTCTAGATCCTACTCACGTCGTGAACGACAAAAAATCGAATCGGCATCACGCGAATAGACTGCGACGTCGGCTCGCCGCAGATCGGCCTGCGGGCAGCGCGCGCAGATGGCAGCGGTTTAGTGCGATCAGTCCCATCGTCGTTTCGCTCGCTGCTCTCGGTGTGTCGATTTGGAGCGTCGTGCAATCCGGAGCTGCATCGCACTCGCAAGAGCAGGCGCAGGCTCACCAGGCTGCGTTCGCCGAGGCGCAAGCTACGGCTCAAGCTCGCCAGACAGCATTTGCCGAAGCGCAGACTGTCCAGTTTGTCGGTGGAACGACAGTGAGCGCTGATGGCACGGAAGAAGTCGACGCCAAAATCGAGAACTTCAACAGAGTGCCAATTGTTTACGACGAGATCCGTTGGTCGGATGGGAGTGGCGACTCATACGTGACGATAGGCAGTTGCGAATACATTGGCCTAACAGCTCCGACCGACGATTACACAGATCCCCAGGCTTTCATCAGTGGCGCGACGCTCTATTACCGCACGCCGGATGGCGACTTCTGGGCCCGTCAGCTCAATGGCCTGCCCTATCCGTTGAAGTCGTATCCGCAGTTTCAACACGATGACAGCGGCCCCGACCAGATGTCCAACTGTCAGCCGGCATAGGGAATACCCGCCTGATCGAAGCAGTATTCGTCGTTTGGTTGTCGACGCCGGGCGTGTGCTCCTTGGCCGCCCCGGGCGAGCGCGTGTACGGTCCCTCGAGCTGACGCCCGCGCTGGCGGTCCCGTGCGCCGGCGCGGCTCACGAGAGCCGAGCTGCATGCGCCAAGGCGTCGCGCGAGATGGCTGGTGCTCGATCTGCGCGTCGTTCGGCTGCTCGCGGCCGCGTCTACGGATCTGTGTTGCCGTCGCTAGCGACAGTTGATGTCTCCCACTGGTGATCCGATCATCCGGTCATGGAAGTACCCCCATCCGACCTTCAAACGACTCTCCCGCAATAGAGCATGTCGTCCGTGCTCCTCGTAGTCCGTCCCCCGCCTTGACCGGCGGCCCGGGAGTTGCAAGCGTAACTCAACATTTAGCTGGTAGACGCGCAGCTGGCGTCTGCTCGGGCTCGCCCCGCCAAGAGAACGGGTTCGCCTCCGTGCCGAGCGCCACGACGCGCCTAACTCAATGCACATGGAGGACCATCATGAAACGAATGAAGCTGGTCTACCTCTCGCTCTTGGCGGTCGTCGCGCTGGGGGCGTTCGCGGCGGCGACTGCCTCGGCGGAAGAGGGCTTCTTACCCAAACCGGCGACGGCCATCATCTTAGGGGGGAAATCGATCCTTGAAACCACCAGTGGCACGAAAATCGAGTGCACTAAACTCGATGAAACCACAATCACGTTCTCGAGCGACAAACATGGCGAAGGACTACTTCATTGGTTAGGCTGCAAAGCTGAAGCCCTCTTCGCCTATAACTCCTTAGCGGACAAAGCCGAAGAACTCTTAGGTAAATTCTTATTCTTAGTCTGCTTAGATCCGAAGAGCAGCACAGGCACGTTAGTCGACAACTTTGGCATCGCCGTCGAACTCGATTCACCGTTGCACGTCGAAGTACCTGCCGAGGGACTTTTATTGAGCATCACGGGCACTATGCTCGGCGCGATCTTAACTTCTGGCAAAGCGAAATTATGGAACGTCGAGTTCCTCGGCAAAAAAGGCGTATCGAACGTGACTAGCTGCCTGGAAGGCGCAAACGTAAAATCTCAGAGCCTCACAGTCGAAACAAACGAGAGCAAAAAACCTGAAGCGTTAAGTTTAAGCATCGAAAGTGGCTTACTGCAGTTCAAAGAAGAAGTTGAACTCATGGGTTCCTGATCGCGTGACCGGCTCAGCTTGAAATGCTCGGCCGTCGCGGTGGCCGGCGGGTGCCTCGTGCTTCCGCCGGCTGTTGATTCGATGAAGTCCCCACAAAGGCCCGCAGCGGGGGGAGGCGTCTTGTCGACGGCGAGTGTGCCTTGGCGCACTGAGCACGCGCGTTCGTGATAACGTACGCACGTATGGCAGCTTCTGTCGATCAAATCGCCGCACGCGCACCTGGCGCGAAGGGACCTGAGGCACTCGAAGCGGTTGGTCCGACGGTCATCGGTGCCCGCGTGAAGGCGCTGCGTGAGGCGGCGGACCTCTCGCTCCGCGACCTCGCTGCCCGCAGCGGCGTCAGCGCGCCGATGCTCTCCCAGGTCGAGCGCGGCGAGACGAGCCCGACGCTCACGGTCGCCGCGCGGATCGCTGCGGGTCTCGAGCTGCGGCTCTCGCAGCTGCTGCGCCTCGATGAGAGTGGCGCCGTCACGGTCGTGCATGCGGCGCAGCGCCAGCGGGGCGGCAATGCGCGTCGCGGCCATCGCTTCGAGGTGCTGACGGCAGCGCAGCCGGGGCAGCGCGCCGAGCTCTCCCGCCACACGCTCGCGCCTGGCGGAGCGACAGGCGCCGCCGACGACCCGCCGATGCACGAGCCGGGCAGCCGCGAGACGGCGCTGATCGAGAGCGGCGACGTCGAGCTGTACTGCGACGGCCGGCGCTACGAGCTGAAGCAGGGCGACTGCGTGACGTTCGACGCCGACCTGCCACACCACTTCGAGAACCCCGGCGATGAGCAGGCCGCGTTCCTGGCGGTCGTCTCTGCTGGGCTGAGACGCAGCTGAGAACCGATGATCACCAACGACGAGAAGGGCCGATGACGATGCCACAGACGCTGTTCGACAAGATCTGGGAGACCCACGAGGTAGCTCACGGTCTGATCTACATCGACCTGCACCTGGTGCACGAGGTGACGAGCCCGCAGGCGTTCGACAGCCTGCGGATGCAGGGCCGTGAGCTGCGCCGCCCGGACCGCACGCTCGCCACAGCAGACCACAACACGCCGACGGACGGTACGCCAGTCGCCGCCAGAATCAAAGATGAGCTTTCCCGCGTCCAGGTCGAAACGCTCGAGCGCAACTGCGCGGAGTTCGGCGTGCCGGTCTACTCGCTCGGCTCCGACCGCCAGGGCATCGTCCACGTGATCGGCCCGGAGCTAGGCGTCACGCAGCCGGGCATGACGATCGTCTGCGGCGACTCGCACACTTCGACGCACGGCGCGTTCGGCGCGCTGGCGTTCGGCATCGGCACGAGCGAGGTCGAGCACGTGCTGGCGACCCAGTGCATGGTCCAGCACAAGCCGCGCTCGATGCGGATCCGCTACGAGGGCGAGCTCGGCTTCGGTGTCACGGCGAAGGACCTGATCCTCGGCACGCTGGGCCGGCTCGGCGTCGGCGGCATGACAGGTCACGTCGTTGAGTACGCAGGCCCGGCGATCGAGGCGCTCTCGATGGAAGGGCGGATGACGGTCTGCAACATGACGATCGAGGGCGGCGGTCGCGCGGGGATGATCGCGCCTGACGAGACGACATTCGCGTGGTTCACCGAGAGCGACCGCCCGGGCGCGCCGCAGGGCGAGGAGCTGCAGCAGGCGATCGCTCACTGGCAGCAGCTGCGCACGGACGAGGGTGCGTCGTTCGACAAGGAGGTCGTGATCGACGCGAGTGCGATATCTCCGCAGGTCACGTGGGGCACGAACCCGGGCATGGTCCGCGCTGTCACGGAGAGCGTCCCGACGCTCGAGGAGTTCGACGCTCCGGCCGACCGCGAGGCGACAGAGCGCGCGCTCACGTACATGGACCTGCAGCCGGGCACGCCGATCGAGCAGATCGCACTCGACCGCGTGTTCATCGGCTCGTGCACGAACTCGCGCATCGGCGACCTGCGCGCGGCGGCCGAGGTCGTGCAGGGCCGCAAAGTTGCCGAGGGAGTCGACGCGATGGTCGTCCCGGGCTCCCAGCAGGTGATGAAACAGGCCGAAGCAGAGGGCCTGCACGACGTCTTCCGCGAGGCGGGCTTCGACTGGCGCGTGGCGGGCTGCTCGATGTGCCTGGGGATGAACCCGGACATCCTGCAGCCGGGCGAGCGCTGTGCTTCGACGTCGAACCGCAACTTCGAGGGGCGTCAGGGGCGTGGCGGGCGCACCCACCTCGTCTCACCGCAGATGGCCGCAGCGGCAGCGATCGAGGGCCACTTCGTCGACATCCGCGACTGGAACTAGGAGGACATCAACATGAACCCGATAAGCGTCATCTCAGGCCCGGTCAGCCACCTCGACCGCGCCGACGTGGACACCGACCAGATCATGCCGAAGCAGTTCCTCAAGCGCGTCGAGCGCACGGGCTTCGGCGAGTTCCTCTTCTACGACTGGGCGAAGGAGCCAGGCTGGAGCCTGCCGGCGAACCCGATCCTCGTCGCGGGCGAGAACTTCGGCTGCGGCTCCTCACGCGAGCACGCGCCGTGGGGGTTGCAGGACTACGGCTTCCAGGCGATCGTCGCCCCGAGCTTCGCCGACATCTTCTACTCGAACTGCACGTAGATCGGCCTGCTGCCC
>Ga0210396_10006349_pt1 | contig 11340 bp, 9 predicted proteins | sample IncBWH17OmetaG_FD_155466 | JGI IMG/M metagenome (GOLD analysis project Ga0210396, IMG submission 155466) | Forest soil microbial communities from Barre Woods Harvard Forest LTER site, Petersham, Massachusetts, United States - Inc-BW-H-17-O ...
CCGTTTCGCTTCGCGCACTTGAAGAGCTGCTCTCCGACGGTGTGCTTTGGCACATCGCAGAACTGATTGAAGACTGCGGGAATGGGCGAGCTGCCGATGTGAAGGTCTCTCCCAGAAAAGTTGTTGTCGATTGTCTTTACAGCCCTCATCGAGTTTCTTCTTGCTACGGCCCTGTGATGAGGACATACGCACACGCCTTTGGCGAATAGCGATGCCGTAGCCAATCCAACCCCTCCGGTGCCACCTATAGATGACTGCCACTGGGATGAAAAACACTAACAATCGCCAGCGGAGCGAGTGCGGGTTTTGGCACGTTGGACTGTTCATTTACGCATTACTTAGCGAGACGGTTAGAAGGAAGATATCGCCTAAGTAAATAGCTGTTGTAACTTAAGTAATCCATGTTACTATTAAGACCGTTAACACGCCCACCGCCATTTCAGCGCGGCAGATGGCTGTGATCGAGTACATCGACGGGATTCTCATTTCCTCCCCTGACACTTGCCGGCTTCCGGAATGACCGTTCAAACGCAATCGATGAATGGGGGACTTGCGTCCTCCATTCGGTTCAATGGGGCATTCATGGGTCTGCCGAGACAATCCGCGGAGCAGTTGTTTGTAGATGCACTCGAGCTGCAGCCCGAGAAGCGGCAGACCTTTGTCGACCGCGCGTGCCGCGGGGACCCCGCGCTGCGAAGGCGGGTTGAGGAACTGCTGCGGAAAGACGAACGCGCCGGTAGCTTCCTGCGCTGGCCGATCGTTACGAGCAGGCAGGACGCTGCTCCTGGTGGTGCAACTGTCTCCAGCCTTGATCGTGACCAGACAGCGGACGTGACAGCGCGCTTCAGCGCGGGCGAAACCATCGCGCACCGCTTTCTCGTGGTGCGCTTTATCGCACGCGGCGGCATGGGTGAAGTTTACGAGGTGGAAGATTGTCTTCTTCAAGGCAATCGCGTGGCGCTAAAGATGATTCGGCCGGAGATAGCCGCACATCAGGAGTCATCCCATCGCTTCGAGCAGGAGGTTCTGCTTGCCCGGAAGATCAATCATCCAAATCTGTGCCCGATATACGAGATATTTCGCTGCGATGATGAGCCGCCGCCGTTTCTCTTTCTCACCATGAAGCTGCTCGCCGGCGAGACCCTGGACACCAGCCTTCAGAAGAATGTGCTGCTGCCACGAGATGAGGCGCTCGAAATTTTCCGGCAGATGATCGCGGGCATTGCCGCGATCCACGATGCCGGTATTGTTCACCGTGACATTAAGCCGACCAACGTCATGCTTGACCGCTCGGGTTTGCGGCTCTCTGTGTCCATCATGGACTTCGGTCTCGCGCGGCAATACGAGTCCGACGCAACCCTTCCGGGGATGGGCGCAATCGCTGGAACTCCTGGCTATCTTGCCCCTGAGCTCATCCGCGGCAACCGGCCGTCACGTGCTTCGGACGTTTTTGCACTTGGCGTGCTATTGCACCAGGTGCTTACGGGAAAGCGCCCGGTCGAATCAGCGGATGGCCTCAATGTGCACCCGGCACCGTCTCTTGATGCGATCACCGCGCCCGAGCTCTATAGACGAACCGTCTGTGAGTTTCTTTCGGAAGACCCTGTCGTTCGCTGTCGTGCCTTCGAGCAGTTCCGTTCCGCCGTTGAGAGCGGACGGCAATCACCTCGCGCGTGGACGCGCCGCGAAATGCTGGCAGCTTCCGGTGCCGCATTCTGCGCGGTCGCCGGCGGTGCTTTCTGGAAGCGAGACACCATCGCGGACTACATGCACCCCTTGCCGGTCAAGCGATTCGTAGCGCTGCTTGGCTGGCCGCCTTCTGCAGACGCGAAGATCAAGCTGGTGCTGATGGGCTTGATTGATTCGATCTCGAGTGAGCTCGCGCGGGCGGAGGCGTATGACCGCAATCTGTTCCTGATTCCTCAACAATCCCCAGATGACGTGAAGACCACTGCCCAGCTCAACGAGGTCCGCGAATCCCTGGGCGCGAATCTTGTCCTCGCCGCGTCCGGCATGCAGTCGCCCAAGGGTCTCCAAATCGCTTTGAAAGTTCTAGACCCTTCCATGCGGACTCTTCGTTCCAAAGACATTCACGTCCCTCTCGACCGTCAACTCACCCTGCCGCAGAAGGCCGTGCACGCCGCAGCCGAGTTATTGAACCTCACCTATTACCGGCCGAACGACAAACGTACAGCGGTTGAAACCGACAACCCTAAGGCGTACGCTGCGTTCCGGGCAGCAGAAGCGTTGCGGAGACAGGAGAATGACTCCGGTCTTGAGCCAGCCATAGAAAAGTACAAGGAAGCTACGGATCTGGATCCACACTACTCGCTGGCACAGGCCAAGCTCGCCCTCGCTTACTGTCGCCTCTGGGCTTTGGAACACAACCCGGGGACGCTTGTGTTATCGCGTGCCGCCGCCGATGCCGCTCTGGCGCTGAACCAGGACTTGGTAGAAGCGCATAACGCGCGCGGCTTTGTCATGCAGGAGATCGGGGACCAGCAGTCCGCGCAGCGTGAGATGAAGAAGGCGTTGGCGCTTGATCCAGGCAACACGCAGACGCTCATATGGCAAGGTCAGGTCTACACGAACCTTAACCAGTGGCAGGCGGCGGAGGCTGGTTTCCGCCGTGCGCTGCAACTCCGCCCAAACCATTGGCTTGCACACAATGAATTGGGGAACCTTTTGGAGATGCAAGGTAGGTACAGCGAAGCGCTCTCGGAATTCCACGCTGCCAGCCTGGTCAATCCGAGGAATGCGTTGGCTCTGCTCAACATGGGGTGCATGTACCTGCTGCTAGGCCGGCCCGAAGAGGCGAGTGATCGGCTGCGGCAGAGTATGAAGTTGAAGCCGGACCCAACAGCATACGCCACCATGGCTCAAGTGCTCCGCAGCCAAGGGAAGCCGACGCTTGCGCTCCAGTTTGCCAAGGATGCCACTAAACTTGACAAGCACGATAGCACGACCTGGTTGGAGCTGGGGGACTGTTACTCCACACTCCGCGACCATCGCTCTGAGGCCAGAAGAGCGTATGCGGCGGGTGCGCAGACACAGCAGGAGAATCTGCAGATGAATCCGCGGCAGGGACCTGGCTGGATACTCCTCGCACTGCTCGAGGCTAAGGCAGGATCTGCGACAGAGGCCCGACTCCATATCCGCAAGGGTGACTCATTGCCCACTGCAGACATCGACACCCAGTTATACAAGGCGCGAACATTCGAACAACTTGGCATGCGTAAGGTTGCACTGGACACTCTGGAAGCTTGCTTTAAGCGAGGAGCTACCAGGTTTCAGATAGACCTTATGCCCGAGATGGGCTCTCTCAAAAAAGATCCCCTATATCAGAAGATGGTCAACTCTACGGGCTCCTAACGCCACACCCACATGTAAGAGCGGCAAGAGGAGAAGAAATGAATACCCGTCATTCAGTTTCGGCACTCGCTTTGCTATTTGTCCTGTCAGCGATATCCGGTTGCAAGCGACAGGTAGACATTAAATTGAGCCGCTATCACACACCGGTCATCTACGTTTACGAAGGTCAAGTCCTCACGTTGCGCCCCAGTACCGGCGTTATTGCGTTGACCTTCGATAAAGGATTGTGCGAAGAGAGCGGTCCGGTGCGCGACATCACCCCTGATCACGCTGCTGTATGCACCATCCCCAAACAAATCTTCCATGACGACAAGCCGAACATTTATACCTTGACCGTCTCAGGTTCAGACGGGGTCTCGTATGAGGTATACGTCAAGCCCTGTACAGGTTTTTGTAAATTGAGCAGGCCGTGTACAGGCTTTTGTCAATAAGCCTGCATATGTTATTGGAGACCGTTTCTCGTCAACCCGAAAGTCCTCCGCGCTCGGAATGGGGAGACGGCTGGACCTTACGATGGGTTCTGGATATGTACGGGAGGAAGCCAGGGATTGTCAGCGACCGGGATAACCACATGCACCAGTTGTCCGGATAGCCGGTTATTCGGCAACCTGGCTCCTCAAGAATGGCCAGCGAATCAGGTACGATACGCCGACATCTTGGTACCAATCGGTTCTTCGATGAGCGCAGTGGGCACAAAATGTGCTCATAGAGAGTCAAACACGGTAATGCTCCCCGTAACGGGCAATGCGCTCGCCTTCAGCCATGTCTGGTTCGAAACTCTGCGGGTGCAGGGACCGAGTGAGCAAATCTTTATGGGCCTGCGCATACTCTCCCTTCGCAGCGCGCTCAGCACGTCGGCCAATATCGAGCCCTTGAAGGGCGAATACAGATAGAACATGGTGCCGCGGGACAGGTCCGCATCACGCGCGTCCTGCGCGATGAATCGGACGCGGCTGAGGCGAAGGCTTTGAGCGCACCTTCGCGCACTCGCGACATAGGCCGCCTGTACCTCCACACCAAGGCTCTGGGCTCCAGTCACCATGGACACAAGGAGCGGCACATGCCCCAGCCCCGAGCTGAGATCGACAAAGACGTCATCTTCTGTAACCGCCGCAGCTGCAATCAGGTGGAGGACGTGGCGCACGGGCGTTGGCTGGTAGGGCACCATCTCCGGTGATGGTTGCAGATTTGGTTCGCTCGGCTCAAGCAGTTGAAGAACTCCGCTCACCAACTCATCCCGGGTAGTCGAAGCCCAAGCCGGGCAAGGGGCCTCTCGGTTCGTTATCGCCTGCTGAATCCTCGAGCCACCGAAGAAGGGCGCGTGGTTGACCGCCGCGAACAATATCAGAGCGCACAGACTGGTAAAGTTCTGAATTTGCGGCTTCGAGTCATACCCGGAGCGCCTTCGCACGCTCATGCAAGCGTGAATATGTACATCTCGTGGAATCCTCTGAACCGAAGCATCCAAATCCGGCGTCAAGGTCGTCCTGCGCGATCAGGCGCTCTCGCAGTTGGTCGGGCAGAAAGAGAGAAGAATCGGCCTCCAGAACGCACAGGAAGGCCTGCAGATCGGTGTGGCATTCGATTTCATCCTTAAGCTGAACGCCGGTGGATGTAGTTGACACGTCAACTATCATAAGGCACTTGTAGGTTGCCTTGTCAACCTAAGATTGATAGGCTTTGCACAGACATGACAATGACACCATTATCCCCACAGGAGCTTCGTGTCTGGCATGCCTTCAGACTTATGCACGAAGATGTGCTGGATCGCGTTGGGCGGGACATCGCCCAGGCGGCCGGCCTCTCAGGTGCTGAATTTGGTGTATTGTCTCGCCTCGCTGCCCCCGGCAAAGGTGAGATGCGGCAACAAGTGCTGGCCAGCATGATGGCTTGGGATAAGAGTCGCCTCTCTCATCAGCTGACGCGAATGCAGGAACGATCGCTTATTAAGCGCCGCCGTGTTGACGGGAAAACTGTACTCATCGCCCTTACCAAACTCGGCAGAGAAAAGCTGGATGCTGCTCGCCCAGTACACGCTGCCTCAGTTCGGCGGAATCTGTTGTCGCGACTCACGCGGGAACAGATAGATACCATCGTTCGGGTAAGCAATCTTCTTGGTGAAGAAGAGTAGCACCCGTCCATTTCGCAACCGACTGATCCCAACACTTCAGCTGCCGCTGTCAAGCTGGTGCTGCTCATCGCGCCTTATAGAAGCGAGATTAGTCCTCCGAAACGCCTTGTGTTAACCGATGCCGAGACGAAATATCCATATGTTCTGCTTTCGTACACATCAGGAATGCCTGGATCGACAAACCCCCGAATGATTTCCCATTCATCCTGCGGATATGCCGTTTCAATTAAGTTTCCGTTGAAATTTCGTCATTGGTAGTGTTAGAGCTCGCAAGCTCTCTTCCCTTTCTACTTCCGTTGTGGTGAGAGTTGAGGCATGTCTGCTTATGTCGACTCCGATTGAGCGTCTCGTTGTACTCATGCTCGAGAACCGTTCCTTTGATCATCTTCTCGGATTCTTAAAACGAGAAAATCCGAAGATCAACGGTCTCACAGGCAATGAGGCCAATCCCCCCGCGCGGGATAACCGCCCGGACGTGCAGGTGAGTGATGCTGCGGGCGACATCCAGGATCTTGACCCTGGTCCATGGCACGATTTTTGAAGATGTTACCCGGCAGATTTTTGGCTCGCTCGATACATCACAGCCGGCCACCATGAACGGTTTCATCCAAGACTACGCGCTGGTCAGCAAGGATCCGATTCGCGGAGAGAACATTATGCGGTGTTTCAAGCCGGAGACGCTGCCCATTCTGAGCACTCTCGCCATGCAGTACGGCGTGTGCGATCGCTGGTTCTCATCCGTTCCCGGTTCGACGATTCCCAATCGGATGTTTGTACACGGCGCAAGCTCCGCAGAACCTGCTTCGCAAGATGCCGTAGTAGCACCCTTTCTGTTGAAAACGATCTTTGAAAGCTTCGGTCCCAATACTCCCCACACTTACAAGATTTACACTTCCGGCGCGTCGATCCTGATGGCTAACAAGTATCTGGTGCAGCACAGGCTAAGTTTGCCGACTACGACACCCAGCTTGAGGCGCATGCACTCCACGGCAATCTCCCGGCATACACCTTCATCGAACCGAAGTACGACGACGATGACAACGGAAACTTTGCCAGCAGCCAGCACCCCGATTTTCCCGTTGACCGCGGCGAACGGCTCATCGCCGAGGTGTACAACATCCTGACCAGAAGTCCCAAGTGGAGAAGCACACTTCTGCTGATCACCTACGACGAGCATGGCGGCATCTACGACCACGTTGTTCCGCCCACGACGAGAATGGCGTGTCTAGATTTATGTAGATTGACGGCTTTGGGCGCTTGAACAACCGTCTGAAGAGCCGGCCATCAACAGCCATGCTCGATCGGAAGAGCTCCTCAGGCGATTGTCCAAATCGTGGAGGCACGGCAAGGCGATAAATGGATACAAGAATTTGATCGGCTTGTTGATTCAAGCAGATTTGGCCCGCAAGGACTCTCGCTCGATTACGTTAGCGCCACGGTCTGTGCTCTGCTCCGCTATGGAATCAAGAGAGTGGGAGAGGACAGATGAGTAAGCCCGCAGGTCCAAAATCCATTTTTTATGCGTTCTTTTGATTGAGGCATCGCAGGTTCCACCCGAGCTAAAGCCAGTCCCTCCCGGCGTATCGAGCTGGCTGATGGCTTGGTTAACAGGAGATTTGCGCCGACCACGAAGTGGCTAAACAGTTTGTGAAGGCTCTTGATCGTGCTACCTCCGAGGCCGCATAAGGCAGATGGATGTCCGACGCTGCCTGCCCGCAGAAACTACGACCGCCCAAAAAGCTTGTTCGCACGCCTCGTTAAAGATGCTCTAATCGCGACGGGATACAGGCGACGAAGACTTAGTCAGGTCATCGACAACGCAGGTGTCTCGAAGGTATGGGAGATTCTGCCGATGACTATACCGATTAAGTCGCCTTGTGAGGAGTCGGCAGCTCTGGCTACGCCGAGTGCGCTGCAGACGTCCAGGGGGCCTTGGGTCCTGATCGTTACCATTCTCGCGTCGAGTATGGCCTTTATTGATGGCACGGCCGTCAATGTGGCCCTTCCCGCACTGCAGACGACACTTCATGCAACGGTGCAGGACATGCAATGGGTGGTCGAGGCCTACGCTCTTCTGCTTGCTTCACTGTTGCTCTTGGGCGGCTCGCTTGGCGATCTTTATGGCCGCCGAAAAGTCTTCGTCTCGGGTGTGCTGCTGTTTGCAGCTGGATCGGCCTGGTGCGGCTTTGCTCCATCGATCGCCCCCCTCATCTTCGCGCGCGGCCTGCAAGGCGTCGGCGCGGCATTCCTCGTACCAGGAAGTCTGGCTATCATTAGCGCCTCTTATGCGGAAGATGAACGTGGGCGAGCCATCGGGACCTGGTCTGGCTTCACGGCGATCACGGCCGCCATCGGTCCGGTCCTTGGTGGCTGGCTGGTGGAGAACGGCTCATGGCGCTGGGTTTTCTTCATTAATCTTCCTTTGGCGCTGATTGTGCTCTGGCTAACGCTTTGGCGCGTTCCCGAGAGCCGAAACGATAAGGCCGACCGAGCTCTTGACTGGCCAGGTGCAGTTCTAGCGACCACTGGTCTGGGGGCACTCACTTACGCCCTGATCGAGGCTCCTTTAGGCGGGTCCGTTATTTGGATCTCAGGGCTGGCGGGACTGGGCGCATTGGCAGGCTTCCTTGTGGTCGAAGCACAATCGCCGGCGCCCATGATCTCTCTGCATCTCTTCCAATCACGAGACTTCTCCGGGGCCAACCTGCTTACGTTTCTGCTATATGCTCCGCTCAGCGGGATATTGTTCTTTTTTCCACTCGACCTCATCCAGGTTCAGCACTATTCCGCAACCCAGGCCGGAGCCGCCCTGCTCCCACTAATCCTGCTCATCTTCGTACTTTCCCGCTGGTCCGGCGGACTTGTTGCTCGATACGGCGCGCGATTGCCGCTCACGATCGGCCCTTTGATCGCAGCATCAGGGTTTGCGCTCTATCTACGCTCGGGCGTAGAAGGTTCCTACTGGACTACTTTCTTTCCCGCGGTGGTGGTCCTGGGTGTCGGCATGGCAATCAGCGTTGCTCCCCTAACCACAGCGGTGATGGAATCGGTTCCTTCGAGCGAAGCAGGCGTCGCTTCCGGAGTGAACAACGCCGTGTCGCGGATTGCCGGACTTCTGGCTATCGCGGTCTTCGGTCTCATCTTGTCTGCCGAGTTCAATCGCGCCCTGAACAGAAGTCTTTCTGATTTGCAGCTATCTCCCGCTGCGCGAGAAAGCGTCGATCGCGATCGACCCGAGCTCGCCGGCATGCAAACCAACGACTTACGCATCCGACGCGCGATTGATGAAGCTTTTTTGTCTGGGTATCGCGATGTCATCTGGATCTCTGTAGGGCTGGCGATACTGAGCGCTCTCAGCGCCCAGATAATTCGCCCCAAAGAGCGATTGATGAGAGTTCGATAGGAATCTCTTAGCATTGATTCATCGCGGGGACGTCATACGAACGTATTGCCACAACGCTCTCGGTTTGGGCGGATTACATGAGACTCACAAATGGCTTAATGACTCCAAGAAGCGCGAAGACAACGTGACAACCTAAAACGAAAACAGCTGGACAGGTATGACAAAGCAACTTTCTTTGCGACAGATGCTTCAAGAGAGTAAGCGACGATAAGGTCCGCGGCACCTGCGTCATCGGCCATATATTGCGGATTCTCGTACCGCATGTCGAGCACGGCCCATCTATATGGTAGAGAGGGTTGAAACCTCCCCTAGAGCCGCCGTCCGAAGGCTGTTCCGGCTGAAATTGTTCAGCCGCTGCTCCAGAAAAGCTAGGACAAAGCAGGAGCAGACGCCGCCAAACCTGGGGATTGACTTCACTTTCTTAAGAAATCGGAGACGCAACCGTGCAAGCGGCTTTTCTTCGAGAACGATTTCGGAGGGGCAGATCGCGTGTGCGGAATACCAGCTAGAAGACGAAAGCCCTCCTCCACGGCGTCGAGATTCTATTGGCCCTGCTGTTATGGATGAATCTTGGCTGCTTGCACGCCGAACAGGTCGATCGTACGATCGGCCTGTTCGTGCACTAGACTGGTCCGCCAAGGACAGTGCCCGGGGGGAGGTTTATGCTCTCGCGCAGACGACGGACGGAATTCTGTGGCTTGAGACGATGCAGGGCCTGTGTCGTCGGTCCTCGATACGTTGTGCGGACGCTGGAGGTCTGCCTTTTCCTCGCCCTTGCATGCTCGTGTGCTGCCGCGTTTGACAGCGATCGGACGATTGCGCAATTCGCACATACCGCATGGGGGCCGAAAGACGGAGCGCCCCCTGTAGTTGAAGCGTTGGCACAATCCGCGGATGGCTATCTTTGGCTGGGAAGTCCCGAAGGTCTGTATCGATTCGACGGTCTGGTCTTCGAGCGCTACAAGCCTCAGTCGGGTGGTTCACTCCCGACCCAAGCTGTCTATTCCCTTTTGGCCCTTCCCAACGGCGACCTTTGGGTCGGCTTTTCGTCTGGAGCGATCAGCATTCTGCGGAACGGAAACGCCACGAACTATACCGTCCGCGACGGAGTGCCACACGGAGGGATATTGGGTTTAGCGCAGGATCGGAAAGGAACGATTTGGGCCGCGACCGACAGCGGGTTGGCGCGGCTGGAGGGCAACCGATGGAAAGAAGTAGGGAAAGATTGGAATTTCCCAGGGAAGTCTGCCATCGCAGCTTTTCTCGATGGTCAGGGAAAACTTTGGGTTTCGACCGAGGACACACTGGTCTTTCTTCCACCAGGTGCCAGCCGGTTTCAGCCGACGGGTATTCGAGTGGGCCAGGTGTACCAAATTGCGCAAGCGGCAGGCGGAAAATTGTGGATGGCTGAAACGACGAGATCCGTCCGGCCCATCCCTCTATCCGACAAGCGCCTCCCTTCTGACAAAACCGAAATCACGTCGGTTCCCAGGGAATTCTTTTTGATAACGACGGATCTTTGTGGATCACCAGCCTGGGTGACGGGCTTCGTCGTTCTCCGGCTCCCGAACTGCTGCGGGGTCAGATCAAGAAATTCAGCACCGAGGTTGAGTCGTTCACCGCTAAGGATGGATTAAGCGGCGATGTTGCCTTCGCTATTTTTCAAGATCGCGAAGGAAATATCTGGGTCGGAACGAAGAACGGTCTGGATCGCTTTCGCAAAACGAACCTGGTTCCGGTCGTTTTCCCCTTCAAACTCCAGCAAGGGGTTTGGGTTGCCGGGAACACCGGAGACGCCTGGTTACACGATGAGAATTTCATGTTCCGCGTTCAGCGGGGGCACGTTGATCGTGGTCCTCGATTTCCCAGCACAACCCTGTCTGCGTACCGTGCCCCCGGGGGCGCGATTTGGTGGTTTTGCCTTGATGCCCTCTATCGCTATGACGCTGGCAACTACACCAGGATTGCGCTACCGCCCTCGTTCTCGAAGCCCTATCTAGGGACACCGCCTCAGGTAACCGAAGACGGCTCCGGGACGCTCTGGCTGAGTGCGGAAAGAGAAGGTCTGTTCTACCGGAAAGAGGGGGTATGGCATCGACTCGAAACTGCGTCAGAATTCGCAAAGTTATCCCCCACGACAGCCTTTACGGATTGGATGGGCCGCGCATGGTTGGGATACGAGGAGGGCACAATCATCATCCTGGACCATGGAAACCTTCAGAGAGTTTTTCCCGCAACATATTCTCCGGTTGGGAGAGTGAGAGCAATCGAGGGCCGGGGGCGTCATCTATGGGTTGGCGGAGAAATGGGATTGGCTTTCTTCGACGGAAACCGCTTCCGGCGGATCATCCCTGCAGATGCTGAAACATTCGGATTCGTTCTGGGGGTTGAGGAGACACCCAACGGCAGCTTGTGGTTGGCTGAGAGCAGAGGC
>Ga0210396_10006350_pt1 | contig 11340 bp, 10 predicted proteins | sample IncBWH17OmetaG_FD_155466 | JGI IMG/M metagenome (GOLD analysis project Ga0210396, IMG submission 155466) | Forest soil microbial communities from Barre Woods Harvard Forest LTER site, Petersham, Massachusetts, United States - Inc-BW-H-17-O ...
CGAACCTATAACCTATAACCTATAACCGAATCTCCGTGTTCTCTGTGTCTCTGTGGTGAATTTCGTCTGCTAATGCGTTAAAACCTTAAACGCGTGCGTCCATAGGTTCTGGCGGAAGCCGGGCAGACACCAAAGAACACACAACGGTTCCAATGCCCGAGCGCTGATGATATTGCCACAGTCAAAAGGCTCCCAACCAAATTGCTGGATAACATCGGCCACGACTTTCTTGGCGCCCTCATCGTTCCCACAGAAAAACATCGTTGGAACACCCTGTTCATAATGCGGATTGATCATTTGGCCGCTGCCAACGCTGTTAAACGCCTTTACCACGTGCGTCTCCGGAATTAACGCCTGCAGCTTTTCTGCAGCCGATTCGTTCGGGCCAGTGGTGAATAGCAGCACGCCGTCGACCGGCGGAGCATCCTGTATCGGATTCGTGGCATCGATCAGCGTCTTTCCTTTGAGATTCGCCGGGCCAGCCAGTCGGATAACCTCTTCCACAACTCTTCCGAGAACTGCTAACACGATCACTTCTCCGAAAGCGGCGGCTTCGGCAAATGTTCCGGCGGTTGCTCCCGGCGTTTCCTTTATCCAGTTCGTAACTTCTTCCTTTTTGGGGTCTCGTGTCCCCATCATCACTTGATGACCATGTTTCAAAAAGCCTGCTCCCAAAACTTGCCCTACTTCTCCTGAACCTAAGATTGCGACTTTCATGTAAGACCACCTTACAACAAGGACACCGCCAGAGAATGATGATTTGCAGAGCAAGACCGCAAAGGACGCAAAGTCATAGCTCCGTAGGAGCGAAATCTTTATAGGCACCACCGATCAAAACGCGGCGAGCTCCGTAGGAGCGACATCTAATCGGAACGCTCGTCGCCTACGTGCGGCTCTTTGATGCTGCTCCTAACGGAGCTAACCCACGTTTAGATTGGCGTTGCCTATAAAGATTTCGCTCCTCCGGAGCTATATATCGGCTCCGATGAAACGGCGGCTAAGCATTCCTTCGCCGCCTTTGTGATCTCGCTGTGAATCGATTCTCCGTGTGGCTACACTCTGTTCGCCATAACAAATTTCTTAAACTGTTCGACCACTGCGGGCGCCCCCTTCTTCCGCCAGACCAAAGCGATTTCCGAGATCGGGATTTTATCCAGCACCTTGCAACCGACTACGGCTGCTCTGCAGTTTTTTACTGCGGATTCCGGTAACAGCGAAATACCCGCACCGGACGCGATCAAAGAGATCAACGTCGGCATCTCTCCTGCAACCTGTGATACCACTGGAATCACGCCCACCTTGGTAAGGATTCCGAGAACGAAATCGTGAAATCCAGGAGCATGCGGCCGGTCGTAGAGCACAAAGGTTTCCTTAGCGATTTCGCGCAGACGGACACCGGTTTTCCGAGCCAGAGAATGCGCTGACGGAACCACCAACACAAAGTCTTCTTGATGAATCGCCGCCACCTCCAGGTTCGGTCCGGCATTAAACGGCAGCCGCAAAAAACCAAGATCAAGCGACCCTTCCTCCAGCATCGGTCCTTGATCAGCCGTCAGGATGTTGCGCAGCGAAAATTCTACCAGGGGATTTTTTGCCCGATACTGATTGATGAGCTCGGGAATCAGAGACTGCCCGGCCGTTGAAACAAAGCCCAGCCGGACCACCCCAAGTTTGCCTTCTGCCGCCAGCCGCGCGTTTTGGATCCCCTGTTCCAATTGGGCCACGCCACCCGTTGCCTCTCTTTGAAACGCAGCGCCCGCCGCGGTGAGAACAGTCTTTCGCCGGTCCCGTTCGAAAAGCTTAACCCCTATCTCGTTCTCCAGCGCCTGAATCTGCAAGGTCAAAGCCGGCTGGCTGAGATGCACAATTTCTGAGGTGCGACTGAAGTTCAGCGTCTTAGCCAATGAAAGAAACGAACGAATTTGCCGGAGCTCCATCTAAGAACTTATTTGGTTTCCTTATAAGTGGCTACAAGGAATTCAATTTCAAAACCGAGCCGGCCACACCGATTAAACAACCATCAGTTTAACTTGGAGATTCACATATGATTTTGAACTTCAGAAATTGTTCGCGTCCATTCGTGTTAATTCGCGGTTGGTTTTTCTTAGCACTTAGTTCAGTTATTCTCGCAGGTTCGGTTCTCGCTGCTCCCGCGACCAAAAACGTCGTGTTAGTGCACGGAGCCTTCGTCGATGGATCAGGCTGGCAACCCGTCTACGACATTCTGGTTCGTGACGGGTATCGTGTCACCCTGGTTCAAGAACCACTCACCTCCCTAGAGGAAGATGTCGCTGCTACCCGGCGGGTGCTGGATCAACAAGACGGTCCAACGGTTCTCGTCGCCCATAGCTACGGCGGCACCGTTATCACTGAAGCAGGCACGCACCCTAAGGTCGCAGCGCTGGTTTATATCGCCGCGCATGCTCCGGAAGCTGGCGAGACCGAAGCTGGGAACGGCAAGAAATTTCCAAATAGCAGTCGGCCCGTGGTGAAAACTCCAGATGGTTTTCTCTTTTTAGATCCAAATAACTTCCCGCAGGATTTCGCCGCCGACCTTCCCACTGCCCAAGCCGAGTTTATGGCCCACGCACAAATGCTCACTGCGGCCGCGGTGTTCACAACTCCCGTTACCAATCCCGCATGGAAACTGAAGCCGAGCTGGTACCTGGTGGCCAAGGCCGATAAAACCATCAACCCCGACCTGGAACGCATGTACGCCGAGCGCGCGCACAGCCACAAAGTAGAGATAGAAGGAGCCAGCCATGCAGTTTATATTTCGCACGCCAAAGAAGTAGCCGCTCTGATCGAAGAAGCTGCCGGTCAGGACCGCGTCGCCGGCTCTCACTAGTTCACCATTGGAAGTTGTCGAGCAAGTCCACCAGGACATACAGACTCACTGAGATTGAGATGACCGTCTTTTGGATCACTGATTGCGGCAGTTGGGACAAAAGACGGTCTAAGTCCAAGCTAGCGGGCGAATTACTACCACGTGGCAAAACCCGGTGTCAGAACTGCCACGGCGTTTCATGAAAGCATTACGTTTTTACGGGAGCAAAGACCTGCGCGTAGAAGAGACTCCAGGTCCAAAGATCTGCGGTCCGCGTCAGGTGGTCGTTAAAGTTGCCTGGTGTGGCATTTGCGGGACAGATCTGCACGAGTACACGGCAGGTCCGATTTTCGCGCCGAGGCAGCAAATCCTGGGACATGAATTCTCCGGAACGGTGGTCGAAGTGGGTTCTGAGCTAAGGGACTATCGCCGGGGTGACCGAGTTGCGATACAACCACTCTTGCCGCCCGGAAATGATTACTACTCGCTTCGCGGTCTCGGTCATTTGAGCGAGCAGAGCGCCTTTGTAGGAATCAGAAATTGGCCTTGGGGAGGAATGGGTGAGTTTGCGGTGCTCAACGATTACAACGTCTCTAAGTTGCCTGACTCAGTTTCTGACGAACAAGGAGCTCTTGTTGAGCCCGCAGCGGTGGCGCTTTACGCCGTTGATAACAGTGGCTTACAAGCAGGCAATACGGTGTTGATTTCGGGAGCCGGACCTATCGGCGCGTTAACCGTACTATCAGCAAGTGCCGCAGGAGCATCGCAGATTTTCGTTAGCGAACCGAACCCCGGTCGCAGAAAACTTATAGAATCCTGGGGGCTATGTACTGAGGTATTCGACCCCATTACTGAGGATGTGCCGGCGCAAATCCGTGAACGGACAACCGTTGGCGTGGATGCCGCCATCGAGTGCGCCGGGAACGAAAATTCTCTGGCTGCCTGTCTCCAAGCAGTTCGACGGCAGGGGACGGTGGTACAAGTGGGATTACCAACTGTAGCTGGCAACCTCGACCTGCAGCTATTGGTGATCAAAGACGTTACACTTCGCGGAAGTTTCTGTTACCCGATCTATTCGTGGCCGCGCGTGATCGGTTTAATTGCCGCCAGAAAACTACCGGTAGAAAAGGTCGTCAGCAGCAGGGTTAACTTAGATGCGGCTGTTCCCGACGGCTTTGAGCTATTAAGCACACCGGGAACTGACCGTCTCAAAGTCCTGGTCCAGCCAACGGCTTGAGCGAGTCGCATTCACATTTTCCGCTAAACTTACGCAGGCTCATCTATGATTGCTGATCCCCAAGATACGACAGTCCCGCGGACAAGATCCCGGAGGTAGTCGAGCGGTATGGCTGTTTCATCGTTGGGCGGCCGCTCAGCACGTAGTTCTTCTCGGATGCTGGCAGATTATTATCAACGCTCCTACCTTCGCGAGATCTTTTCGGCGTGAGTTAACTGCCGGTTCAGTTCTCTAACGGCCACCCTGAGCTACTCGACAGGCTCGAAGCAGGCAAGCGGGCGCCTCGAAGGGCCCGTCCTTAGCAAGTATAAGGCGTGTCGCAGGGTCCTGGCGCCCATTCAGACCAAGGTTCCGGCGGCCCGAACAAAAGACATCCGATCTCTCAAATACTCAGCTCTAGTTCGGACAGACTAATCAATGCGGCCAAACTATCCGTTTAAGACGGCGAGATCTGCAAAGCGTACTATCTATGAAACTAGGGTTCATCTGTCCTAACCTTCCGGGTCATCTCAATCCGATGACTACACTGGCACGTCATCTTCAGGCCCGTGGCCACGACGTCGTGTTCCTCTATTCGAAGGAGGCAAACGGTCTACCGGTTGTTTCTGCTCTCGAGAAGGATCACATTAGCGAGAACCGGGCCGAACAAAGCAAGCGCCAGGGCGAGGACGCCTTGAGATCCGGGGTCGCCCAAGTCCTCGCCCAAACGGAAGCGATTTTGAAATCATTGCCCGAAATTGTGCGGACAAATGGTGTCGATGCCCTTCTGCTCGATACCGTTCAATTCTATGCAGAATTGGGACCAATGCGGCTTGGCATGCCGTATGTACAAGTCTCGAATGGATTGCACTTCGACTATTCGGGCTGGACTCCACTTTGCCTCTATGACTGGCCTCACGACACAAGTCCTGCCGGCCTGGCTAGAAACCGGGAAGGCGTCGCCAATTGGGCTAACTTATTGGCGAGCGTCAACGGGGGCGTCAGAGCACATGCAGAGAGCGTCGGGCTAAAAATAGACTGGAACGATCTCTCCTCCACTCTTTCTCCGTTCGCGTCCATTACCCAGACTCCCAGCGCCTTCGACTTCGAAAGTTCGCATTGGCCTGCGCAGTTCCATCACACCGGTCCATTCCATGATGGCGAGGGCAGAAAGAAGGTGGATTTCCCTTGGGAGAGGTTAACCGGGGAGCCGCTTATCTACGCTTCTATGGGGACGATTTTGAATGGACGATTAGATGTCTTTCGCACCATAGTAGCCGCCCTTGCGAAGCACAAAGATTTGCAACTCGTTCTTTCCATTGGCGATCAGATCGATCCGCAGCGGATCGGACCGGCTCCGAGCAATGCTATTATCGTAAGGCAGGCGCCGCAATTGGAGTTACTGAAACAGACCTCGGTCTGTTTAACCCACGCGGGATTGAACACCGTGCTGGAGTCTCTGGCTCAAGGAGTCCCGCAAGTAGCGATCCCGGTAACTTATGATCAACCCGCTGTAGCCGCGAGAATCGGGCACAAACAAACCGGTGTAGTCGTCTCGTTAGATAAGCTAACTGCGGACCACCTCTCAAGCCTGCTAGACAAGGTGCTAACCAACAGCATCTATCGGGATAATGCACGCAAACTCCAGAAGGCGATTGCCAAGGCCAATGGACTTTCGCTTGCCGCCGATCTGGTAGAAGAGTCGTTGGGCGTCAGGAAGAAGGACAGGCAAAGCGCCAAGTAGTTACGCCAAAGCGGACCTCAGTCTTACGCGGATCTTGCCGAGCATCGACCTCGCTATTGCCAAACTAACCTCATTGCTTGGCGATTACAGGGATATAAACGGCGGTAGCATTTATGTCGGCATCTTCCTCTGTTAACATCCCGGAGCTAATTGACCGGCACCCGCTCGGGCGAATGCAAATCACGATCATCGTGTTGTGCAGGGCTGGTAGCCCTGCTCGAAGCCGTGGCTGAACAAGTTACCGATTATCCGTTCCAATCGTCCTCGTACTCGTCGTCGTCCTCGTCCTCGATTCCGGCGCAGGGTGTTCTCCCGATAGTCACCTCAGCTCCGTAGGAGCGAAATCTTTATAGCTCATCACCGATCACACTGTCTACGTTTCGAGTTAGCTCCTCCTGCAAAAGGCGACGCGCTCTGTTCAAACGAGACATCACGGTTCCTAAAGGGATGTTAAGTGCAGCTGCTATCGCTTTATAAGACCAGCCTTCGAGTTCAAAAAGAGCTAAGGCCTCGCGAAACTTTGCTGGGAGCCGTGCCAAGGCTTGTTCGATCAGTTGGCATTCCCTTTCCCGATACTGCTCCGCTGGCGCGACTTCCAAGCACGCGGCGTGAATCTCCTCGTCAAACGCAACCAGCCGCTCGTCCGCTCGATGCTTCTTCTTAATCCAACTGTAAGCGGTGTTGCGGACAATGGTCAGCAGCCAAGCTCGCGGGTTGTTCCCGCGAAACCCAGAAAATCCTTTGAACGCGCGAACGTAGGCTTCTTGGACAATATCCTGGGCATCCTGATCTCCACCGACGATCCAATAGGCGAGATTATAGGCGGCATCTAGTTGAGGCAAAAAAAGCTCTTCGAAACTAGATTTGTGTTCTGAAGAAGTCGTTCCCAAGACATCCTCAAAGGTTAATTCTAAAATTGGTTCCCGGAGCAAACATTCCTAATGCTACCGGCGCTCTTACCACGTTTTGGAGCCCCTGGTTACAGGTATTACAATAGCGCAATATCCATGTCAACTGACGGTAGGGATGAGCTCATCCGTGGAGCGTTGCCTTCCCGCGGCCGCGGGACGAGGCCGACAGCGGTCGGCACCCGAGATCCTTATTTCACTGCATTTTAGCGCCTGAGAAAACCCAGCCCTTCTCCCATCGTGCGTTATTCCCGATCTGGGAATAAGGCTGCACCGGCTAAGTCTTTTTATATGAGGGAACGAAGCCATATTCTGGCGGGCGTGCCCTCGAATAAACTGTGTATTTATGAAAGTCTCAGGTGTTTTTTATCGGGTGCTGCCGGCGGCGATTCTTGTTGTCTCACCGTTCACTACCGCTCGTGCGATGCATGGTGGTGGGGGAGGATTCGGAGGTCACGGATTTGCGTCGCATTCTTTCGGCAGCCATGGATTTAGCCGTTTTGGCCCTCATCGGAATTTCGGATTTTGGCATCATGGCTTCGTTCACGATGGCCGATTTTTCCGCGATCGCCATGATTTCTTCTTCCGGCACCGTTTCTTTGTTGGTTTTGACTTCGCTGCCTTCGGATTCCCCGGGTGGTGGGATCCTTATTACGACTGGTATCCGTATCCCGATGCCTATTATGGCGACCCATATTCTTCCAACGACGCATCATCATCGTACACGGGCAACCCCACACCGGATGGAACCCAATATTGGAACAATCTAGCGATTTCCGTACAAACGAAACTCGCCCAGCGGGGTTACTACCACGGGAGCATAGATGGGGTACTTGGAACGGACAGCCAGCAAGCCATCAAAAAGTTTCAAGCCGCGAAAGGAATGCGCGTCACCGGCAGGATTGATCCCAAATTGCTAAAATCGTTGGACATCAGTTATAAGGTGTAAACACAGTGTCACCGTCAGAGGGTGCTTGTTTCGTCCAGGTGCGGAGAGGCGATCGCGACGATATTTATCAAACGCCGCTCACCTTCGCCGCGCCGCCGTTTCGCCCATTCGCCGTTTCGGTTTTTTATGTCCGTTTGAACTGGGCGTAAAGGGCATCAAAACATTCGAAGCCTTTGGCGAGGATCTGCTGATCGGTCAAACCTTGCTTTGCCCAACCTTTGAAGATTTGTTCAACTCCGAAGCCTTCTACCCGATGAAACTTTTCGTCTTCCAGATCCGCGTCATGAATCAGCTCGGCGATTCTCAGAACCGCGCGATCACGAATAGCGAATCGTTCGATCAAGGTTTCGAAGGTACAGGCGTCGGCGTGATGACTGAACTCAACTTCAAACATGTCGTACGGGATGGCGTCAGGAGCCGCTGCCGGCGTGTTGGCAAAGACGAACTTCGCGTCCTGATCGATAAACTTAGTGATTAGCCAGGCCGAACCCACGCGATCAATTTCGGGTCGAGGCCGCGTCACCCAGGCTTTGCCGACAAAATCCTCGACTCGAAGCCGGGCTTTGGCTTCCGGCTTCTTTTTGTGGGCTCCTAGTGACTCCGCTTTCTGAAACAAAGCGCGGGTATCTTCGCCACGTGTGCTTTGGAAGTAGTCGATCTCTTGGATCTCCTGAAAGCGTTTGCGAACTTTTTCTAACTCGCCGGCAAAGGCATCCGCAGTCAGCTTGCGAGCTTTCCGATTTTTGATCAGCTGAGTTAGAGGCTCCGCAATCTCATCGTAGTCGCGAGCGCGGGAATCGTTGAACAGGGCGACCACAGCAGCATAAGGCATCCCTTCAATATCCTTGACCCGAACCAGAGTAGCTTCACCACCGGTATCGTCGATCTCTTTCGCCAGCCACTGAAAGCGCTCGTAATGGACCGGTTCGTCCGGCAGCACATAGGTGGACGTCTTGAGCTGAACCGCGCCGAACTTCTTCAGGCGGCGCCATACCTTAACCCGTTCACTCGAGCGCTTGGCCGGGAGGTTAAACAGCAAGAACAGCCAGGAAAAGGAGGTCTGCGAAATTGATATTGCTTTCTGCGACACGTGTAACGAATGACCCACTGCTACCGGGAGGCTAGTCACGTGTCAATCCTTTTGCGTTCTTTGGGGTTGGCCCAAGCAAAGTAGGGCGGTAGTTTAGGACCATTTGTCGGTCGACCCATCACTGGCTACGAGAGACAAGGAAACTGCGGAAAGGAGACAATGTCATGTTTGACATGTATATTTCATTCTGTAATACATGTAACACAAACTGTACGTTGTCTGACGCACAAATGTCGATAGGCTGCGTTCCCAGTATACCCAGGTGATGTCGAGACGATGATTACTAAGGTGCCGAAAGTGGCTCTTGTCTGGCGTGGTGACCTAGAAACCCGACGAACGGCGGCGCCACAGAACAGCCGTTTTCACCGCATGTTCGAGGAGCTCAGCGCGATTGGCATCTGCGCCGCGCCGGTCCTTTACGATGAGGAGTTTGCGGATGAGGCCCGCGAACAGCTCCTGGCCATGAACGGCGTCCTGGTATGGGTTGATCCCCTGCATGCGGGCAAGACGCGCACCGGGCTCGACCAGTTGCTGCGCGACGTCGCAGCTCGCGGTCCGTGGGTGAGCGCTCATCCCGATGTGATCCTCAAAATGGGCGTGAAGGAAGTTCTTCATCGCACGAAGCATCTTGGGTGGGGGACCGATACTTGCATCTATCGCTCTGCCGATGCGTTCCGAGAGGAGTTTCCGGCGCGGCTGAGGACGGCCGGCCCACGTGTATTGAAGCAAAATCGCGGCAATGGTGGCCAGGGAGTATGGAAGGTCGAACAGATCGATCCATCTTTCGGCCGCACAGCTATCGTGCGGGTGCTGCACGGGCAAAGGGGAAGCATGCCGGAAGAGCTTGCGCTGTCGGACTTCATGACCCGTTGTGAGACATACTTTACGGGCAATGGCTGCATACTGGATCAGCCGTTCCAGCCGCGCCTGCCGGATGGCATGATCCGTTGCTATATGGCTGCCAACAGGGTCGTAGGTTTTGGTCACCAGCTCATCAAGGCGCTGATTCCGCCACCACCCGAGGGGCCAGATTGCGAAAAAGCACAGCCAGGGCCGCGGATCATGTACCCTGCGTCGGCCGAGGTGTTTCAGGCGCTGAGGATCAAAATGGAAACCGATTGGACACCTCAGATGATGGCAGTTCTCGGGTTCGATGTGGCGTCGTTACCAATCATCTGGGACGCGGACTTTCTTTACGGTCCCCGCACTGCGTCTGGGGAAGACACCTACGTCCTCTGTGAAATCAACGTCAGTTCGGTCTTCCCCATTCCCGATCAAGCCCCGGCCGAAATTGCCCGCCTGGTTGCTGCGCGATTGAGAAACGGCGGCGCGCTCATTAAAGGCAAGGTGACCTAAGAGACGAGGCTCAGTATTGCGATCTAGCGTAGAGGTGCTTGGGGAGTAGAGCTCGAGCTACAGTCGAATCCAGAGGTTATACGTGTTACATATGGTCGGAATCGCGTCGCGGTTATCTGAGCTAAGCAGTCAATGGTCGGGGCCAGCAGACCCCTGGCATTCCGAGACGGTTGATCGTCCAAGTGCTGGTCGACGCTAGAGGTCCGGGGATCTCAGAGGCTAGCTTATGAACAACTTAGTGTCTTTTGCATTGCGGCGCCCGATCTCGCTTTTGATGGCGATCGTGGCCACAGCCCTAATGGGTTTTCTGGCCCTTGGTCGTATGGCGCGGGATATCTTTCCGGATCTGGGGGTCCCTGTGCTCTACGTGGCCCAGCCTTACGGCGGTTTGGATCCGGGGCAGATGGAAGGGTTCATCGTCAGCTATTACGAGTACCACTTTCTCTACATCACCGGGATTGAGCATGTGGAAAGCAAATCGATCCAGGGCCTGGCGCTCATCAAGCTCCAATTTCATCCCGGTACGAACATGGCACAGGCGGTGGCGGAGACCGTCTCCTACGTCGACCGAGCTCGCGCCTTCATGCCGACAGGGACCCTGCCGCCTTTCGTCATGCGATTCGACGGTGGCAGCGTGCCAGTCGGTGATCTCGTTTTCTCCAGTAGGACCAAGACGGTGGCCGAACTTCAGGACGCAGCGCTCTTCAAAGTGCGCCCATTGTTTGCGACGTTGCCGGGCGTCTCCGCGCCTCCACCTTTCGGCTCAAGCCAGCGCACCATCGTCATCAATGCAGATCCCGGTAAGCTGCGTGCCTACAACATGTCGCCCGACGAGGTAGTGCAGGCACTGAGCGCCGGTAACACCATTAACCCTTCGGGCAACGTCGAAATTGGCGATTTCCTGCCAATGGTGCCAATCAATTCGGTCGTTTCGGATTTCAAACAGCTCAATAACATTCCTATCCGATCCGAGGGAACCCGGACGATCTTCATACGCGATATCGGATCGGTCGAGGACGGCGCCGACCTTCAGACTGGTTACGCGTTAGTGAATGGACATCGCACCGTCTACATCCCAGTAACCAAACGGGCCGACGCCTCGACGCTCGCGGTCGTCCAAGCCGTCAAAGCCAACTTGTATCGGTTCCAGTCCGTTCTGCCGGACGATATCCAGGTCAGCTACCAGTTTGATCAATCCCCGTATGTGACGCGCGCCATCAACGGTCTGTTCTTTCGAAGGGGCGCTCGGC
>Ga0210396_10006353_pt1 | contig 11336 bp, 13 predicted proteins | sample IncBWH17OmetaG_FD_155466 | JGI IMG/M metagenome (GOLD analysis project Ga0210396, IMG submission 155466) | Forest soil microbial communities from Barre Woods Harvard Forest LTER site, Petersham, Massachusetts, United States - Inc-BW-H-17-O ...
CATTGGGGCAGGGAAGAGCAAGGTGGATTGGATCCACATCAGTCGCGATGCCGAAGCCGTGGTCATCCGTATTCCCACCGGAATGCAGGACCATTACCCTCCAGCCTTTGGGGGCGCCGCGGCCATTGAACTCCTTCCCGGCGGCGAACGCCGCATCGAACTCAACGTAAACCTCGATGAGCTGGAACGGCGACTGGTGGTCTGTTACACAGGAAAGCCGCGTCAATCAGCAATCAACAATTGGGCGGTCTTCAAAGCCCACATCGACAATAAAGGCGGCGTTCAGAACAACCTGGAGCGCATCTCCCAAGTTGCTCAACAGATGCGCACCGCCCTGGAAGCTGGCGACTTCAAAGAAACTGGCCGCTTAATGAACGTGGAATGGCAGTTCCGAAAAAAGAGCTTCCCTACCATTTCCACGAAGACCATTGATCGCATCATCGAGAACTCCCGGCGCAAAGGTGCGCTCGCCGGCAAGGTTTGCGGAGCCGGGGGAGGTGGCTGCGTTGTACTGCTGATCGAGCCCGATGCCCGGGAGCGGGTCGAAAAGGCGGTGGTCGAATCCGGCGGAGAACTGTTGCCCATGCAGATAGACCGTCAGGGAGTAACCGTAGTCTCCCAATAATTTTTTGTTTAGGAAGCTACTCAAGAGCCTTTCGGCATCATAAAATACAGCTAGACCTTGGCCCGGGGTCCTGATGCCATGTCGTATCGCATTGCCATCGCATTCGCTCTGCTTCTATCCGCTGACGCGGACTTGCCACGGCTTACGTCGTTGCGTTCCGCCGACACAGCGACTCCCGAAAATTTCCCTTCCGGCGCAAACCTTCCGCTGTTTCCCTCCCTTTTCTCGAGCAATGGGTCAGACGACCAGACTAACGCTGCCAATATTGCGAACCGGGGAACGACCCTCCAGGAGACATCAAAGCTAGCTCTGATCCGTTACGTTTCGGGCGAATTCGCGAAGGCCCGCAAGCCGCTTCCCGGCGGGAAAGATGGCTTCACACTGTTTGTAGACAAGCCGCTCGATCAGCAATTTCTAGATCGTGCCGTCGCTACGCACGGGGCCGCCGTCAATACCGGCGACAACGCTCAGATCACAAAATTGGAATTTCACGAGCACACCATCATCGTCGACGTAAATGGTGGTGGGCGTCCGAAGAAAAGCTGGAAAGACCATATTCAGTTTGGCATGGGGGGCATGGGAGGGCCGAGCCAGCCTACGACGACACAAACCAGCGATAATCAGGGTCCTCCAGGCATGGCGCCCGGCATGGGTGGCACGCTGTACATTCAGTTTCCCAAGAGCGTGCCGGATCTTACGCCCGATGAGCTGAAGAAGATCCTGGAACCATTTTTGGATTTCTCCAAGGAACGTTCGGCTTCTGTTCATTGGATCGACACGCTTCCCCCAGAAATGAAGAAAGCTATCACCGAACGGCATCCTGTCGTCGGCATGGACCGCGAAGAAGTAGTCGCCGCCATCGGGAAGCCCGACCGTAAAATCCGCGAGCGCGACGCCAATGGCTACGACACCGAAGACTGGATCTACGGACACCCGCCCGATAAAACCATCTTCGTCCGCTTCATCGGCGAAAAAGTCACCGCCATCAAGCAATATCCGCAGTAAAGCGTGGGCAGTTTCCTCGCGATCTCCCTCGGCACTGGCCACAGCCAATTCACGTTTCCATTCTGCGAAGTCGCATTGCCGATTCTTCTAGATGGACTCGGTACTCGGCGCTGCTTCTATCGATGGAGTAGTTGTTGTGACAAGCCGTGCGCGTAACTTTCGGTTCATCGGCTCCGAAAACCAGCGGGCAACAGCATAACCAAGTAGCCCGGCGATGACCAGGTTACTCACGAACAATAAAGGAATGAGACGAACGGACGCATGGGTCGCTTCGAAGATCTGTGTTGCTACCAGCACCACGAACATATGTGTCAGGTAAATCTCATAGCTGTTCCGGCCATACCAGCGAAAGATAGGTGTGGCTGGGCCTGCAATAAGCCGGCTAGCTGTCATGTTTCCGCTGCTCCGGCTCGTGGACAGAATCACCAAAGCTACTCCTATTCCCAGAACCGTCACCTCTAACCCGCTTGTCAGCAAACCTAATTTCTGCGCTACGCTCCGGAACCAAACCACCAGAATCAACGAAACACCACATGAGGCGAGCCACCACGCCGGTAGGCGCTGCGCCCAATCCGTTCGCGCAAGCAGCGCCGTAACACACCCGATCGCAATGCAATCCATTCCTCCCAGATACGAGTAGTCGTACCAGATGTCATTGAACGCTCCCGCGCGCGCCATCGGCCCGGCAATCACCAACGCGCCAGCAATGACCATCAGCAGCACGCGGCTACGCACAAAGCGGCAAAGCAACGGGTACGCCAGATAAAAGGTTTCTTCCACGGAGAGTGACCACAATACGTCCCAAGACCCTGGCAAGTAGCCGACGCGAGCCTCAAGCCAGTTGATGTGGGAGGTCAACGCTGCAAATAACGCCCGCCACAACGTTGTTCTTTCGGGATTGATAGTGAAGCCTGGCACATGTGCGAATTGCAACGCGCTCAATATTGCTAGCAGCGCAAGCAGACACGGCGCAATTCTGGCAAAACGCAGGCGGTAAAAGTTCGGCACATGGATGCTAGGCAAGTCTTGCCAGCGCCCAAGAATGGAATTGGTGATCAAGAATCCGGACACGACGAAGAATGTTTTTACCGAATAATCCCCGGTCCAGAAGAGCGCGTTGATCGCGAATTTCGGCAATAAGGCTCCAAGTGGGCTCTCCGCGAATTGGATACGAATGTTGGTATGGTGCAAAACTACATTCATGATGCACAGACCACGGATTACATCGATGCCATCGAAGTGTCTTCCCGGTGTTCGTGACGCAACGGAAGCAGTGTTTTGCAACGGAAGCATTGCTCGATCTTCTCTCCGATAGCCGCAAATCTCTCAGGGAATGTGAAGAGTTGTTGCTGACGAGAAACTCCAGGAAGTCACGCACCGATGGCTCAAGGGCGTAGGCAAGGGTTGTTGTAGGAGCGCCTTAGAGCGACATAGGTTCCGTTTTGGAAGCATCGCCCCCCTTCCATTCGTCGTTGCCGCAGGCTTGTATGTGTACCAAATGTGTCTCATGTAAGAGTGGCTGTGACCGGCGACACTTCGGCATGCGTTGACATTCCTCCACACTACACTTAGCATTTTCTGTTCTACTTGCGGCGCGCTTTCGCTCTATCTCTCGCCGCAAAACACCCCGCATCGGAGGAAGTAATGCCAATTAAGGTTGGAATCAACGGCTTCGGCCGCATCGGTCGCAACATTGTGCGCACCGCACTCGACGACAAGGATATTCAATTTGTGGCCGTGAACGATATCACGGATGCAAAAACGCTGGCGCACTTGCTGAAATACGACTCGGTGCTCGGCAATTTGCCGCACAGCGTTACCCACACGGAAAACTCGATCAGCGTGGAAGGGAAGAGCTTCAAGGTTTTTAAAACCAAGGATCCGTCAGAAATCGACTGGCCCAGCGTTGGCGCGGATATCGTTATCGAATCGACTGGCCTGTTCACCAAGGGGCCGGAAGCCAAGAAGCATCTGCGCGGTTCGGTGAAGAAGGTCATCATTTCAGCGCCTGCGGAAGATCCGGACGCCACCTTCGTGCTCGGCGTGAATGACAAGTCGTACGATCCGGCGAAGCACAACGTGATTTCCAACGCATCCTGCACCACCAACTGCCTCGCGCCCGTAGCCAAGGTCCTCCAAGACACCTTCGGCATTCAAGCCGGAACCATGACTACCATCCATTCCTATACGAACGACCAGAAGCTGCTCGACCTCCCGCACAAGGATTTGCGGCGTGCTCGTGCAGCGGCGTTGAACATGATTCCCAGCTCCACGGGTGCGGCCAAGGCATTGCATCTGGTGATTCCCGAGTTAAAGGGCAAGCTGGATGGCTACGCCATGCGCGTACCTACGCCCAACGTTAGCGTGGTGGACTTGACCGTGTTTGTCGAGAAGCCGGCCACCAAGGACGCCGTGAACGCCGCGCTCAAGGCCGCAGCCAATGGCCCGATGAAGGGCATTCTGGGCTACACCGAAGAGGAGCTAGTTTCTTCGGACTTCAAAGGGAATTCGAATTCTTCGATCGTTGACGCGGGCTATACCAAGGTCGTTGGCGACCGTTGCGTGAAAGTCCTGGCGTGGTACGACAATGAGTGGGGCTACTCTTGCCGGTGCCGCGATTTGATCAAGCTGCTTGCATCGAAGTTCTAACGCGATACGTGCCCGGTGGCTCGGCGAATCCCGGGCCACGGCGAACTCGCTCCAATCCCAGCGGAAGTAGAGTTACCGGCCACCAGGATGGAATTCTGTTCGCTCTTAATCACTAAGAATTGGAAGAAATCATGAACAAGCTGACTATTCGCGATTTGGATTTGCGTGGCAAACGGGTATTTGTCCGCGTCGATTTCAACGTGCCCCTTAAGGATGGCGTAGTTACCGATGACACCCGCATCCGCGAGACCCTGCCGACGTTGAGAGTAGCCATAGAAAAGGGCGGGCGACTAGTGTTGGCTTCCCACCTTGGGCGTCCCAAAGGCGGTCCTGATCCAAAGTATTCGCTGAAGCCCGCGGCGAAAAAACTAGAGGAGCTGCTTGGCAAGCCGGTAGCCTTTGCCAGCGATTGCGTTGGTCCCGAAGCGGAAGCCAAGAGCATGGCCCTAAAGGATGGCGATGTCCTCCTATTGGAAAATGTCCGCTTTCATCCCGAAGAAGAGAAGAACGACGAGGTCTTCTCCAAACAGTTGGCTGCGCTCTGCGATGGCCTTTTTGTTTGCGACGCGTTTGGTTCTGCGCACCGCGCCCACGCTTCTGTAGTTGGCATAACGCGGTTTGTGCAGAAAGCCGCCGCCGGCTTGCTCATGGAAAAAGAGATCGCCTATATTGGCAAGGCCGTGAGCAATCCGACTCGCCCCTTCGTAGCCATCCTTGGCGGCGCCAAGGTGAGTGACAAAATTGAAGTCGTCGAAAATCTGATGAAGATTGCAGACGCCATGCTCATCGGCGGTGGAATGGCTTACACCTTCCTGAAGGCGCAAGGACTATCGATCGGCAAGTCCCTGGTCGAAGAAGACAAGCTCGATTTAGCAAAGCGAATTCTTGCTGACGCCAAACAAAAAAACTTCAAATTCCTCCTGCCGCTCGACAATGTGATCGCGCCTGAATTTAAGGCCGACGCTCCAGCCACCACTGTGGATGTGAACGCAATTCCCGCCAATCAGATGGGCCTGGACATTGGCCCGAAAACGATCGCGGCCTATTCGGCAGAAATTGCCAAGGCCAAAACAATAGTCTGGAACGGCCCGATGGGCGTTTTCGAAATGCCCGCCTTTGCCAAAGGCACACTCGAGATTGCCAAAGCCGTGGCTGCCGCCACCACTGCAGGAGCCATTTCTATCGTCGGTGGCGGAGATTCTGTAGCTGCCGTTCATCAGTCTGGCGTGTCCGGCAAGATCTCCCACATCTCGACGGGCGGAGGCGCCTCGCTCGAGTATCTTGGCGGCCGCAAATTACCGGGCGTGGAGGCCCTAACAAACAAATTGAGCACCACTAAGCGTCGCCGGGTGATTGCCGGCAACTGGAAGATGTACAAAACGCCGGCCGACACTCGCGCATTTTTCACCGCCTTCAACCCGTTAGTGGCTGGCGTGAACGACTGCGACATTGTCATCGCTCCACCCTCCATCGATATTCCTGACGCCGTGGAAGCTACCAAGAGCACGCAAGTCGCCATTTCAGCGCAAAACGTGTATTGGGAAAAAGACGGCGCCTTCACCGGCGAGCTGTCTACCGCGATGCTCGTCGGCGCTGGCTGCCGCTATACCCTCGTCGGGCATTCCGAACGCCGTCAGTTCTTTGGCGAGACCGACGAAACCGTGTTCAAGAAGACCCGCGCTGCCCTGACAGCCGGCCTTACTCCCATCGTCTGTCTTGGTGAAATGCTCGCCGATCGCGAAGCCGGGAAGACGGAACATGTCTGCCAAAAGCAGTTCCTCGGCAGCGTCGGCGCGTTGACCCCCGAGGAATTCTCCCGTATTCTTATTGCTTACGAACCGGTCTGGGCTATAGGTACGGGCCGCACCGCGACCCCGGAGACTGCTGCGGCTGTGCACCAGTTCATCCGGCAGTCTGCGGCCAGCAAGTTTTCTCCCGAGTTAGCCTCCGCGTTGCGGATTCTCTACGGCGGGAGCGTCAAGCCCGACAATATTAAGGGGTTGATGGCGCAGGAAGAATTGGATGGCGTATTGGTAGGCGGCGCAAGCTTGGATCCCAAGTCCTTCGCCAGTATCGTAAAAGATTGGCTGCGGTGAATCGGAAGAAGTGTCGCCAGGCTTCAGTTCGCCGCGCGCAAAGATCGACGAAATTTGAGGTGGATACGGATGTTAATGCCAAGTTGGATGAAGTGGACAGTAGCGCTGCTGGTTGGCTTCGCGGTTATCGTAATCGGCTTTCGCTGGGCTGGCTGGCTGCTCTCCACGTTCTTCGTACTGAACTGCATGGTCTTGATCATTGTGGTCTTGTTGCAGAGCGGTAAGGCGGCCGATCTTGCAGGTGCCTTTGGCGGTGCAGGTAGCCAGACGGCCTTTGGGCCGCGTGGTGCCGCATCAGTGCTCTCACAGGCCACCACCTGGTGCGCGGTGATGTTCATGGTATGCGCACTGGCCTTGGTCGTTCGCGTTGACCGTTCCGTGGAACAAGGTGGCTCGGTGCTGCAGAAGTTTTCCAAGTCTGCCACGAAACCGGCGCCCGCTCCAGGCTCTCCGGCTCCAAGTACGCAGCAGCCTTCGGCTCCGCAATCTTCCACGCCGCAGCAATCTGCTCCCGCGACCCAGCCAAAGCCATAATTGGCCCATGAGTCGCTCCATGCGCGTCTTGCTCGTTTTACCAGGCGCGGCTACAATGAGTTCTCACCTCAGTGCGGTCGTGGCGGAACTGGCAGACGCACCAGCTTGAGGGGCTGGCGGTAGCAATACCGTGGTGGTTCGAATCCACTCGACCGCACCATCTTCTTTCTGATATGCAGTAGCCTCGCAAGAGTCATCGCTTTTCCCAACAAAACTAGGATTTCCGGCGATAAGAGCGGACGCGAATCCTTGGAAGTCGTTGGGGAGCGTGACATTCATCTCATAGGCTCGACACATTGGTAATACCTAAGTTTCGCCAGGGCGGGGCTATTCAGGTCCTCTTCGATTCCTTTCACCACGCACGTCAGGGCGCCGGCCTGGCGAACTGTGGGCCTACCGGACTTCTACTGTCTTTACATCGCTTTACACGGACATTACGAAATTTTACCGACACCAATCGCACCAGCGGTCTAATCTAACGGTTTCGATATTGCGTGGGAGTTGGCAAAAACTCGAATTGTAAGGACCAAAGCACTCGTGAAAATCGGCAGGGCACTGACGCTGGGACGTAGATGAAGAGTATCCAAGAGATCCTGTCGGAAAAACTGCTGGAGATTGCCAGGTTGGAGCGGGAAATTGATTTGCTTCGCGCTGCGGCAAAAATTGTTGAGGCCGAGCACAAGCAGCCAATTCTCCACCGGCGCTCCTCGCCTATCTCGCAACCTCAGATGATTAGAATGGTTTTACTGGAACATGGCCGCCCTCTCCACGTGGATCAAATTGCGAAATTCATAAGCAAAAAATTCGGAGTAAAATTGAAAAGAACTGACATTACGCCAATCGTTTATCGTGCGATTCGAGGAAAGAAGCTGTTTCGCAAGGAAGGAACGAATACGTTTGGACTGCTGGAGTGGCTAGCAAAAGCAGTCGGACGAACCAAAATCAAGGCCTAAACCCGCGGTGAATTCTTCCACATTGCGTGCGAAAATCCGCCCGGTCATCTCAATTCTGATTGAGTGCGATTTAAAGACCGCGCACAAGAGCAAACTGCTTACGAGAATTAGCGAGAATCAGCTTAGGTATCGACCGTCGCCGCGCCTAGGAGCATCGCCGAGGGGCTTTCCCTTTGGAGTTCCTCTCGGCCGTAGAAAACGATCTCCCCAGTGTCTCGATCCAAGACGCACAGCTTGCAACAGTCTTCAAGAAGGAGGCGCGATGCACTTTGTTCCACGGCCTGCAGACTGCCGCACGATTCCAGTTGCACCACACTGCCATTTGGATTGAATTGGAAAACGTCGAACCGAGGGCCGGTCATAGCCCCTCCAGACTGCTTATCCGTGATCGGCGCATAATCATCAGAATCTGCGCCTTAGTGCATTAGTAAATCTAGCGTTTTTGTTGGAACTCGTTCGGCCTGATATCGAATTTTCTTCCCGTTATTGAATCCAGCACGCAGAATTTGTTGGACTCTGCGGGATGGTTGCTCACACGCCGCAGCGCTTCGCTTCTCGCTTGATCCATGTCATTCGCGGTTCCCAACCACAGTAGCTTTCCCTCTCCGTCTTCCTTGAAAATATCAAACCTTGGAGTCGTCATCGTGACCTCCGCAGATTTCCGCCTTACCGCCATCGGTTAGGCACGGGTGGTAGAAACTAACTCCACGGTAGATGCTACGCAAGTAAAATCCGTGTAAAGTCTGCTTTACTTGCGTACTCGAAGTTAATTTTTCTCTTTGTATTCGTCCAGGCGCGGTGGGGAAGAAGTACGCGGTATGGTCACCCGCTGATCATGCCTTGGTATGTCGTCGTCACCGGCGAAACAGTTGCTTCGAGCAATTGATCTGATCGAACACACAAAAAGCCGTTGCCGACCGCGACGCGTGCTGTTCGATGAAATGTCTCGCGTCTTCGAGATTATTTATCGAACCCAGCCAAATGGTGCTTCCGTCCTCATCGATTTCGAAAAGATCAAACCGATCGTTCACAGTGCCTCCCGAAGCGTGAAGTCGCGTCATGGAAATGAAAAGCAGGGGCAAAAGAGTAGTCTCGCGGATCCGCTGTGCGCACTTGGCCCTGGAACTATCAACTGCTTGGGGCGAAGTCTCGTACCATTCTGCGGGGGAAATTGGTAAAGATTGCAGTTCGTTGTTTACCGGCTCTCACTGATAGCGCGGTACTAAGGGAAACGGCGGCCTGACTGGGAAATCTGACGACTCGAAATTCGGCAAATCAGGTTGCGGTTTGTTGGCTCAAAGCTTGCGATTTTGTGCTGTGAATCTCCGCGGCAGAGAGTACCGTCTTATTCCCGGTTTTCTGGTCGAGCACCAGGAAATGGTTCGTTAAATCCACTGCTGGCAGCAACTTCAATCTCGACTTCGCATGTTCGAGATTTTCTACGGCTTCCAACCAGCGTGGCTCACCATTTTCCAATATAAAAAGATCGAATCGGGGAATCATCTCAACACGCCTTTTCCCTGGGCGACCTTTGTGGATTTTACGTCCGCCTCTTTGACCGCGATCACGATCGGCTCTGCAGGAAGATCGTCTGCAGGAAGATCGTCTTTCGCTTCCAGCTTGGCTCGAAGTTCCATGATCCGTTTCACTTCGTCGAGTGTTACTTTTTCAAAATGCATCTTCGTCGGCATTATTCACCTGCCTGAGAAGACACTAACAAGCCGGAACAGATACGGGTCAACTCTTTAAAACTTTTTTTGCAGCACCATTTGCGAAGATTGCAGCGCGACTACGGTGGCTGTGTGTAGCGCGTAGAGTCGACATCGCCTGCGGAATGTAACGCGCCGTTTGCCTTACGTGAATTTCACTTGCAATCAGGAATACGCCTTGGTACGATAAGGATAGGTTAAGTTTATTTATATAATTAGGGTGACGCCCATGACTTCTGATCGCTCCAAGAAACCGCAGAAATTGCACTTTACCAGCATGATGCAGACTGATGTTCCTCAAGGTCGCAACGGCAAGCACAAGTTGGTAGTCACCGAGATTCTGAGAGACCTGGACCGTCTTGAAAAGGGCGCAGCCATCAAAGTGCCCTTGGCCGGACTCGAAGAGTCCAAGGAAAAGGTTCGCTCCGCCCTGAATCGTGCTACCCGCAAGGCTGGACTCAAAGTGGCCACCGCCAGCGACGGCTCTTATTTGTACGTCTGGAACTCAGCGGAGTAGCGGACTATCAGGCAAGTCTCGGCCACGCCCTGAATTTCTAAGTTCATCTTTTGTTCTCGCCATGTCCATGTAGTCCTGAACGTTGGCCTTTCTCCTGCTATGATTTTGGAATGGCACTGGAACTCTCAGAAGTAGAACTGCGCGTCTTGGGCGCCTTGGTCGAAAAAGAAGCAACCACCCCGGAATACTATCCGCTATCGCTGAATGCGCTGGTCAATGCTTGCAACCAGAAATCTAATCGCGACCCGGTCATGTCGCTCGACGAGGAATCGGTTCGCCATGCTCTCCGGTCACTCTCCGATCAAGCGCTGGTGCGTTCCGCCGGCGGTGATTCACGAGTCGCCAAGTTCGAACATCGCTTGAATGAACTCTTCAATTTTCACCGCCACGAAATCGCCTTGATCTGCGTCTTGCTTCTGCGCGGTCCGCAAACGCCGGGTGAACTTCGCACCCGCGCGGAACGCATGTATGCCTTTGAAGACCTGGACGGCGTGCATTCAGCGCTAAATCTTCTGATGCGTCGCGAGCCCCCGCTCGTGAAAGTGTTGCCGCGTCAGGCTGGAACCAAAGAAGCTCGCTACATGCATCTGCTGGGTGGTGATGCTGCCCCGGCTCTTTCAGCCAATGACGACAGGGTTTTTGGCGCGCCGGCAGGAACCTCGGCATCCGCGAATGCGGAACGAATCGCTCAACTAGAAGAGGAAGTCACCGTTCTGCGAAGGGAATTAGAAACGCTTCGTGAGCAGTTTGCATCTTTCCAGAAGCAATTTCAGTAACCTAAAACGGCCCCTGGCCCACATCGCGATACTCATTTTCTCCGGAAGACTCCCTGCACCACCGCGCCTTTTCCCCGGTGCATTCTTCCCTCGTCCAATTCCGCGACGACTTCCGCAAGCTCCAGAATCTTCGCCCCCGCAAAATCCTGTCGCAACGACTCAGCGGTATAAAGAAGTTCGGTCTGCTTCGGCCCACCTGACGTGAACTGCAGTTGCCCTGGATTGAATGCCTGTAGAATCACGATTCCTCCCGGTTTTGCCGCGCGCAGCATGTTGCCGTGAATCGCCTGGCGGTCAGCCGGGAAAAGATGCACAAAGATGGAAGCCACCGCGTCATACTGCGCTTCCGGCCAATTCCAAGTCGCAAGATCGGCTTGCTCGATCTTCATTTCGATCCCACCCGCCTCCGCCGTTTGCTGCGCTCGTTCGACTCCCACCGAAGATACATCCACGGTGTGCACGCGGAATCCCT
>Ga0210396_10006359_pt1 | contig 11334 bp, 10 predicted proteins | sample IncBWH17OmetaG_FD_155466 | JGI IMG/M metagenome (GOLD analysis project Ga0210396, IMG submission 155466) | Forest soil microbial communities from Barre Woods Harvard Forest LTER site, Petersham, Massachusetts, United States - Inc-BW-H-17-O ...
GTTCCCTGCTCGGTTCGGACCGTTTGTTGCATTCAGCGCGCATTGTGAAAAATGCCGCTGAGACATCTTCGGTAATCGTGACCGTTTCCGCGATGAAGGGCGTGACCGATCGCTTGCTGCGCGTCGCCCAACACGTTGCCAATGGTGAATGGGATAAGGCCGCACTAGAAGCCGAACACATCGTGCAACTGCATCTCGATACACTGCACGATCTGCATTTGCCGCAGGAAGATCGCGATCGTGTCGCGTATGAACTGAAACTTTTGAGCCGCGACCTGCTCCACGAAACGCAAAAGCTCGGGCACAAGGCGTGCGATGCGGTGGCCCTGGATCGTATTGCCTCTTTTGGTGAACGGTTTACTTCTCGTCTATTTGCCGCCACGCTCGAGAAATTGGATTGTCTCGCGGTGCCTGTAGCTTCTTCAGACTTCGTGTTAACCTGCGACCACTTCCAAAATGCCCAGCCGCATATGGAGCAGACCAAGTGGCGTGGCCGAGAAGTTTTATTGCCGCTTCTGGACGCGGGAATCGTTCCGGTAGTGACTGGCTTCATCGGCGCAACGCAGGATGGGCGCATCACCACTTTGGGCCGCAACAGTTCGGACTTTTCGGGAGCGATCGTGGCCCACGTAGTAGATGCGGCGGAACTGGTAATCTGGACGGATGTGGACGGCATTTACACGGGCAATCCGCACGTTTCCGGGGATGCAAAATTGCTTCACGATATGACTTACGACGAAGCGCACGCCTTGGCGCTTGCCGGGGCTAAGGTTTTGCACCCGCAAGTGCTGCCGCTTGCCGCGGAAACGGGCATGACTGTTTGGGTGCGTAATACATTTAAGCCGCAACAGCGCGGCACGCGGATTGCCGCAAAGTCTAAGGGAGGTGTAGCGTGAGCGCTCGACATAGCGGAAAGAAATGGCGTGCTGGAGTTCTAGGCGCCACGGGCATGGTAGGCCAGCGCATCGTGAAGCTGCTTGCGGATCATCCCTGGTTCGATCTCACCGCGGTGGCGGCTTCCGAACGCTCCATGGGCAAGAAATATGTGGAGGCCACGCGTTGGCATTTGGAAGGGCCAGTCCCCAAAGAAGCCGCCGATCTGGTGGTGAAAGATCTGGAGCCCACGCTCGATTGCGATTTTGTGTTCTCTGCTTTGGATTCATCTGTGGCGGGAACGGCGGAAGAGCAGTTCGCCAAAGCCGGCTATCCGGTGGTCAGCAATTCCAAGAATCACCGCATGGATGTGGATGTTCCGCTGCTCATTCCTGAAGTGAATGCGTCGCATCTTGCAGCAATTGCCGTGCAACAGAAGAATCGCGGATACGATACGGGATTTATCGTCACCAATCCGAATTGTTCGACGGCGGGTCTCGTTTTGGTTTTGAAACCGCTTGCGGATGCGTTTGGCTTGGAGAAGATTTTTGTCGTGACTATGCAAGCTGTGTCGGGAGCGGGTTATCCGGGAGTTTCATCGCTCGATATTCTTGGCAACGTGGTGCCCTTCATCAGTGGCGAAGAAGAAAAGATGGAAACGGAGCCGCAGAAGCTTCTTGGGAAGTGGGATGGCGCGCGGTTTATCGGTGCCGGTTTGGGGATCAGCGCGCACTGCAATCGTGTGCCGGTAATCGATGGGCACATGGAATGTGTGTCGCTGCGTCTGAAGAAGACGGCCACGCTGGATGAGGTTGCCGAGGCGTTACGCAACTTTGAAGTTGCTCCGGAACTAGCTGCGCTGCCGACGGCGGTGAAGCATCCTGTGGTGGTGTCTGGTTTGGACGACCGGCCGCAGCCGCGCAAAGATGTGAACGAAGGCCATGGCATGGCCGCTGTGGTTGGCCGTGTGCGGGAATGTCCGCTGCTCGACGTGAAACTGACACTGCTTTCTCACAATTTGTTGCGTGGGGCGGCCGGTGCGGCGTTGCTCAATGCGGAATTGCTGGCGGCTCAGGGCTATTTGAAATCGCGCAAAGTGGCGACCACGCAAATCGAAGAGCCGGTGTCGCGATAACTGAATTGTGACGCGAGACGTGCGCTCGTCAGGAAACAATTACACATTGCACTTCGGTGCCAGAGGCGTATTGCTGGAGAAGAGCAGACATCCGTTCGCAATTGCTCTGAAGTGCATCGCTGCCGCCAAACGAAACGATGATGGCCACGATCTCGGTGGTCGCAGGCGTTACCATGGTGCGTTCCGAATCACTGGTAGGGCTTCCGTGTGGCCCAAGTTCGTCGCGGAACACCGGCAGGCCTTCCAGATTCAAATCGTATTTGCCAATCCCTTTGTACGTCTCGCCGGCTCGTCCCGCTCGAAACACGATGTTGCCCTCGACGTGCGCACGATCATAGAGACCAACGGGTAACCGGCTCTCCACTGAAACCAAGTTAATGACGTCCACCACTGAATTTATTTGTGGGAAGTTTTTGCCGCTCAAAATACGGCGGAGAAGCGCTTCGGCCGAGCCGCGATACCTTGCGGGATCTTTCCCCAGTGCCTTGTATCCCGCTCGCGTCGATAAAATCGCCGACGCTTCGAGCACCGCGCGTGGTTCGGGCAGGGAAAGGATTTTCGCTTCGCGCGCACGCATTTCTTCCAGTAAAGCGGCTGGTGTATCTCCTGTTAGCACGTGAGCCGTTACGCATCCCAAAGCTGCGCGCGGACATTTCTTCCTCAGTTCTTCATCGATCGAAATGTTCATGCTTCAGGCCTTCACGGGCTTCAGCCGCGCCGTAAAATGACGCAGAAATGGAGCTTGGTGCACGAGTTCATATCCCACGATTTTGTCGCGCCTGCGCCAAACATCCAGAATCACTTCCACTACATATTCGATGTGGCTTTGCGTGTATACACGCCGCGGAATTGCCAACCGTACCAGATCCATTCGCGCGTGTTCTCCAAACATCAGTGAACCAATTTCCACGGAACGAATTCCGCCCTCGATATAAAGTTCGACTGCGAGCGCAATGCCCGGAAATTGGGAGGTCGGAATATGCGGCAGAAATGCCCGTGCGTCGATATAGATCGCATGACCGCCGGGTGGCTGCACAATCGGCACACCCTCGCGGGCAATGCGGTTTCCCAAAAATGCTGTCGAGGCGATGCGGTACTTTAGATATTCTTCTTCCAGCGCTTCGTTCAGTCCGACGGCGATCGCTTCCAAATCGCGACCGGCTAGCCCGCCGTATGTTGGGAAACCTTCGGTCAGAATCAGCAGATCCTTTTCCTGCTGGGCCAGGAGGTCGTCGTTGGTGCAAAGGAAGCCGCCAATATTCGCCAAACCATCTTTTTTCGCGGACATGGTGCAGCCATCCGCATAGGAAAACATTTCACAGGCAATCTGGCGGGGAGACTTGTTCGCGTATCCGGCCTCACGCAGCTTAATGAAGTAGGCATTCTCGGCGAAACGACAGGCATCGATGTACACAGGGATTTTGTGGTGTTTGCAGATTTCCTTAACCGCGCGAATGTTGGCCATCGAAACTGGCTGACCGCCCCCCGAATTGTTCGTCACCGTGAGCATCACTAGCGGAATTTTCGCTCGGCCTTCCCGCTCGATCACTTCCGATAGTGCTTCGGTATCCATATTCCCTTTGAAGGGATGCAGCGTCGCTGGCTCTTTTGCTTCTGGAATTGGCAAATCGAGCGCCTGCGCGCCCACGTACTCGCAATTAGCGCGGGTGGTATCAAAATGAGTGTTATTCGGAACGATGTCGCCCTTGTTGCACATCACATTGAAAAGGATTCGTTCCGCCGCGCGGCCTTGATGAGTAGGGATGACATGCTGAAAACCCATGATGGCCTGGACCGAATCACGAAAGCGCGCAAAGCTCGGCGAGCCAGCGTAGGACTCGTCACCGCGCATCATGGCGGCCCACTGTTCGGTCGACATCGCGGATGTTCCAGAATCCGTGAGCAAGTCAATGAGGATCGCTTCCGAAGCCACCAAAAATAAGTTGTAACCAGCCTTTTCGATCAGTTCTTGGCGCTGTGCGCGTGTCGTCTCGCGAATCGGCTCAACGCTCTTGATACGAAACGGCTCGATGATGGGTCGCACTGCCATGGCAGGTCCACACTCCCTTTACAGAGAGACACTACCACATCTTGTTTGGAGTGTTTTTGCTGCAGTAGCGCAATACTGGAGCAATTCGCTGATAACGCTGTCAGGTGTATCGAGAATCGGAGAAGGCGTCAACACCTCCAAGTCGAAAAGCAGATTGTCAGTCGTCGCCGTGAGCGGGTGCCGGTTCCACTACGACTTCGTCGGAATCCACGTTTTTGGGCGTCTCTACCAAGCCTGCACGCACCAACTGCCGGTAGTACGCAGGCCGCGTGTGACGGTAATGATCCGCCGAGATTTTTCCATCCAGCCAGGCCGTATCCATCGGATAAACCGCGGGATCGAAAATCACCAGATAGAAGTGCCAGATCAAAATGGAGAACGTCGCCAGCAGCGCCTCATACCAGTGCACGGCCGTGGCCGCATCGGATACCCACTTCGGGAAATGCCGCAGCGAGAAATTGTTGAACCACAGCAAAAATCCTGAGACCGCCATGACCACGGTGCCCCACATGAACGCCCAGTATTCCATCTTCTCGGCGTAATTAAATTTCGCGAACGTCGGCTCTTTTTTGGTGAAGCCCAGATTGTAGGCAAACACGTGAACCATGTCGGTCGCGTCCTTGATTCCTGGCAACATCGCCCATACGAACGCGCGGTCTTTCTTCTTCATTGCTAGATGAATGAAGTGATAGGCCGTAGCCAGCTGCTGCCGATTGCCTTCACTTCATCGGTGTGACAGGTGGCGCACTCCACCTTGGCGATTTTCGCTGGATGGGGAAAATCTTTGATCGACGTGTGGCAATCGCTGCAACCCAGAATCGCATGCGCACTGGCGCTATGTCTTGCAGGATCGACCGAAATATTTTTGCCCTTGTCGGATTTCATGCCCGCGGTGCCGTGGCACGCCAGGCACGCCTCATCGGGTTTCGAGGCTGGAGCATTCTTTGTATTTGCGGTAGCGCGAGTGGGAGCGAGCACCCACGCAAGCGCAATCAGCAACCCGCCCATTAACTTCACGCGGCGTTGCCTGTTGGCTCGTTTGGAGCTCATAAGGCACTACCTCCGGGCCGCAATGGCCCACGAATTGTCGCTACTTCAAGCCAAGATCGGTGAGTATCTTGGGATTTTCCTCCTGGACCGCCAGTAGGTTATGGCAAGCGGTGCAATCGTTGGAAATTGTCTGGCCATCGGCGCTGATATGCGAACCATCGTGGCAACGAAAGCATCCGGGGAAATCGTTGTGGCCTAAATTGTTCGGGTGCACTCCCCAATTCACGTTCATCTCTGGGAAAATATTGCGCAGATAAATCTTGGCCACGTTATCTGCGGATTGTTCCACCAGCGCTCGTTTGGTGTTGTAAATTTCGGGGTAGCTCGTCTTATAAAAGGTGTCAATGCCTTCCACAATTTGTTTCTGCGCGGTATCGCGATCGGGATAGGTCACTTTCAAGAGTTCGACCGCTTTTTTGCGGATGAATGGCAGGTCGGGGCTAACCAATCCGCGCGACATCCGGTTATCTACCGCATTTTCGGGTAACTCGAAAGCATGCGTGGGGCGGTTGTGGCAATCGATGCAATCCATCGAGCGTTTTTCACCCTTCTCCAACTGCTCTTTCGTTGTCTTGATATCGGTGGACACGAACTCGATGGTCTTTCCTTTGTCGTCGGTGTAATAGACCACCGGGATTACCTGCCGGCGTTCATCGGTCGAGATGTAATGAATCCGCGCGCCTTCGTCCAAGTGACGTCCATGGATTCCAACCGATCCTTGCCAATTCCGGCCACCTACTTTTACTAGCAGTGCCGTGGTCTGCGGAGTGTTTTTCTCGTCTTCCTTATAGTTGGTTTTCACGATGAACTTGTCGCCGGTAAAGCGCTGCGGCCAGTGGCAGTGCTCGCAAGTCTCCCGAGCGGGGCGCAAATATTTCACCGGCGAAGGAATCGGGCGCGAGTACGTCTTGAACGTCACCGCAAAAACTTGGCGCAGTCCCGACAACTTGGAGCGGACGAACCACCCGGCGCCGGGGCCTATATGGCACTCCACGCAATCCACGCGAGCGTGCGGAGAATTCTGATACGCGGAAAATTCCGGCTGCATGACGGTATGGCAGGTTTGCCCGCAAAACGTGGTGGTGTCCATGTACGACACGCCGCGATACGAGGCGAACCCGAAGATCAGCACATTCATGAACGTCGCGATGCCGATCAAGATGATGGCGTGGCGCACCACCGGCACCTTCAGATCAACGGCGGGATAAAGCTCCGGCAGTTCACCAGCGGTGCGCAGTTCCCGGCGACGCAGGGCAATCCCCGCTGGAATCAGCAGCAGCCCCAACAGAAAAATTCCGGGAAGAATCAGGAAAATCAGGATGCCTACGTAAGGGTGGGGAGGACCGGGAAGAATAAAATCGTAAATCCAAAATCCGATCAGCGTTATGGCACTGCTGGTGGTGAGCACCGCACCGATCAAACTCAACGTGTTCTGGCCGAGATAATAAGCGGGCCGGGCCCACTCGCGTAACTGGTTTGCCAAACTCATAGTGTGAAAACTCCGGCGCTTCCGCGCCCCTACTTCTCGGTGGTTCATAAGCCCCAGCGAAGGATCCGCCAGGGCCTATGTGTTGGCTTCCTTGTTGTGCGCCCCGAACGGCGGGCGCACCGGCAAACTTACTTTACGAGGCTCCGCATATAAGCCACGACGTCTTTCACTTCTGCGTCAGTGATCTTCTTGTCGTAGCTCGGCATCTTGTTCTTGCCCTTCACAACGATGTCTGTCCAATCTGCGTCCGTTTCTTTCTTCACTTCAGGCGACGCGAGATCGCGAGCCTTGGTGGCCTTTCCAGCGGCGGTTTCACCCTTGCCGTCTGGACCATGGCAACTGGCGCACTTCGCTTTGTACACCTTCTTGCCGTTTGCCACGTCTTGCGAACGTGTCACACTGCCTACTAGACACAGCACTCCTACGATTGCGATTGCTGTTACCAACTTCTTCATCACTTCCTCCTGTTTGTTTAATTGCATGGAGCGCGTAGGAGCGATCGTGCTCCATGCCTGAACTTGTGCGTTGTGCCGTTCGAACTTACTTCTTCAGCGAACGGATATACGTCACCAGATCCTTCACCTGGTCCGGCGTCAATGTTCCGTATGCGGGCATCTTTCCCTTGCCCTTGGTAATGATTGTGGTCAGGTCCGCGTCGGTCTGCTTCTGCACGTCGGCTGAACCCAAATCGCGCGTCTTCATCATTTCTTTTCCTTTGCCATCCGCGCCGTGACATGCAGCACACTTGGCCTTAAATGTTGCCTCCGCAGAAGCGACATCGGCCTTGGCTGGCGAGCTGAAGATACTGCTGCCCGCCACCAGTGCGATCGCCACACCCAACATTCCGATCTTCTTCGTTGCTGTCCCCATGTTCCGTTGCTCTCCTTCATTTGGATTTGGCGCGGAGTTCTTGCCGTCCCGTGCCCTCTAAATTCAAGCGCATCGTACCGGACTTTTCAGGTATTGCGCCTAAAATCTTCACAATCAACTGTCCACACACGCGCGCAGGCTTTCGCGTCAGGAGCGATTTGCGTGCTGCGATATAAATCAGGCTCTATGAATTTCTGGCATCTTGATATGGAATCTGAGAATGGAAGATTCCGCCCGAGCTAGCAAAAGATGTCAGGGGAAGGTCGAAAGGATACCTAATCGTGGCAATATTCAACACAGCTGTCAACGGCAATCTGGTACGGTGCCCGTTTTGAAACAGATCCTGCCTGCTTCGGTCGCACATCACTGAATTCACTACAGCGTTTTCCCACAGTGCACCCGGCGGGCCCACACGTCTTGAGCCTCCAAAGACCTCCGACTAGGATCTTCCTCTTATTTGGTCAAACGGTCTGCCTTGCATTTTTATCACTTTCTCAACACAATCGCAGCCCGTGGCTCTCGCTTCTACTCCGGCGCGCCTTTCGCCAACGCTCCGTTACGTCATCGCCCTGTTAGCCATTTCCGTCTTTATTAATTACATTGACCGCAGCAATCTTTCCATTGCCGCACCTCTTTTGAAGGATGAACTCGGGCTCTCCGCCTCACGCCTGGGCATTCTGCTCTCCGCATTTTTCTGGACGTATGCAGGATGTCAACTTCTAGCGGGATGGCTGGTCGATCGATTTGATGTGAAGTACGTTTTCGCGATTGGTTTTCTGCTGTGGTCGCTAGCCACCGCCGCCACGGGATTGTTGCACGGCTTCGGGGCACTTGTTGCGGTGCGTGTGCTACTTGGAGCCGGCGAATCGGTAGCCTATCCTTCGTATTCGAAGATAATCGCCACGCATCTTCCTGAACAGCGTCGCGGCATCGCCAATGCGTTTATCGCTTCTGGCCTGTCACTGGGCCCGGCCGTTGGCCTGCTATTTGGCGCGGCTCTCATTTCGAAATTTGGATGGCGTCCCTTCTTCGTCGGACTGGGCTTGGTGAGTCTGGTGTGGCTGCTTCCGTGGTTTGCGTGGATGCCCACAGCGCCCGCAAAGGTCACGTTGAAGGTTCAGCAGGGTTTCACGGCTATCATAAAGCAGCGTTCCGCCTGGGGCACTTGCTTCGGTCTCTTTTGCGCCAACTATTTTCTATATTTCATTCTCACCTGGCTGCCGTTTTATCTGGTTCGCGAGCGGGGATTTTCTCTTCAGCAGATGGCACGCGCCGGAGGCGGCTTTTTTGTGGTAAGCGCAATTTCGTCCACGCTGGGAGGTTGGCTCTCCGATCGCTGGATCGAATCGGGTGCGTCTCACACCCGAGTACGCAAAGGTTTGACGATCGCGGCGGCCTTCTTCTGCGGACTGTTCCTGGCATGTTCTGTTGTAGCTCCCGATTCGGTGTGCATTGTCTGCCTTCTGCTGACAGCCGCCGCATTTGGCGTCGGCGCCGCGAATTTGTGGGCAATCACACAGCGTCTGGCAGGCGCGCAAGCCGTTGGCCGTTGGTGCGGCATTCAATTGTTTGTGGGCAATCTCTCTGGCGTCGTCGCCCCCGCGCTTACCGGGTACCTCGTCGATCGGACCGCGCACTTTTTTTGGCCCTTCATGGTCACGTCCGCAATCCTTTGGATCGGCGCCCTAAGCTGGCTGTTCGTCGTCGGCCCCATCGAACCCATAGCGTGGCCTGCAATCGCTGCGGACTTGCCGGCATCTTCGAAAACAGAGCTCAAGCCTAGCCGCGTATAGCTCACTTACGCGAAATGAAATTCGCCAACGGATTTTACAAGTTCACTTGGTAAGCTGAGCGCGCAACCAGTTCATTACTAATTTTCCAGCTTCTGGTCCGCCCATGTGCCCGGCGTCGGGGTAAACGCGTGCAGACTTCGCCGCGCCGCCTTCCAGTAACACATAGACATCCTGAATCGTGATCCAAGGATCCTTCGCGCCATTTACTACGAGCATCGGCGTGCACGGTTTATCCAGCCATCCTTCTGTCTTCAACGACATGGCCGGTGCCTGGGCTCGCAACTCCTCCACATTGTTTACGTGATGTGCGTACACCATCGAGTCTTCAAATGGCCACAAATACAACTTGTCTTCTTCGAGGTGTTGCAGCCACGGCTCCTGGAAGGAGTAGTGAATTGGCCCGCCCCACGCCACTGCGGCGCGAATCCGTTCGCTCTCCACATACGCCATTTTGCAGCCCCAATATCCACCGTAACTGCGCCCCACAATTCCCAGGCGCTCGCCGTCCACATCTTGGCGCTTCACCAGATAATCGATCACCGCGGAGTAGAAACGATCCGCGTCAGGTCTGTACCAGATGGGACATTCGCCGTTGCCCGGCATATCCGTTGAAAACGCCGCTAGTCCCACGTCCAGAAGATCCGACGTCTCCCGCTCTTCCTTATATACGTCGATTCCGCCTGTCGCGACCACTACTGGAGGCCGGGTCACCCCTTTTGGTTTACGCAAGTAACCTATGATTTCTTTTCCTTCGAACGGAATCGTTGCGCGTTCCAGCGGGGGATCAAAATATCGCGCTGCTTTCAAGTACGTTTCCACGCATTTTTTATATGCTACTTGCTTCGCTGGATGATTGATTACCGGAAATTTAGCGATGCCGTAATACATCGATGCTTTCTGATACGCCGCCTTCGCTTCCTGATCTTTTCCCTGCGCCGCGAATTCGGCGCCCTGCTTTTCCCAGGGTTCTGCCAGATGCGTCCATTCGTTCACCCAGCGCTGCGGCTCCAAATCCGTCAACCGCTTGAAAATGGCTTCGACATCTTTGGCATCGGCTCCGCGTTGAATAAATTGTCCCATCCGGAACTTTGCGCCCACCGCATACTTCGGATTGGTCAGCAGATCGCCACCCGTAGCCTGAGGCTGATGGATTCCGGTGCCGGGCATGGCCAGTTTTGTCGAACCGCTCGCAGGGCTCGCCAAGGCTGCGCTCGCAGTGCTTGCGATCGCAATTTCTGCCGCTCTTGCCACCACCTGCCTACAAAATTCACGCCGTGTCCCTGTACTGGTCATAGAAGATGGTTCCTTTTAAGTGCTAAGCAATCGCTCGCCACGCCGTTCTGAATTGTGGCGCCCAATTCTAGAGCAGCCCGCAGCAGGAATGCCGCTTAAAAGAAGTTTGCGTGATCGCCTGGAGAGTCATTTTGCTTGATGCGTCTTCCTGCTGTGATATAAACACCCTCGCCATGCTTATTTACTGATCGTCGCTGGTCCAATTGTGAAGGAGTTCAGTCATGATTTTTCCGTTCTCATTTCTACGCATCGGCACAATTTCGTTCGCGTCCCGGGCAACCTACGTACAGAGGACACTAATAGCGGCATCGTTGGTAGTTTTCCTGTCGAGCATTGCAGTGAGCAGCGTCGCAGCGGCCACTCCGAACCAGGACGGCTCCATTGCTGGACTGCACGCGAAATTTATCGATGTTCAAGGCGTCAAGACTCGCTACTACGAAATGGGTGAGGGCGAGCCACTTTTGCTAGTTCACGGGGAAGGCTGGTCCGGCCATTCCAGTGCCAACACGTGGTCCAAGAATTTGCCGGGCCTCTCGAAGCGCTTCCACGTTTTTGCTCCAGACAAACTGGCTTCCGGCATGACCGGCAATCCGCTCGACGATAAGGACTACAACATTCAAGGCGAAGTCGAGCACATGTACCAGTTCATCCAGAGCATGAAACTCGGGAAGGTGCATTTGGTCGGCCAGTCGCGCGGCGGAGGCTGTGTCTTTTTCCTTGCGATTGCGCATCCCGAGATCGTGCGAACGCTGGTCATCATCGACAGTCTCACCGCCTCTCC
>Ga0210396_10006362_pt1 | contig 11332 bp, 11 predicted proteins | sample IncBWH17OmetaG_FD_155466 | JGI IMG/M metagenome (GOLD analysis project Ga0210396, IMG submission 155466) | Forest soil microbial communities from Barre Woods Harvard Forest LTER site, Petersham, Massachusetts, United States - Inc-BW-H-17-O ...
GACGCTCGTGCTCTTGAACGAGAGGGTCGGATACTGCCGGGCGTTGAACCAGTCGGGGCCTTTGAGGTCGGAATCGCGTTTGGCGACGCCGGTGTCGAGCTTGGCGACTTTCAACTCGACCTGGAATGAATCCTTGCCCGGATTGGCTTGGTCGAGCGTGAACTGCCCGGCCGGCTCGTTGAACCGCCCCCACACATTGCCGGCATTGAAATGATGAACATTGAACAGCGCAAAGGAGTGAACCGGATCGACTTTATACGTATCCGCGCCCGCCACCCGCCAGAGGGCGAGAGAAGCGCACACGAAACCCATCAACCCCAACACGCGGCCGCGGCTTTTCATAGGCTCTCCTTGTGAATGTGAAAGGCGACAGGACGGCAGCATCTTACGCACGACAGCCGGTCGCACGCCACTGACGCCGCGGCACCCGCCCCGCAAAAATCCGCACATCGAAAACGGCTTTGCTGTATACTCCTCAATCACTCCGCTCTCCTCAGCCGCGTGCCATCCGCACGGCAGACGACGATCGCCGGGTCGAGGCAACCTATGCGATTGCATTTCATTCGCGCTGCGGCGCAAGCCGAGAAACTCGAACCCCGTCGCCTGCTGTCCGGCGGCGGTCACCACGCCCATCAAGTCGTCATCGAGGCGGCCCTCGTTTCCGACGGCGCCATCTCCGCCCCGCTCACCGACCCGAACCTCGTCAACCCGTGGGGCATCACCTCCACGCCCGGCAGCCCCTTCTGGATCGCCGACAACGCCAAGGGCCTCGCCACCCTGCATGATGGCGCCGGCGATGTCTTCTCCCGCATTGTCACCGTTCCCGGCGCAACCAACCCCTCAACCCCGACTGGAATTGTCTTCAACGGCTCGATCGGGTTTGATATCGGACAGGGATCGAGCGCCTTGCCCGGCCGCTTCATCTTTGTCACCCAGGACGGCGCCATCTCCGCCTGGAATAAGAATCTCGATCCCACCAACGCGTTTCTGGCCGTCAACAATTCCTCGAGCGGCTCGGTCTTCACGGGCGCGGCACTGGCCGACGTCGGCGGCGGAGCGCTCGAACTGTTTGTTGCCGATTTTCACAACGCAGCCGTTGACGTGTTCGACGACACCTTCGCGCCCGTCCAGATCACCGGCGGTTTTCACGATCCCAAGATTCCCGCCGGCTACGCGCCGTACAACATCCAGGACCTGAACAACAAGCTTTACGTCACCTATGCCAAACAGGACTCGGCCGGGCACAATGCCGTCGCCGCCGCGGGAAAGGCTTACGTCGACGTCTTTGACGTCACCGGTCATCTGCTGCAACGCTTCCAACGCGGCAGCTTCCTGAACGCCCCATGGGGCATGGCCATCGCCCCGGCGAACTGGGGGACCTTCGCCGGCAACATCCTCGTCGCCCAGACCGGCTCCGGCCGCGTCGATGTGTTCAACGCCAAAAACGGGCATTTCATCAACTACCTGCCCATGAACGCCGCTGGCAAGCCGCTGGTGATCCCGGGACTCCGCGGCCTGATTCCCGGCGACAGCGTCAACGCCGGCGACACCTCCACCGTCTACTTCACCGCCGATCCCAACACCAGCCACGACGGGCTCCTGGGCGCACTCAACTTCACCGTCACCATCGTCAGAAGTCGCAACCGGCACAGGGCGTGAAACGACCCCGTTCTCCCTCCACCGGTACGCCGGGGGAGGTTTGGGGAGGGGGTTTGCGAGAAGACTCTCAGCTCAGAATGTGTCACGCGCCGCGTAGCATCGAACTCGGGTAGAATTGACAACACGAATGAATTTGGTCTGCTGATGATTACCGCACAAGACAAGGGAGCCAATGTGACCGCAAAGACCCCTTCCCGACGAGACGTGCTCAAGACCGCAACTGCCGCCGGCGTAGCCCTGGCCACCGGCCCCATCGCTCGCGCCTCCGACTCCCCCACCCTCCGCTGGGGCATCATCGGAACCGGCACCCGCGGCGCCTACACCCACATCCCCGTTCTAAAAAATGCGCCGGAATCGGAAATCGTCGCCCTGTGCGACGTCTCCGAGCAGCGGCTTGCGTCCGCCGCGTCGAAAGTCGCTCATCCCGTCGCCACCACCGCCGATTACCAGAAGCTCCTGGCCAATCCCGACATCAACGCCGTCGCCATCGCGGTGCCGAACCTGCTGCACCGCGAGATCCTTCTGGCCAGCATCGCGGCGGGCAAGCACGTGCTGTGCGAGAAGCCCGCCGGCACCAACCCCGCCGAGGCCGCGGCCATGAAGCAGGCGGTCGATTCCGCCAAAACGCTGGTCATGTTCGGCATGCAATACCGCAACAACGCCCGCCCGCGGAAGATCGCCGAGCTGATCGCCGCCGGCGAAATCGGCAAGCCCAAGTACATCGTCCAGAATTGCTCCCGCGGCGACTGGAACACCAAAGCCGATGTCTGGCAGTTCGCCGATCCCAAGCTCGGCGGCAAGCCGATGAACTGGCGCTTCAGCCACACCGCCACCGGCGGCTCCCTCAACGAATTCGACTGCCACTACTTCGATCTGCTCCACTGGTTCGCCGGCGCCCTCCCCGAGCGAGTTTCCTGTGACGGCGGCATCGCTGTCTATCACGACGCCCGCGACACCTGGGACCACGCCACCGTCACCCTCAAATATCCCGGCGACGTCACCGCCGTCCACACCCTCTGCCTCTTCGGCCCCGGCCGCAACGATCTCACCATCACCGGCGACGAAGGCGCCATCGAATCCATCGGCACTTCCCTCAAGCTCTTCCGCTTCACCAAGCGCGGCGCCGCCGGCGCCCATATCCGCGACGTCAACCCCACTGAGTCGGCGGGCAAAGGCGATCGCGCCACCCTCGGCCTCTACCAGGATTTCCTGGCCTGCCTCAAAACCGCCAAAAAACCCGAAGCCAGCGTCGACCGCGCGATCGCCGCCTGCCGAACCTGCTGGGTCTCCGAGCTGGCCGCGGAACGAAAATGCGAGGTCAATTGGACCGACCTGACGGCGTAATGGCGTTTGATGCACTCGCACCTGAAACTGTTACGAACGATGCGAATTCCCAGCGATTTCGAATCGCTTGATCGTGACACGGGTTTTTAACCCGTGCAAACGGCGCGGGTCCGAAAGAAATTGTGATTCCCCTTGACAACTTCCCGCCCATCTGTACTATAACGACTAATACAGATAGATCACATGCCCCTCGAGATTTCCATCGCCACCGGCAGCACCGTTCCGATCTACCGGCAGATCGCCGACCAGATCTGCCGGGCGGCGGTCACCGGGCAGCTCGCGCCGGGCGAGCAAGTCCCCAGCGTCCGCGCCCTGGCCGAGCAGTTGGTGGTCAATCCCAACACCGTCGCCCGCACCTACGCCGATCTCATTCGCGAGGGTGTCCTCGAGGCGCAGAAGGGCAAGGGCGTGTTCGTCGCCCGCCGTCGTGCCGTTTACACGCGGGCCGAGCGGCTGCGGCGGTTGCAAGCCACGCTCAACGCCTACGTCAATGAGGGGATCTATCTCGGTTTCGCACCCGAAGATCTGCGGCAGGCACTGGAGCAAAAGCTTCGGCCCCTCAGCCAGTCTGCCGTGAAAGGAGCCGGGCCGTCATGAGCGATTACGCAATTCAGACTCACCATTTGACCCGCTACTTCGGCGCCAAACGCGTCGTTCACGATCTGAGCCTCAGCGTGCCGCGCGGCTCGATCTTCGGGTTTCTCGGCCGAAACGGCTCCGGAAAAACCACCAGCCTGCGGATGATCCTGGGATTGCTCTCGCCCACGTGGGGCAGCAGCACGGTGCTGGGCCACGACAGCCGGCATCTGCCGCCCGAGGTTCGTTCTCGCATCGGCTATCTGGCCGAGGGACATCCGGTATTCGGCTGGATGCGGGTCAATGACGCGCACCGCTTCCAGTCCCGCTTCTATCCCAAATGGAACCGAGAATTATTCAACGCCGTCCTCGAGTTCTTCCGAGTCGATCCCAAGACGAGGGCCCGCAATCTTTCCCGCGGCGAGCGGGCCGGTCTGTGCCTGGCGATGGCCCTGGCCCCCGAGCCCGATCTGCTGGTCCTCGATGATCCCGCCATCGGCCTGGACCCGGTCGCGCGACGATCGCTGCTCGAATCGATCGTCCACGCCACCCGCAAAGCCGATCGCACGATCGTCTTCTCTTCTCACCTGCTGGCCGACATCGAACGAATGGCCGACCACATCGCCGTTCTCGATTACAGCGTCCTGCGGGCACAGTGCTCCCTGGAAACCTTCCGGAGTTGCGTGCAGCAGTTCGTGCTTCGGTTCGCCGAAGCCCCGCCGGCGTTGCCGAGAATTCCCGGACTGATTCAATGTCTCGCTGGCGGCAACCAGTTGCGGCTCACGCTGGTCAACGTGACCGATGAAACCCGCGCGATCCTGGCCAGACTCGGCGCCCAGCGCATCGACGAGGCGCCGATCACGCTGGAAGACGCCTTCGTCAGCTATCTCGGCGGCACCATCGAGAACGTCCGACTGCCCGATGTTTCCAACACCATGGAAATGGCCGGAGGTGTATCGTGATCGCAATCTTCCTGAAGGAACTGCGCGAAAACGCCCGATGGGCGGCCCTGATCTTCGGCGCCTTTCTGGTCGTCGTTTACTTCCAGGTGCGTTCTGCGCCGGCGTATCTGATGTTCGAGCTGGCCCAGCCGCCCCAGACCGTCTTCGCTCCGCTGGCAGGGCTGCTCATGGGGCTGGTGCAGAGCCTCTTTGAAACGCGGCCCGACAACTGGGCGTTCGTGGTTCATCGCCCGGTACCACTCTGGCGGATCTTCATCGCCAAATGCACGGCGGGTCTGCTGCTGCTCTACGTGTCGGTTGAACTGCCTTTCCTCCTGGCGGCACTGTGGGCGGCGCAGCCCGGGCACCTGGCGGCGCCGTTCCAGGCCCGCATGATCCTGCCGACGCTGGCGATCGCGCTCAACGCCGGCGTCTACTACTTCGTCGCCATCGTGATCACGCTCCGGCGTTCAAGATGGTTCGGCACCCGCGTGCTTCCGCTGGGGCTGGCACTCGCCTCCAGCATCGCCATCGCCTACGCGACCGAGTTCTGGCAGGCGATGCTCATTTCCCTGGCCGGACATGCGCTGGGGGCGATGGCGGCGTGGGATGCGTTCTCGACCGGCGGCGCCGCCGACCGCCGCGGCGCGCCCGCCTTCGCACTGGGCGCCGCCATTTACACCGGCGCGATCGGCCTGGGCTGCGGGCTGGTCGCCTCGCTGGGCATATTCCAGAACGGCGCCCGCTGGACGCAGTACCGCATGGCTCGTGATGGCCAAATGGTCCGTGTCACCACGACGCTGGAGCACGGCGAGCGCAATTGCGTCATCACCGATCCTCAAGGCCGCGTCCTGCCCGAATACGAGGGCATCGACCCGACCGACCCGGCGAGCGCAAGCCGCTTCCTGACATTCGATAGCCTGATCGACACCCGCAACCAACCCTGGCCCGCATCAGAAGAGATGCATGGGAGCTATAGCAATTCCGTTCCGGGCGTCGGCCGCTTGTCCGCGGTCGCCAAGCCCGGCGTGCGCATGCGGGCCCTGTGCTACTACTTCATGCACCGTCGCATCATCGAAATGTACGACGTTACAACGCGCGTCCTGATCGGCACCGTCGGCCCCGCGGGATTCGCGCCGCCAGGCGTTGCGCCCTCGGTGCTGTTTCCCCCCGACGAGCCACTCAATCTGAGAATCTCCGGCGGCCACACGCTGGCGTTCCCCACCATCGTCTATTGGCTCGAACTCGATCAGCGCCGCGTCCGCCCTGTCTTCAACACCACCGCCGATGATCCCGTGACCTGCGCGAGGGATCTTCCTCCCCAGACCAGCCCCTCGATCGTCATCGCCACCCGATCGCACATTCACCTGCTGGCGTCATCGGGACAGCCGCTGACAACGATCCCGCTCGATTACGATCTCACGCAGACGGGCGTCGGTGTCGTCCTGCTCCCTGCGAACCAGCACGTGATGGTCTGGGCCGGCCAGATCCTTCCCTGCGCCGACGAGCCAGCCAGTGAACTTTGCGAATACGCCGCCGACGGCACTTTGGTCCGCCGGCAACAGCTTCCCCCGCTCGAAGAAGGGGGATCGGCCCGGCTGCCGCGGACCGCCGCCTTCGGCTTCGTCTATCCGCCCGGCGCGCTGCCGCTGTACCGATCCTGGCTGATGGATTTCATGTTCGACCTCAACACCCAGCGATACGCGCATCTCTTCCACGGCTGCCTGCTCGCCGCCAGCCTCCTGGCGGCGCTGCTCACGCTCGGCCTCAGCCGTCGCTATGGCCTGAACACCGGCAAGTCGCTCGCCTGGACGCTGGGGAATCTGCTGCTAGGCCCCGCCGGCATCGCGGCGTTCGTCGGCCTGAACGAACTCCCCGCCCGCGAGCCCTGCCCCGCCTGCCGCGGCCGTCGCATCTCCACCAAACTTCACTGCCCCCACTGCGGCGCCGCTCTGCCGCCCCCCGCCCAGGATGGCCGAGAGATCTTCGAACCCGCAGAAACGCTATCGCAGGACTTTGAACTGGAACCGGTGGTGTGAACTCGAATGTAGCCCCGAATGACTCACCACAGGGGCACCGAGGACACGCCAGAACCCAGCCGCGGGCGCACCACGCGTGACGCGTCTTCTCACTTGATACGGGCGGGCCAGCTTTTCTTTCGGATCAGTCGTCGGCCTCACCGCGAGGGCGCGGAGGACGCGGAGGGCTCCAGCTTGTTGACCATCCGCTTGAGGCAGTACCGCAATCCTCCGCGGCCCCCGCGGTTTGCTCTTTCCAGCCTGACATGACCGAAAACGCCTGCGTGGATTGTGGCCCACCCCCACCGCCGGCAAACGACGCGGCCCTTGTACCCGCGGGCGCAAACGGCATGATTGTGCGCATGCCTCAGCCACTTCGGGGCTGACCACGGACGAATTCCAACTCAAGACGGGAGACTTGCCTTCGTGGCGGACGAGAAGACCTCCGAGCTCAACGACACCGACAAGCTCTGGCAGGCCGGGGAAGTTCGCGCGAAACGGGCCGGCGCTGCCGTGGCAGAGGCGGCGGTATGATTCTGGATATGCAGAAGGAGCAATTCAGCCGTGCGTATGTGCAGGCGGTTGCTGCCTGCGCGGGCTTTGCGTGGAGCGTGCCCAGCGTCGACGACGACAGCGTGGACATCTCTTTGCACCAGACTGGCGGAGGTGGAACGATTCGCTCGCCGCGGCTGGATACTCAGCTCAAATGTAGCGCCGGGGAGAGGCCGGCTGATGATACGTTTTCCCATTGGCTGAAACTGAAGAACTATGACGATCTCAGAGACGAGACGGTGCTGGTGCCTCGTATCCTGATCGTCGTGCGGGTACCGGATCAAGTCGAGGACTGGCTGGCCCACAGCGAGTCGGAGTTGGCGCTGCGGCGGTGCGGGTATTGGCTCAGCCTGCGCGGGATGTCGGCCACCTCGAACCCGACAGGGCAGACGGTATACCTGCCCCGGGGGCAGGCGTTCAACGTCGATTCGTTGCGGCGTATTATGGACCGGATCGGCCGAGGAGAACTTCCATGAAGGTGGACATCCGCGACGTGCAGGCGGTCCGCGCGATTCGTCCGGTGGACGCGGCACTCTACCTGCGCGCCAAGGGATGGACTCCGTCAGGTGAATCCCAGGCGGGCCGTGCCGCCGTCTGGCAAACGCGGACGCAGGGGGAGGAATTCGAGGCCTTGCTTCCGCTCGATGTCCATGTCAGCGATTACTCCCTCCGCATGGGTGATCTGCTTACCGTCCTGGCGCGAGCCGAAGGGCGGTCGCAGTGGGAAGTGTATCGGGATTTGCTGACGATCACCGCGGACGTCATCCGTATTCGCATCTCCGATCCGGAGCTCCAGGACGGAACGCTGCCGATCGAGGAACACGCTCAGATTGCCCAAAAGGCTCGCGACCTTGTCCTGGCGGCGGCCTGCGCGGCGACGGAGAGCCGCCCGTTCTGGCACAAACGCAAGCCAAGCCAGGCAATGGAACACGTCCGCCGTGTGCGAATCGGGCAAAGCGAGCAGGGTAGCTACGTCGTGACGGTGCTCAGCCGCGTCACGCCGCTGCTCCATTCACAGAATGACGAGCTTTTCGAGGTCGAAGCGCCGTATGAGCGCCGTGTCACCACGACACTGGCGCGCGGGCTGACAGCCCTGGACGCGGCGGCCCAGCGCGCCGCACTCACCCAGGAAATGGCCGCGTTCGAACAGGCAGTTCCACGCGGGGTCAACGCCAACCTCTGTGACGCAGTCGTCGGCCTGTGGGGCGGCGACGAGGTGCATCGAAACCTGGAGTTTACTTTTTCCTGGTCCCCGACTCGGCCGGTCGGACCGGACGAAGTGCGCCGAGTCGCGATCTCCTCGGACCGAATCCCCGTGATCCGCGAGGCTGGACGGCAGATGCGCGAACGCGCTCCGCTGTCAGAATTCGAGCTGATCGGCCCTGTCGTACGGCTGGACCGGGCGGAAGGTGCTTCAAGTGGCACCGTCACGGTCATTGCGATGGTGGAAGATCGACACGCGCGCGTTGCTATTCAACTCGGTGACCCACAATATCACGAAGCCGTAACGGCCCATGATCAGGGGAAAACACTTCGGATCTCGGGAACGCTTATCCGCGAAGGGCGAGGGTACGTACTGCGCAATCCAGCCGAAGTTGCAATCGAGCCGGAATGAATCCACACCGCAAGGTCGAACCGGCCGTGGCGGACCTTGAGGAAGCGTGGCGCGTTTGGTCGGCTGGCATCCAGAAGGTTGGCGAACGAGTCGTGGCGCTTCTCAGGGCTGCGTTTTCGGCGGCGGCGCGGGCTGGGTTTGCGGCGGGGATGGAGTCGCGGAAGTGGACGATTCAGGGCCACGCTCAGGAATTCGATATCTCGGAGCTAATTCGTTTTGGTAAGGTCCAGAGTTTGCTTCAGGCGGAAGTTTCGAAACTCGCATCCACTGCTTTCCACCGAATTCGACATACGGGATGTCCTCTGCCCTTCGCGAGTCGAAGTACCCGGCAAGGGTTTCCAGATTTTCGGTTGTAAAGGTTGCGGTATAAACCGCCAAATCTCTGATGTCGAAAGATGCCCCGTCTGATCCGTTGAGGTCTGCCCCAAGGACCGCATTCGGCAGGTCCAATGATCCAATGTCCGTTTTGAACTGGAGGATTTGCTCGCCAATTCGCTCTCCATCGCAATATAGGCGAAGCTCCGTAGTCGAGCCGCTTATACCCAGTTCACACGTGAGATACGCGAACTTGCCGATGGACGGACCGGCCGAACCAAACGGAAGTTGTAACGGATGAACTTCGTGTTTGGCGTCTACGAATTGAAACGTAAGGATGTTGTCGGATGAAATGTAAATGGACAGCCGCTCGGCACTGGCGCTCCCCATATCGAAGATGTACTTCCGCCGTGCGCCGGGGATGTTGTTGATGCGAATCATCATGTGAAACGAAAACCCCGGCAGGCGAACTTCCGAAGGGACCAGCGTTGCCCTTTGCTGTTCTGGCGCGGTCGGAGCCGTGACGGTTTCGCAGGTCTTGCTCGTTACATAATGCGGCTGCTGCAACCTCGTTTTATACATTTCCTGCGCCTTCTTATCGATTACGCCGATGCCACAATTATCATGGCATGTGCCGCAGATTGCGATCATGTGTTTTGGATCATGGTGCGGAACTTTCGACCATTCGACCATGTGGTGAAACTGCAGTCGCGCGACGGGGCTCCGGCAGATGCCGCATCTGTGATTCGCCTCAGTCAGTAACTCGCGCCGGACAGTAACAGGCGGATGCCGACCCGGTTCTTCCGCTTCGAACGCCGAGATGAACTTGTCCAACTGCTCGTCGCTGACGCAGATGTCACCGTGAACAGACGTCACTTCGAGCTTGGCGATCGCCTTCGAGACTGGCAGCCTCAATCCGTGCTCCACGAGCTCCGGGAGCTTCTCCGGCGTAATTCCCAACAGAAACGCGACTTCCTTGTGGTTCAGCATAAAATGAATTCTACAGCTAGATGACAGCTTGGTCGCCTTTGCCGGCAGACACATGAGATCCGATACGCTCCGGCTGATGTCCCGTGAGCTGGCGGAGATGGTCAAGCGGATGCCGTGGCTGGACTGGACGCGGCGGGAGTCGGTCCGGGCCGGTCTGCGGCGGCATGTTCGTGCCGTCTTAAGCTGACTTTCGCCGCATCACAGATTGCGCGTACTTTCCGGGATTCTGCCTCACCTGATCGAGAAGTCGCCTTGCTAAAAGTCCCGGTCCGCGGATGCCGTGCTCCCAGTGCTGGACCAGGGCAGGTGACACGCCGATCATGGCGGCAAATACGCCCTGGCTGACATTCATTGCCGACCGCAGGGCCCGCACGTCGCCAGCGCGGTAATGACCGGGCTCGCTGATCTCCACCTCCCGGATCGTGTGTTTCGAGGTGTCTCCGGTCATCACTGCATGATGGAGTTCTCGCAGTGCCGCCATGAGCTTACGACCCGCCGCGTTTGTTTTACCGCCGCTTTTTCGGCGCTTGGTATTTGTCATTGTTGCCTAGCGTCCTTTCTCCAATTGCCGGCGCAAGTCCGCGATGTATTGCCTGGCCCGGGCCTTCTCGGCGGCGCTCAGGTTGGGCTTCTGGTTTTTTGAGAAGATCATCAGCAGCTCACACCATGCAGCGCTCACGAAATAAACGTAACAGACACGGGTTGCCCCGCTTTTGCCGGTGCGCCAGGAAGGAGGCGCGAATCGGATCTTTCGCAGGCCACCTGTTCCTTGCATGACCTGCCCGGCCTCCGGTCGCTCCATGATCAGTGTCTCCAGCGCCTGAAGATCTTCGTCGGTCAAGCGCAAGCGCCGCCACTCGCGGAGGAAGCTGGCGATTTGGCCGAAGGTCATCCGCACTGGCATGTATGATACGGTGTACCAGGTCCGGCGGCAACGCCCGCTCGCCTTCGCGAGCGAGAAGGAGTTGAACAGGAGAACAGTTGAGCAGTGGAGCCGAGCGCGAGGCCGGCGGTCTGGGCAATCCCGGCCACGTGGGCAGCCGAGCCGCGGATAATGTCTCACGCAAGAATATGACAAACACTCCATTTGGCTCGAAAAGTGGAGTGTTTTGGAGTGCGTGGAGCGTCCGTAAAGCAGTAGGCGGTAGGTAGAAGGCGGTAGGCGGAACGCGGAAGGCAGAACGCGGTGGGGGGTGGAAAGGGGGTACTCCAAATGTCGCGAATGTCGCGGAATGTTAATCCCGTTCGGCACACGGTTCAGCGCAATTAGCAATACTATGCATTTCAGTTAAATAGCAAGAATATGAATTGCGCTTCTGTCG
>Ga0210396_10006364_pt1 | contig 11328 bp, 8 predicted proteins | sample IncBWH17OmetaG_FD_155466 | JGI IMG/M metagenome (GOLD analysis project Ga0210396, IMG submission 155466) | Forest soil microbial communities from Barre Woods Harvard Forest LTER site, Petersham, Massachusetts, United States - Inc-BW-H-17-O ...
GACCGCACTGCCGGCCCATTCGAGCTCCGCCGCCGCCGCGTCGAGGCCGTCCATCGACGTCCCCGACATCAACCCGACTACTCTCATGTCCCACCGAGCGCGTCGCGCACGTGTCCGCGCGCCCGGTCGAGCCGGACGGCGGCCTCGGCCGGGTCGACGCCCGCGAGCAGCGCGACGATCGCGGTCTTGGCGTGACCGCCCGCGGCGGCGAGCGCGGCGGTCGCGGCCTCCTCGTCGACGCCGGCCGCGTCGCGGACGATGCGCACCGCGCGGCGGCGCAGCTTCGCGCTGGTTGGGCGCACGTCGACCATGCGAGGTCCGTAGGCCTTGCCGAGCGCGATCATCACGCTCGTCGAGAGCGCGTTGAGCGCGACCTTCTGGGCCGTTCCCGCGGTCAGCCGCGTGGAGCCGGCGAGCACCTCGGGCCCGGTCAGCAGCTCGATCACCAGGTCGGCAGACGCCTCGCTGCCGGGGTTGTTGACGATCGCGACGGTCAGCGCACCCACTGCGCGCGCGTGCTTCAGCGCCCCGAGCACGTAGGGCGTGCGGCCCGACGCGGTGATCCCGACGAGCGCGTCGGCGGCGGTCAGGTCGGCGAGATCGGCGGGGTCGAACGCGTCCTCCGCGCCCTCGATTGCCTCGGTCAGCGCCGCCGGCCCGCCGGCGATCACGCCGCGCACGAGGTCGGTGTCAAACGTGGGCCCGCACTCGGCGGCGTCGAGCACACCGAGTCGCCCGGGCGTTCCGGCGCCGGCGTAGATCAGGCGGCCGCCGGACTGAAGCCGCGCGGCGATCGCCTCGGCCGCCGCCGCGATACGCGGGACCGCGGCCGCCACCGCGCCGTGCGCCTCACCCTCGGCGGCGACGAGCAGCGCGACGACCTCGCCGATAGACCGCGCGTCGAGGTCGTCGAGGTCGGGCCGGACGGCCTCGGTGGCGAGCGCGTCGAGCCCTTGCGGGACAAGGGCATTGGCGGCCGCCTGCACGCGGATCACGTGCGGCTCGTGCATCGCCCCCAGCCGCAGCGCGCCGTCGAGCGCGTCGCCGGCGGCCGGCACGAGGTCGAGCTGCTTGCGCAGCGCGTCGACCCCTTTAAAGACCGCCGCCAATCCGCCGACCATCGCCACCGGGCCATCCCCGACCGCGCGGGCGGTCGCGGCGAGCGCCTCGGCGGCGGCGCTGACGATCGCCAGCGCCGCGGCGTCGCCCTCCGCAGCCAGGACGTCGGGCGCGAAGGACGCGAGCGCGGCGGCATCGGTGAGCTGCCCGGGCCAGGTCTGCGGCGCGCCGAAGCGGGCGCGGGCGGCGTCGAGCAGCGTGGTGGACGGGCCGCGGCCGTCGTGGGCGCGCAGCGCCGCGCGCAGCCCGGCGGCGCCGATCCACGCGCCGCCGCCCTCGTCGCCAAGCCACGGGCCCCAGCCGTCGGCGGTCCGCAGCGCGCCGTCCGCGCCGATCGCGAGCGCCACGACGCCGGTCCCCACGACGAGTACGACGCCCGGCTCCCCGTTCAGCGCGCCCGCGTGCGCGATCACCGCATCGCTGGTCACCGCGACGTGTTCCGCCCGCAGCTTGGCCAGCAGCGAATCGCCCAGCGCGCGCGCCGCTTTCGGCGCCGCCAGCGCCCCGGCGGCGCCCACGATCACCTCATCGACCGGGCCGAGCTCGCGCGCGACGGCCAGGATCGCTGCCTGCGCGGCCCGCACGCCGCCAGGCGCCGCGAGCCCCGGGGCGCCCGCTCCCTCGGCCCTCCGGCCGGCTGCTGCGGCCCGGCAGGACGTCTTGCCGAGGTCGACGGCGAGGATCACCGCACCCATGCTTCCAGAGCCGCGGCAAGTCTTACCGAGCTTGATTAGGCAGCTCGTGAATGTGGGGTCGTTCGCCAGCACGGATGCGTCGGAGTCGGTGGCATCTGAACGCGACCCACCTGTCAACGATGTCGAGCACTCAGACACCTCCAAGCGCGCCGACTCCGGCTGTTCATCTGCGGCCGATGTCCGGGGCGACGCTGGCGATCCCGCGGACAATCCACGGTGCGCGCCTCGCGATCGCCTCCACGGCGCGGTCCGAGCGGCGCATCGCGGTCCGACGGCCAGGAGTGGGCATTGACACCAGTTCCGCCTCGGCCGATCCGACCGGCGGGCCGTGGCGATCGACCGCCAGGAGTTGCCAGGTGCCGGGCACACCGCGCAGCTCGGCGCTGCCGCGGTCCTCGAAGCCCGTACCCGAGCCGACGACCAGGTCACGCACGGTGCCGGAGACGAGGATTTCACCGACGCCGGCCTGGCCCAGGATGCGCGCCGCGATGTGTACGGCGAGCCCCCCGATGTCGGCGTCCAGCAGTTCGCATTCGCCGGTGTGGATGCCGGCGCGGATCTCAATGCCCAGTGTTTCTGCCTCAGTGCGCAGGGCCTCGGCGCAGCGGATGGCCTGCGTTGGGCCGTCGAACGTGATGAGGTGGCCGTCGCCGGTGCTCTTGACCACCGTGCCGTCGAAACGTTGCGTGAGGTCGGCGGTGATCTCATCGAAGCGGTGCAGCACCGCCCGCCACCGCTCATCGCCCGTCGCGGCGGCGCGTTGAGTAGACGCCACAATGTCGGTGAACAGCACGGTCCGCAGGGCGCGATGGGACTGCGCTGGTGCGGCGTGACTGCCGGTCAGTAACTCCTCAATCTCGGTCGCGAACCTGTCCGGCTCGTTGAACCACGGCGCATGGTCCGCGCCCTCGAGCTCAACCATGCGCGCGCCGGGAATGTGATCGGCAAGGTACCGGCCGGACTGCACCGGACCGGCAGGGTCATCGCGGGCATGGAGAACGAGTGTCGGCACGGCGATCGTCGGCAGGATCGGCCGCACGTCGATCCGGAATATCGCTTCAGCGGTCGCCCGCGCCATACCGGGGCTGGCGCTCATGCGCTCCAACATTCCGAGCAGGCGTGTCGAGCGGACACCAGAAATGACTGACTTGAGTGCCTGACCGCTGCCCCATGCCGACCGGATGGCGCGGCCGACCTCCTGGAAGCGGGCGATCCACTCCACCGACGGCACGTAATCCTCACCCAGCTCGCGTACGAGGCGTGCCCGCAGCTCGGCCGGGTCGCGCTCGAAATCATCCCAGCCGTCGGCGAAGGAGTACGGCGACGTACCGCTGAGAATCAACGCCCGCGTTCGTTCCGGTCGCGTTGCGGCGAAAAGGATGGCAGCCGGGCCGCCCTCGCTCACACCGACAAGGGCGGCCCTCCCGAAGCCCACGGCATCCATGACGGCCTCGATCTCGGCTGCTCGTTCGTCGAGCGTGCGAATTCGTGGGACGGGGTCCGACAGCCCCGCCCCGGCCTTGTCGAACAAGAGGACGCGAGCGAACGTGCCCAGCTGCTCCATCAGGGACCCGAATTCGGGCATGGTCCAAAACAGCTCGACGTGGCTGGTGAACGACCCAGCCCAAACCAGCTCGACAGGCCCGTCGCCGAACACCTGATACGCCAAGCTGAGATCGCCGCACTTGGCGTACGACGTTTCCGCCACGGCACTGAGCGTACTGCTGATCCCACCGCTCGCCGGGGCACCAGTGATAGTCCCCCGGGTATTTCCATTTAGTGATTGCTCAGGCAGCTCGTGAACGTGGGGTCCAGCACGGATGCATCGGCGTCGGTGGCATCTGAATGCGACTCACCTGTCAACGATGTCGAGGACTCAGTCACCTCCAACCGCGCTGACCCCGGCTGTTCATCTGCGGCCGGTGGCCGGGGCGAGGCGGGCCATCCCGCGCAGCATCCACGGTGCGCGTCTCGCGATCGCCTCCACGGTGCGGTCCGAGCGGCGCATCGCGGTCCGACGGCCGGGGGTCGGCATTGATGCCAGCTCTGCCTCGGCCGATCCCGCCCGCGCGCCATGCGGATCAACCGCCAGCAGTTGCCAGGTGCCGGGCACCCCGCGCAGCTCGACGCTGCCGCGGTCTTCGAAGCCCGTGCCCGAGCCGACCACCAAATCACGCACGGTGCGCGATACAAGGATGTCGCCCGCCTCTGCGTGCCCGAGGATCCGCGCCGCAATGTGGACCGCGAGCCCCCCGATGTCTGCGTCCAGCAGTTCGCACTCGCCCGTGTGGATGCCAGCGCGGATCTCGATGCCCAGGGTCTCGGCGTCAGCACGCAAGGCCTCGGCGCAGCGGATGGCCTGCGTCGGACCGTCGAACGTGGCGAGGTGGCCATCGCCGGTGCTCTTGACCACCGTGCCACCGAATCGTTGCGTGAGGTCGGCGGTGATCTCACCAAAGCGGTGCAGCACCGCGCGCCACCGCTCGTCGCCTCTCGCCGCGGCGTGTTGCGTGGAGGCGACCATGTCGGTGAACAACACGGTGCGCAGGGCACGATGGGACTGCGCCGGTGCGGCATGGCTGCCGGTGAGGAACTCCTCGATCCCGGTCAGGATCTTGTCGGGCTCGGTGAACCACGGTGCGGTGTCGGCGCCGTCGACCTCCAGGTACCGCGCGCCGGGGATGTGGTCGGCGAGGTAGCGGCCCCACTGCACCGGAATGGGGCCCTCGCGGGCATGGATGACCAGGGCGGGCACGGTGATCGTCGGCAGGATCGGCCGGACGTCGATCCGGAACCCCGCTTCGAATGACGCCCGCGCCATCCCCGGGCTGGCGCACATCCGCTCCAACATTCCCAGCTGGCGCTTCGACCGGACCGACGGTAAGCCGATGCTGAGTGCCGCACCGGTGCCCCACCCCGAGCGGACGGCGCGGCCGACCTCCTGCATGCGGGCGATCTGCTCCACCGACGGCATATACTCCTCACCCAGCTCGGATAGGTAGCGCGCCCGCACCTCGGCCAGCAGCTCGGCCGCGTCGCGGTCGATATCGTCCCACCCGGTTGCCATGAACGAAAACGTGCCGTAGAGGATCAACGCTCGGGTTCGCTCCGGCCGTGTTGCCGCGAACATGATGGCCGCCGGGCCGCCCTCACTCAGGGCGAAGAGGACCGCCTTGCCGAATCCGACCGCGTCCATGACGGCCTCGATCTCGGCCGCCCGTTCATCCAGCGTGCGAACGTGCGGGACCGGGTCCGACAGCCCGACCCCAGCCTTGTCGAACACGAGAACGCGACAAAACGTGGCGAGCTGATCGAAGAAGGCCTTGAATTCGGGCCGGGCCCAGGCCAGCTCGACGTGGCTGACTAACGGCGCGGCGTAGACCAGCTCGACGGGCCCGTCGCCGAACACCTGATACGCCAGGCTGAGATCGTCGCACGGTGCGTACAACGTGTCCGCCACGGCATGAGCGTACTGCTGATCCCACCGCTCGCCGGGGCACGAGCGATAGTCCGCCAGGTATTTCCACCTGGTGATTGAGTAGGCAGCTCGTGAATGTGGGGTCGTTGGCCAGCACGGAGCGATCGGCGTCGGTTACATCTGAGTGCGACTCACCTGTCAACGATGTCGAGGACTCAGACACCTCCAAGCGCGCTAACTCCGGTAGCTGTTCAGCTCCGAACCGGCGGGGCGAGGCGGGCCATCCCGCGCAGAATCCACGGTGCGCGCCTCCCGATCACCTCCACGGCGCGGTCTGAGGGGCGCATCGCGGTCCGACGGCCAGGAGTGGGCATTGACGCCAGTTTCGCCTCAGCCGATCCCGCCCGCGCACCATGGCGATCCACCGCCAGCAGTTGCCAGATACCGGGCACACCGCGCAGCTCGACGCTGCCTCGGTCCTCGAAGCCGGTGCCCGAGCCAACGACCAGGTCACGTACGGTGCGCGAGACGAGGATCTCGCCGGCACCGGCCTGCCCGAGGATCCGCGCGGCGATGTGTACCGCGATTCCCGCGATGTCGGTGTCCAGCAGTTCGCACTCGCCGGTGTGGATGCCGGCGCGGATCTCGATGCCCAGTGCCTCGGCGTCGGCGCGTAGGGCCTCGGCGCAGCGGATGGCCTGCGTCGGGCCGTCGAACGTGGCGAGGTGGCCGTCGCCCGTGCTCTTGACCACCGTGCCGCCGAATCGTTCCGTGAGTTCCGCGGTGAGCTCACCGAAGCGGTGCAGCACCGCGCGCCACCGCTCGTCGCCCGTCGCCGCGGCGTGTTCCGTCGACGCGACCATGTCGGTGAACAACACGGTGCGCAGGGCGCGATGTGACTGTGCAGGCGCGGCATGGCTGCCGGTGAGGAACTCCTCGATCCCGGTCAGGATCTTGTCAGGCTCGGTTAAGAAGGGTGCGTGGTCCACACCCTCGACCTCCAGGTACCGCGCGCCGGGGATGTGGTCGGCGAGATACCGGCCGCCCTGCACCGGAACCGCGGGGTCCTCGCGGGCATGGATGACCAGGGTTGGCGCGGTGATCGTTGGCAGGATCGGTCGCACGTCAGTCAGAAAGGCCGCTTCGAATGACGCCCGCGCCATTCCCGGGCTTGCGCTCATGCGCTCGAACATTGCGAGCTGGCGTATCGACCGGACCGACGGCGCGCTGATGCTGGCTGCCGCACCGCTGCCCCACCCGGAGCGCACGGCGCGGCCGGCTTCCAGCCAGCGGGCGAGCTGTTCAATCGACGGCGTGTAGTCCTCACCCAGCTCGGAAAGGAAGCGCGCCCGCAGCTCGCCCGGGTCGCGATCCATGTCGTCCCACCTGCCTGGGTGAAACGAGTATGTGCCGCAGAGGATCAGCGCCCGCACTCGCTCCGGTCGTGTTGCCGCGAAAACTATGGACGCCGGTCCACCGTCACTCAGACCGGAGACGACGGCCTGTCCGAAGCCGACGGCGTCCATGACGGCCTCGATCTCGGCCACCCGATCATCCAGCGTGCGAACTTTTGGCACCGGGTCCGAAAGCCCGACCCCGGCCTTGTCGAACAAAAGGACGCGACAGAACGTGGCGAGCTGCTCAACGAACGCTTTGAATTGGGGGAGGGTCCAGGCCAGCTCGATGTGGCTGACGAACGGCATGACGACGACGAGCTCGACAGGCCCGTCGCCGAACACCTGATACGCCAGGCTCAGATCGCCGCAGGATGCATACGACGTGTCCGGCATGGCATGAGCGTACTGCTGATCCCACCGCTCGCTGGGGCACGAGTGATAGCCCCCCGGGTATTTCCACTGGGGCATTGACTAGACAGCTGGTGACGGCGGAGTTGGCGGACTTGGCCCCTATTGGTCAGTCGGTCTTCTGCCATGGCTGGCAGACATGTTCAGGTCGCCCAGGGGCCCACGCCGCCGACCTTTTCGATCGTGATGTGAGTCAGGTACCCGGGGGGTGCGTCGGGCGGCGGGAATCCGGTGCCCGGGCCGAAGATAGTCGTGGCGATCTCGTCGAGCAGTTCGGGAGCACCGCCCTCCTCGACGCGCGCCATGCCCTTGATCGACAGATAAGGTGTCTGTGGCCCGCTGCGGTCGGTGGACACGATGGTCACCGCCACGCGGGGATCACGCCGGATGTTGCGGATCTTTTGATGCTCCTGCAGATGAGCGGTGACCAGCTCATCACCGCCGTCGGCCGTACTCTGCACCGTCACCCAGACCACGCTGACTTGCGGGCTGCCGTCGCGATTGATCGTAACCAGCGTTGCAGGGTCGGAACCGATGAGTTGGCGTGCGATGTCGTTGAGCTTCATGTTCATTGCGTTCTCCTTATCCGCCATGTTTCCGCGCATTTCGGGTGTCTATCTATACGACGAAGAAGCTGTGCGTAGACCGACAGCCCGACAACGAATCAACTGACACGGGTGCGGCCAAGTAGTCACCCCTGGTGATAACCCAGACAGCTGCTGGGGCCGGGCCTTTTCCGGCGAGGGTTCTTCACATACGTGCCTGGTAGCCGGATTCTCGTCAATCGCGAAATGGATCAAGCCCCTCGCGCGCCTAGAACAGAAGGAAGCCGGCGCGTTAACCAGTGGGAAAAGACGAGTAGTCAACTACGCGTGCGCGCACCATCGAGGGTGGTCGAGGATTCAGGGGTGTGAACTTCACAGAGAAAGGTCGCGGAATATGACGATTGTTAACGCGGTGGCGATCCACCCGCGTACAGGTGAGGTGTGGGACGAGCTGCAGAAGCAGCTCAAGAAGGCAATCCAGATCGTCAAAAAGCACGGCGGCGAGAACGTCACCCTGCTGGTGACCGTGATCGGCGGTCACCAGACGAACGCTCTGACGATGCTCGTCACCGCCGAGAACTGGACCAAGTTCGGCCAGATCCAGGAGGCGGTGTACGGCGACCCCAAGATGCAGGCGCTGATGGCCGAAACCGGGAAGATCGCGACGTGGGAGATCTACACCGCGCAGACGCTCGAACTCTGATCCCAGAGTCAAAAATGCTGCCCGACCCGCTGCGGGCGGTGTTTTTGGCCCGGGGCAATTCCACTTAGTGGTTGCTCAGGCAGCTCGTGAACGTGGGATCCAGCACGGATGCATCGGCGTTCGGTGGTAGCTGACTCCGGCTGTTCAGCGGCGGCCGGTGGCCGGGGCGAGGCGGGCCATCCCGCGGAGAATCCACGGTGCGCGCCTCGCGATCGCCTCTACGGTGCGGTCCGAGCGGCGCATCGCGGTGCGACGGCCAGGCGTGGGCATTGACACCAGTTCCGCCTCAGGCGATCCCGCCCGCGGGCCATCGCGATCCACCGCCAACAGTTGCCAGGTGCCGGGCACGCCGCGCAGCTCGACGCTGCCGCGGTCCTCGAAGCCCGTGCCCGAGCCAACCACCAGGTCACGGACGGTGCCGGAGACGAGGATTTCACCGGCGCCGGCCTGGCCCAGGATCCGCGCCGCGATGTGTACTGCAATGCCCCCGATGTCGGCGTCGAGCAGTTCGCACTCGCCGGTGTGGATGCCGGCGCGGATCTCGATGCCCAGCGTCTCGGCGTCAGCACGCAACGCCTCGGCGCAGCGGATGGCCTGCGTCGGGCCGTCAAAGGTGATGAGGTGGCCGTCGCCCGTGTGCTGCACCACCGTGCCGCCGAACCGTTGCGTGAGTTCGGCGGTGATCTCACGAAAGCGCTGCAGCACCGCACGCCACCGCTGGTCGCCCGTGGCCGCGGCGTGTTGTGTCGAGGAGACGATATCGGTAAACAACACGGTGCGCAGGGCGCGACGTGACTGGGACGGCGCGGCGTGGCCGCCGGTGAGGAACTCCTCGATCTCGGTGGTGAACATGTCGGGATCGGCGAGCCAGGGCGCGTGGTTCGCGCCGTCGACCTCGAGCAACCGCGCACCGGGGATGTGGTCGGCGACGTACCGGCCCTCCTGCACCGGAATAACTTCGTCGCGCCCATGAATGACCAGGGTGGGCGCGGTGATCGTCGGCAGGATCGACCGCACGTCGGTCCGAAACACCGCTTCGAGCGCCGCGCGCGCCATCCCTGGGCTTGCGCTCATGCGCTCCACCATTGCGAGCTGGCGTATCGACCGCACCGACGGCAGCAGAGCTTTGAGTGCCTCGCCGCTGCCCCACGTCGAGCCCGCGGCGCGGAGCCAAGTTTGCCAGCGGGCGAGCTGCTCCGTCGAGGGCGTGTAGTCGTCACCCAGCTCGGCCACGAGGCGCGCCCGGAGCTCGGCCGGATCGCGGTCAAGGTCGTCCCACCCGTCGAAGCCGAAGTACGCGAAGGTGCCCGTGAGGATCAACGCCCGCGTTCGCTCCGGTCGTGTTGCCGCGAAGAAGATGGAGACCGGGCCGCTCTCGCTACCCCCGAAAAGGACCGCTCTTTCGAAGCCGACGGCGTCCATGACGGCCTCGATCTCGGCCACCCGATCATCCAGCGTGCGAACGTGCGGGACCGGGTCCGACAGCCCGACGCCGGCCTTGTCGAACAGAAGGACACGACAGAACGTGGAGATCCGCTCGAAGACGGCGACGAATTCGGGCATGGTCCAATACAGCTCGATGTGGCTGGCGAACGACCCGGCGACGACGAGCTCGACGGGCCCGTCGCCGAATACCTGATACGCGATGCTGAGATCGCCGCACTTGGCGTATGACGTTTCCGCCATGGCATGAGCGTACTGCTGTCGAGCGCTACGACTCCCGGCCCGTTTCCGGCCGTGTCGGTGGTCGACGATTAACTGGCGCCTTCCTGCCGGCGCCGGTCACGTCCGTCGACGTTATCGGAGAGCCGCGCTCCGAGTCATCGCATCGACAGGCCGAGCCCGCCGTCGACCCGAAGGACCGTTCCGTTGATGTACGCCGCCGCCGGCGAGAGCAGGAAGGCGGCGACGCCGGCCAGCTCCGCGGGCTCACCGAAGCGGCCGAGTGGGATCTGGGTCATCGCGCCATCCCGCGCGGAGGCGGGTATCGCGCGCACCTTGGGGGTGGCGATCATGCCGGGCATCACCACGTTGCAGCGAATCCCGCGCGGACCCCATTCGGCGGCCAGCGTGCGCGCCATCCCGACGATCCCCGCCTTGGACGCCCCGTAGGCGACCTGCCCGGGCAGCCCGACCTCGGCTGCGACCGAGGAGATCAGCACGATCCGCCCGTCGCCGGAGGCCAGCAGCGCGTCGAACGCCGCCTGCACCACCCAGAAGGCGCCGGACAGGTTCGTCTCGATGTCCTTGCGCCACTCTTCGTCCGAGAAGCGCTCCGCGCGGTGGATCGTGTCGACGATCCCGGCGTTGGCGATCACCGCGTCGCAGCCGCCGAGCGACTCGACCGCGTCGGCGACGCCACGGCGCACGGCCTCCGGGTCGCGAACGTCGAACGTCGCGGTGACCGCCGTGACGTCGCCGACGGGCGCGCCCGGCACGTCGCAGGCCGCCACCGCGCAGTCGCACGCCAGCAGCGTCTCGGCGAGCGCGCGGCCGATCCCCCCGGTCGCGCCGGTGACGATGACTCGCCGTCCCGACGGCGTCAGGCCGAGCATCAGTCGTCGCCCGCGGCGGTCGGTTTGCTCAGGCCGTAGCGGGCCCAGTGCCGCTCCGGGATGTCCGCCGGGTCCTTGTACCAGTACCAGGTACAGGGATCGCGGTCGTAGTCGTCGGGCGGGTCAGAGGGGTACATCGGGTGCCCGATCCACTCGATCGGCTGGATCTCATTCATGAACGAACAGTGCGTGCAGTACAGCGGGAAGCCCTTGCGCCCATAGCTCCAGTCGTGCGCCTCGAGCGTCACGCCCAGCGGGCGCTCACCGCGGTAGGCGCCGTTTCGCCACAGGCGCTGGCCCGAGCCGCACGGGTTCATCCGGAAGGTGAACTTCTCCTCGTCCTCCTCGATCTCGAACGCGCCCGGGTTCGGCCCGGTGCCCGAGCACGAGTGCGCCCGCCACGTGGCGGCGAGTGCGTGCACGATCTGCCGCCGGCCGCTGCCCTCGATCTTCTCGACGTCACCTCGCCAGCCGCGCTCATTCCCGTA
>Ga0210396_10006365_pt1 | contig 11327 bp, 11 predicted proteins | sample IncBWH17OmetaG_FD_155466 | JGI IMG/M metagenome (GOLD analysis project Ga0210396, IMG submission 155466) | Forest soil microbial communities from Barre Woods Harvard Forest LTER site, Petersham, Massachusetts, United States - Inc-BW-H-17-O ...
CACGGGACGAGGAACTGGCCGCTGTCGCGAGCGGTACCGGGAGGTCCCGGTGATGACGATGCGAGCGATGCGAGCTGGAGAACCGGAAACTGGCCGGCAACGGTGGGCGGTGCTAGCGGTGGTGTCGGCGGCTCAGTTCCTCATCATCTTGGACCTCTGGGTCGTCAACATCGCGCTCCCGGCGCTGCAGCGCGACTTCGCTCCTGCCACGCTGCCGGATGTCTCGTGGATCCTGGATGCATACGCCATCGTCTTGGCCGCGCTGCTATTGCCGGCCGGGCGGGCCGCCGACAGCATCGGCCGCCGGGAGTGCTTCCTGGCTGGCCTGCTGATATTCGGTGTCGCGTCGCTGGGGTGCGCAGTGGCCCCGGATCTGCTGGCGCTGATCGCCTGCCGGGCACTGCAGGCGGCAGGCGGGGCGGTGCTAATGCCCACCTCACTTGGGCTCGCGCTCCAAGTGTTCCCCTCGCATCAGCGGAGCACCGCGGTCGGTATCTGGGCTGGAGTCGGGGCGGTGGCCGCTGGCAGCGGCCCGGTGCTAGGCGGGCTGCTGATCGAGTCAAGCTGGCGCTGGATCTTCCTCATCAATCTGCCGGTCATCCTCACCGCCCTGGCCGCGGGCGTGGCCATCTTGCCGCGCCGTCCCGGCGTGGTCGATGGTCAGCGGGCCGGCCGACCCATCGATGGCGCGGGAACCCTCCTGGTGCTGGGCGCGGTAGGGCTGGTCTGCACCGCGCTGACCGAGTTCCCGCGGTGGCCGCCGTCGCGCACTTGGCCGGTACTAGCCGCGGGGCTGGCTGTCAGCGCCGCGTTCGTGGCTCACGTCCGCCGTCACCCTGATCCCCTGGCCTCACCCCAGCTCTTTTCAGTGCGCGCTTTCCGGGCCGGCGCGGCCGGGCTGGTCGCTTACTACACCGGCTTTGCGGCCATGCTCTTGGGTACGACGCTACTGCTGACCGCGCAGTGGCGCTTCTCCGTTTTGCAGGCCGCCGCGAGCATCGCACCCGGTCCCATCACGGCGGGGATCGTTTCACCGTTCTCGGGCCGGCTGTCGGCCCGCTTCGGCGTGCGGGGCACGGTCGTGGCGGGCGCCGCGCCTTTCGCAGCGGCCGGGGCCTGGCTGCTGGCCCGCGCCGGGGACAGCCCCGCCTATGCGGCGGTCGTACTGCCGGCCATGCTGCTATGGGGAGTGGCCAACGCGCTCATTCAGCCTTCGCTGTTCGCCTGCGCTGACGCTGCGCCGCGAGCGCAGCTGGCGTCGGCGTCAGCCGTGCTGGCCACGGCACGCCAGCTCGGTTCGGCCCTGGGTGTGGCGACCTTCGTCGCCGTGCTCGGCGGCCGCACGGACAGGGGCCTGGCCGGGTTCGACCGTGCCTGGATTGTCGTCGTGATCACCGCAGCCATCACCGCCTTCGCCGGACTCGCCACCAGCCGGCGGCTGAACGCATCCGCGAGGTGGCGGCCAAGGCCGAGACGGCTGGCGATGTCGTGCAGGCCCTGCTGCACCGGAAGCGGACCGCCAGTCCCGCTGCCCGCGGACCGCCGCTGCGCTGGATCCGCACCTGGCCGACAGGGAGGTGGCCGGGTTGACTGCTGAGGGTTTCGACGACGGGCAGACGGATGTTCCCGTCGGGGTGGCGGGGCCCGTTGAGCGTGTGCTGGTGGTGGGCGCGGGGATCGCCGGGTTGACGGTCGCGAACGCTCTTAGGCACGGCGGGGTTGAGTGCGTGGTGGTCGAGGCTCGCGATCGGATCGGTGGCCGACTGCACACGGTTGACCTGGCGGGCTCCCTGGTGGATATGGGCGGTTCGTGGATACACACGCCTGCCGGGAACCCGATGCGTGCCTTCGCGCAGCACGTCGGAGTCCCCTGCCGCGGCGCGGACCCGTCGCCTGAGCTGGCCGGCTTTGACTGCGGCGAGGGACGGCGGCTGTCGGTTGCCGAGGTTGAGGCGAGTCTCAGCATGCAGCTGGAAGGCTTCCCGGAGGCAGCGGGCCGGCTGCTCGGCGAGCTCGGGCCGGATGCGACGGCCGCGGATGGGATCGAAGCATTTGTCGCCAGGGCTGGCCTGGCGCCGGGTCCGGCGAGGCGAGCGCGCCAGGCGCTGCACGCGCTCATCGAGGCCGAGTCAGCCGACCTCGCCGAGCGCCAGTCGCTGCGCTGGATGTGGAACGAGATCGAATACGGGGGCCACTATTTCGGTGACGTCCCCGTGGGGGGCTACCGGCGCCTGGTGGAAGCGATGGCGACCGGCGTTGACCTGCGCTTGGGCGTGGCTGTGGAGGAGGTCACCCGTTCGGCCAGTGGTGTGCGGGTGCGGCGCGCGGACGGCACGTCCGAAGACGGCTCGCACGTGGTGGTGACGGTGCCGCTGGGTGTACTCAAGCGCGGTGTGCCGCGGTTCCGGCCCGCGCTGCCACCTGATCGGCTGGCGGCGATCGAGCGCCTCGGGTTCGGGCGCTACGAGAAGGTGGCGCTGCGGTTCGACGGGCCATTCTGGCGTGCCGCGGGCATCCCGCACGCGATGATCTTCCCTCGCGACCCCGGCGCCGTGGCCGTCTGGGCCATCGGGCAGGATGCGTTCGGCGCTGGCCCGGTACTGGTCTTTCAGGTCTTCCACAGTGCTACCAGCCATGTCCTCGACGCGGCCCCGGCCGACACCGTCCAGTGGGTCCTTGACATGCTCGCCGAGGCGATCGGCAGCTCCTGCCCGGCCCCGGCGGCCGTGGCCGTGACCTCGTGGGCGAACGATCCGTACAGCGGCGGCGCCTACACCCATATCCCCCCGGGAGCAAACCCGGCCGACGCTGATCTGCTGGGCGAGCCGATCGGCGGGCGCTTGCTGTTCGCCGGAGAGCACACCCAAAGCGCACGGCTGGCTTACGCTGACGGCGCGATGACCAGCGGCATCCGCGAAGCCAAGCGGCTTCTCGGTCGGCCCAGCGTCCGCCTGGGCCCGATCGTCACCGGCCGCGGGTGAGACGTGTTCAGGGCTGATCCAGGGAGCCCATTCACCGCTATGAAAGGCAGCGCCAATGACTCGGAAGGCAATCTCCACCGACACCGCGCCGGCCGCGCTCGGGCCTTACAGCCAGGCCATCGTCGCCGGCGGCCTTGTGTTCTGCTCGGGCACGGCGGGCATCGACCCAGCCACCGGCGTGCCCGGTGACGGCATCGAGGCGCAGACCGAACTGGCGCTGCGCAACCTCGACGCGATCCTGACCGCCGCCGGGACCTCGTTGTCTGCCCTGGTCAAGACCACCATCTTCTATGCCAACGTCGACGACTTCGCGACCATCAACGCCATCTACGCGCGCTTCATGCCCGACCCGCCGCCAGCTCGCTCCGCGCCGGCCAACGTAGCGCTGCCCCGCGGCCTGCTTATCTCGATCGACGCTATCGCCGTGCTTCCGTCGGCATAGGACGCTCTGACGAGCCAGACCGGCACACCGAAGACGACCAGAACCGGGCGATCTGAGCACAGGTGCATGCACACTCGGCGAAATTGTCAGCCGTTCCGAATCGGCGATAGGCGCGTTGAAACACGACCAGTGAGCCTGAGTCGGCTGGTGCCGCAACCATGGCGGTATACAGACAAATGAATGACTATGCAAATGCGGAACATCCGCTCATCAGCAATGTCGGGCGTCTCCCGCGGATAGCGACGCGTGAGCAGGCGCTGGGGTGGGCGGGGGTTTGCTCGAGGCTGGGCTTGTTCCTGGCCGGCTGGCGCCTGCTGGCTACTTGACGCGCTGCCCGAGCCAGTTCAGCACTTCGTCGGCGATCTCACGCCAGCCGTGGTCGATGGTCAGTGAGTGGCCCCGGTCGTTGAACTCCCGCAGGTCGGTGATCGCTGGTGACTTGTGGTACAGCTTGCGGGTCGATCTGGTGATCGCTGCCGGAACCGTGTGGTCGTGTCCCCCGGCGATCAGCAGCAGTGGCCCGCGGGTCTTGTTACCCGTGTCGACCTTGGCAGGCGACCGCCGCGAGAAGTTCGCGGCGGCGGCTTCGAACAGCGGCTTGCCCGGCGAAGGGATCGTCCACCGCTGGTACAGGTCGGCGGACTCCTGCGCGGGCAGCGCGTTTCCGAAGCCATAGTGGAACTGCTCCGGGGACAGGGCTACCGCCTTGTTCCTGTTGGCCGGGCTGCGCAACGCGATCGAGGCGACCCGCAGCGCCGACGGGGGCAGGTAGAGCACGCCCTTGACCGGCGCCGCGTCGATCGCAACCCCCGCGGCCGCGAGGTCCTGGCCCAGCAGTCGCTGGACGATCAGGCCGCCGAAGGAGTGGCCGATCACGATCGGCGGGGCGTCCAGGCCGCGGATGATCTGCGCATAATGGTCGACGACATCGTCGATGCCCTTCCCGGCCACCTGGTCGGCATGGCTCCGGGTTTCCTCGACAGTGTCTGAGCCTCCCGGCCAGCCCGGCGCCAGCGGCGCGTAGCCCGCCGTCTGGAATAGTTCCGTCCACGGCGCCCACGAGCTCGCGTGCAGCCACAGACCGTGAATGAAAACAACATGGCTGCCCGCTGGCGTCATCGCGTTGCCCCCTCGTCCTTAGTACCGCAGCCCGCTGCTGAACCATCAGCTGCTTGAAGATCATTGTCCTACCCGCTCCGCGACCGCGGCAAGGTCCGCAGATGCTTACACGCTCGCAGCGGCATGTGAACGCGTTTCCCGAAGGCGTCCGGTGTCGGCCTCGCCCTCTCGGTCCCTTCTGTGCGGCAGCGCTAGCATGTCAGCCATCTGGCCAGCAGGGTGCCTCCACTGGATCCTGACTTCGGTCGCGACGGGAGCTTTACATGGAAGATCTAGTCATACGTCGGTTTGAGCACTACTTCCGCCATCCTGACGTGGATCATGATGTACTCCGTCCAGGAGATAGGGCAATTGCCTGCGACAATGCCCGCAGAGCTCTTACCTGGTTTGACATTGATACCGGATTGTCGATGCCAGATTCCGACAGGAGACTTTTTGATGAGCCACTTAGGGCGGCAGTCCGGGAATTTCAGGTCAGGTATCATCACCGTGTCTCAGATGGTCTGATCGGCCCCGGCACTCGCAGCCGCCTCACGGGCGAAATCCTGCACGTCATGAGCCCTTCAGTCTTCCAGCGACTCCATAGGCCAGAGCAGCGAAGCCGTCCCTCCGTCTTCCTCAGCTACGCATGGTCGGATTCCGAACGGGTTGATAAACTTGACCAGTGGCTCCGTGACCATGGCGTTCAGGTGATACGTGACAAAGATTACTTCACGGCAGGCGAAAGCGTCGGGGAAAACATCGCTCGGGCGATTAGCGTTGCTGACAAGATCGTGGCTGTTCTCTCCCGGAATTCCCGGAACCGCGACTGGCCTAACCTTGAGAGGGCGCTTGCCGAACAGCTAGAGAGCAGGATTGGGACCTCAGTACTCATCTATCTTCAGCTCGACGGTACGAAGCTACCTGCTCACGATTCGGCGCGAGTTGCTATCTCAGCTCGTGGCATCCCGCTGAAAGAAGTAGGCGAACGGCTCCTCCATGCGGTCGTAGGCACGAGCCTGACCGGTCCCACTTACTCATATGACGAAAACGAACCCTTGTAACAAGGCTCTCATCAGCACAAGCAGGCGCCTGCCAGGACGCCGCCGCATCGCTGACTCCACCGCGCGGAGCCGGCCGGTGGCCGCGAAGATGCCTGGACGTTTATGACGGCCATTCCCAGCCCAGCTGGGCGAACAGGCCCAGGCGGTCGCTGACCGCGCGGATCTCGGTGACCTTGCCGCGGTCGAGGGTGAAGATCCAGATCTGTTCGACTTCGAAGCGTCGGCCGGTCGGCTGAGGCATTCGGGGATGGAACCCGGTGTGCGTCCCACTGGCCACGAACCGGACGACCACCTGGTCGCCCTCGGCGATCAGTTCCTGGGGAGCCATCGCGATGTCACAGAACGCGGCGAGCTGCTGGGCGAAGCCGTCGAAGGCCGCGCCTGGTTCGTCGGCCTCGCCATGGATGATCTTGTTGTGGTCGGTTACGTCCGCAGCGATGTAATCGGGCAGGTCGCCGGCTCGGTGCTCGTTCATGGCCTGGACCAGGCTGCGGATGGTCTGCTTGTTTGCCTCGGTAGTGGTCACGTTTTCCCCGGTAGCGGTCATGATGATTCCCTTCGCCTTATTCTTACGATGTAAGACGGTATACTTACGCCGTAAGATGCGTCAAGCGAGGGGAGATGTGAGTGGCCAGCCGCGGTCAGGGTGAGCGTGCCGGGCTCAGCCGCGGATTGATCCTGGATGCTGCCGTTGCCCTGGTGGACAGCGACGGTCTGGACGGGCTGACCATGCGCAAGCTCGGCGCGGCCCTCGGGGTGGAGGCAATGACCCTCTACCACTACGTGCCGAACAAGGCGGCCCTGCTAGACGGGCTGGTCGAGTGGGTCCTGCAGCATAGCGCCACCGCCTCGGTCCTCGCCGACGGGCAGTCCTGGGACCGGCTCCTGCGCCGCTACGCGGAGACGTTGCGCACGACCCTGCTGGCCCATCCCGGGGTCCTGCCGCTGCTTTTCAGCCGCCCCGCGGTGACTCCGCAGACGCTCAAAGCGGTCGAAAACGGCCTTCGTGTACTTACCGAAGCGGGCTTCGCGCTCCCGAGGGCACTCGACATGATCAACGTCCTCAGCATTTTTGTGGTCGGTCACGCAATGGCCGAGGCCGGCACCGCCGAACTCAGCCGGCGAGGCGGTCCCGGATCGGCAGCCGCCTTGGCGCAGCTCGACGCCAGCGACCTGCCGCTCGTCATCGAAGCGGCGCGCCTCACCCAAGACGCTGATGACCAAAGCCGATACCTGTTCGGTCTCGACGCCCTTCTCTACGGCTTCGCGCGGTGGCAACAACCAGGCCAGCAGACGGCGCACCACGACTGACGAGCCGGTCTTGATCCACTTAGAAAGTGCCTTTGGCCTGGAAGAATTCACGCCACGACCGTGACCGCCCGGTCGGACAACCAGCAGACACGCCGAACTGGCGAACCTGCATCAGGTCAGCCCGGCGGAAGGCGCCGACTCGAGCCGCGCAGAGTCGTTATGCGAGGTTGCGAGTCCGGCGTTCAAGCCCCGTAAGGGTGCAGGACGAGGTAGCCGTCAATGCGCCGGACATGGTCGGAGTCAGGGTCGGCAGGCAGTGGGTGGCCGAGGAGGTCGGCACGGACCTCACTGATCCACTGGTCGTGCTGGTACTCGTGGTTGATAAGCGCGGTCAGCAAGCAGGTCGCGACGATGGTGAGCTGGGCGGGGGCGCTGACTTTACCGGCGGCGATGTCGCCGAGGCGGGCATGGACGCGCTCGGCGACGGTGTCGCGGAAGGCGGACAGCCGCCGCACCGTGGGCAGGGCGCCGCGGAACTGTTCGGGCAGCGCCGAGTCCAGCAGGGCGTCGAGAGCCGGGTCGGGGCTGGGTTCGGCCGCGGTGAGGTTGCGGACCATGAAGTGAGCGACGTGCGCCTGGTGGCCAAGATGCCAGCCGATGGCGCTGAAGTTCTCGTGCGGGCGCCAGGTCACCTCGTCAGGGCCGAGATCCTTCCACAACTCGTCGGTGTAGGCGCGGGCACGGTCGTATTCCCGCAGCAGCGCTTCTACCTCGTGCATGACTGCCCCACTTATCCGTTGCCCATGAGCAACTATACGAGGGCGTTACGCCCGCTCATCGGCTACGAGTGGGCGTTCGCAGTCACTGCGCGTGCAGGTCGATCCGGGTGTGCGCGGGCCGCATGCGGATCTGTCGTGCGGCGGCTGGCGTTGTGTGGCGGCGGGAATGGTGCGGGGACTGAGCTGTCTGCGTTGGCGCCTGGTTACCGGGCTGCGGGAGCGGATGGGAGTGCCGGCGTGCTGCCGGGAGGTATTGTCTTGGCGTGGTGGCCTGGTGAGTTCGCTGCGGATCTGGCTGGTCGGATTCGGCGCGGTCGGCCGGTGGCTGGCTGGCGTCCTGGATGCGCAGGGCGGGCGGATCGCGTCCCGGTACGGCTGTGCGATAACGGTGGTCGGGATCGCCAACGCCCGGGACGGGTTCGTTTACGACGAGCGCGGCCTTGACCTGCGATCAGTGCTGGCGGCGGCGGAAAGCGGGCGGCCGATCACTGATCAGCGGGGGGCGCGGGCCTGGCCGGGCGCGATCGAGGGGCTGCGCGCTACCGAGGCGGACCTGCTGGTCGAGGTGACGGCCAGCCCGCTGGCCGGCGGCGAGCCGGGCCTGACGCACATGCGGGAAGCGCTGCAGCGCCGGATTCCGGTCGTCACCTCCAACAAGTGGCCCGTCGCCCTGCACGGGGCGGAGCTGGCGGCGCTGGCGCGGCGCCAGGGCGTGGCGTTCCGCGCCGAGTCCACGGTCATGTCCGGGACCCCGGTGCTCAGCGCGCTGGCCGAGGGCATGGCTGGTGCTGTGCCGGTGAGGCTGCGGGGAGTGCTCAATGCCACCGCCAACGCCATCTTGTCCCGGATGGCCGACGGCATCGGGTATGCGGACGCGCTCGCGGAGGCGCAGCGTGCCGGGCTGGCCGAGCCGGACCCCGCCGCCGACGTGGAGGGCCATGACACGGTGGCGAAGGTGATGGTCTTGTCGGCGCTGGTCTTCGGCCGGCAGCTGAGCCGCGAGCAGGTCAGCTGCCAGGGCATCACGGGCGTCACCGTCGCGGAGGCCCGGCAGGCGGCGTCGGCCGGGGGACGGCTCCGCCACGTCGCGACCCTCGCGTTCGCCGGCCCGGACGGGACGGGAACCGTGACCGCCCGGGTGCGCCCCGAGGCCGTTCCCGCCGGGGACCCGCTGGCCGGCATCGACGGCGCCACCAACGCCCTGGTCTTCCAGGCGACCCCGGTCGGGCAGGTCACCATCACCGGACCCGGCGCCGGCCCGCACCTGGCTGGCCAGGGAACGCTCGCCGACATCATCACCGTCGCACGAGGGCAGGCACACCACCCGTGACGTGCGCCGGCCGCAGCCGGACGCGGCGCCAGCGGGCCTCCGGGCACCTGAAACTCACCCCGCAACCGGACATCATCAGCCGCACGCCTCCCACGGCCGACGCCAGCGTTTCGGCCTTGGCCGGGCGGCGCGGGTAGAGCAGGGCGCCCACGATGCCCTCCCACTGGCCTGCTTCCATATCCTCGATGGAGGTATCCAGGTAGGCCTGCAACTGGCGCAGATGACGGCGCAGGTTCCTCATCACGCGATCTGCCGAGATCGCATCCCAGTCGGTCCCCGTGAGTGCTCCAGTTCGCCTGCAGTCCATCATCTCGGCTGACAAGCACACCGACGACGGCAGGTTAGGGCGCTCTGTCCGCGGCAGATCCAGATGTTTGCCCACAGCGCGGTGATGCATAAACATACCGGCCGGTCGGCCGTCCGCCGAGCAGGGTAACCGTGACTGTGCAATACAGCGGTGCAACGGGCTCTTGAGAGCCGCGCCGGCCCAGCCCACGGGCATCCTCTGAACCGCGCTGGGTCTGCCCAGAGCGCCGGTCGATAGCCAGAATTGGCTACGCCGCGTCAGCGCCCGCTACCAGGACTGGTCATGACGCGGCCCCGCCGCCGTCCTTAGCGTGAACCCAGGTCGCTGAAACATGACAAGGGGGCGCCGTCGGCGATGATCGCCGGCGGTCTCGCGAAAAGGGGACCATCATGACGACGAGCACGACCAAGCTGACCTACTACAACGGCTGCATGTGGCATGTTGTCCTGCTTCCGAGCGGAACGCGTGCGGTGTGGCCGTCCCGGCTCGATGGCCGCCCGGTGCCGGGCGCGGCGACGCGCTACTATCGCAGGCCTGGCCGGATGAGCCGCGGCGAGGACCGCCAGCCGGCGCTCGCCGTGGCATCCGCCTAACCGCCAGCCGGTCAGCAGGTGGGGGGCGGTGCGCATGCCGGGGCGACGGTGCCGTAGTGGTGCCCGGCGTCGCCTGCGCGCTCAGCGCGCGTCCAGGAGGCCGATGGCCGCCTTCTCGATCGTGGGTTCGTCCAGCAGCACCGTGTTTGCGGCCGGGCCGAGCGGGACGAAGCTGTCCTTGCTGGTCACCCGCGCGATGAGGCCCGCATAGCCGGCGTCGGTCAGGGCAGCGACTACTCCCTCGGAGACCCCGCCGGTGCGCCTGGTCTCGTCTACGACCAGCACCCGCCCGGTCAGCCGCGCCTCGCGCAGCAGGTCATCGACTGGCAACGGGGCTAGCCAGCGCAGGTCGACCACCCGGGCTCCGATTCCGCCTACCGCGAGCCTACGGGCGACTCGCAGGCTCATCCGCAGCCCGTTCCCGAACGTGACCATGGTGAGATCGGTGCCGTCGCCGTAGCTGCGCGCCCGTCCCGCCGGGACATGCGCGCCCGGCGCGGGATAGCCTGCGAGCCAGCCGCCGTCGCCGTCGTCGTGCAGGTCGCGCGTGTGGTAGAGCGCGATCGGCTCGAGGAAGACGCAGACCGAGCCGTCTTCCGCCGCGGCGGCCAGGCAGGTGCGCAGCATCGCGACCGCGTCGTCGGGCCGGGCCGGCGACGCGATCACCAGTCCCGGGACGTCGCGCAGTGCCCCGACCGCATTGTCGTTGTGGAAGTGCCCGCCGAATCCCTTTTGATAGGCGTACCCGGCGACCCGCACCACCATGGGGTTGCGGAACTGGCCGGCCGAGAAGAACTGCTGGGTGGCGGCCTCGCCGCGGATCTGATCCTCGGCGTTGTGCAGGTACGCGAGGTACTGGATCTCGGGCACCGGCAGCAGGCCGGTCAGCCCGCCGCCGAGCGCGACGCCGAGGATCGACTGCTCGTCCAGCAGCGTGTCGAAGACGCGGGCCGGCCCGAACCGCCGTTGCAGCCCCTTGGTCACGCCGTACACGCCGCCCTTCCGCCCCACGTCCTCGCCGAACACGCACATGCCCGGGTAGGTGTCGAGCAGTTCGCCGAGCGCTAGGTTGACCGCCTGGGCCAGGGTGACCGGGCCGCCGACGGCCGCCACGCGGCTCGGCCCGGCGGTGGCGCGCTCGGCCACCCGCTCCGGATGGCGCGGCGCCAGCGGGGCCATCACCTCCGCGGCAGTGACCAGCGGCCGACTGGATAGGGCCCGCTCGGCTGCGCCGCGGACCCGCTCGCCGACCGCGTCGTAGCGCGCCACCGCCTCGGTCGGGGTCAGCAGACCGGAGCCGACCAGGGCGGCCGCGGTCGCGACCAGCGGGTCACGGGCGAGATCCGCGGCCAGGTCAGCCGGCGCACGGTAGGCCGCCTCCGCGTCGCTGCCCGCGTGACCGAGGAACCGGACGACCGACAGGTGCAGGAACGCCGGCCGCCGGCGGGACCGGACCAGGCCGGCCGCCCTAGCCGCCGCGTC
>Ga0210396_10006366_pt1 | contig 11327 bp, 11 predicted proteins | sample IncBWH17OmetaG_FD_155466 | JGI IMG/M metagenome (GOLD analysis project Ga0210396, IMG submission 155466) | Forest soil microbial communities from Barre Woods Harvard Forest LTER site, Petersham, Massachusetts, United States - Inc-BW-H-17-O ...
CGATGGAAGGTCTCGGTGTGGGCGTCGAAGATCGACAGTTGCATCTTGGGTGGTGGTGCTTGCCTGAGGGATTCGGCGATGGGGGCGCCGACGTGTTTGTTTTCCAGGTCGTGGAGCAGTTCTTCGGCGCGTTGGATCAGGGTGGCGGGCATGCCGGCCATCTTCGCCACGTGGATGCCGAAGCTGTGGGTGCTGCCGCCGGGGGCCAGTTTCCGTAAGAAAATCACCTTGTTGCCGACCTCTTTATTGGTGATATGATAATTGTGGATGCGGGGCAGTTTATCTTCCAGTTCGTTGAGTTCGTGATAGTGGGTGGCGAAAAGCGTTTTGGGGGCAAAGGGGGAGTTGTGCAGGTATTCGGCGATGCTCCAGGCGATGGAGATGCCGTCGTATGTACTGGTGCCGCGGCCGATCTCGTCGAGCAGGATGAGGCTGCCGTCGGTGATATTGTTGATGATGCTGGCGGTCTCGTTCATTTCTACCATGAAGGTCGATTCGCCGGCGCTGAGGTTATCGGAAGCCCCTACGCGGGTAAAGATCTTATCTGTGAGCGGAATATGGGCGGTGTCGCAGGGAACGAAGCTACCCATATGGGCCATGAGGGTAATGAGGGCGGTTTGCCGGAGCAGGGCGCTTTTACCACTCATATTGGGGCCGGTGAGGATGATGATCTGTGTCGTAGCCGGGTCCAGTGCGAGATCGTTGGGGATATAGGTCTCGCCGGCGGCCAGCCCGCGTTCGATCACGGGGTGGCGACTGGCTTTCAATTCCAGCTCGCGGCCTTCGTGGACCTGTGGTTTTTTATAATTGTATTGAAGGGCATTGGCGGCAAAACAAAGGAGACAGTCGAGACCGGCCAGGACATGGCCATTAGTCTGTAAGGGGGCGATAGCCTGCTGGAGGAATTGGAGGAGCTGTTCGTAGAGTTCCAGTTCCAGGGCCAGGATCTTCTCTTCGGCGCCGGTGATCTGTTCCTCGTATTCTTTTAGCTCCGGGGTGATATAGCGTTCTGCGTTGGCGAGGGTTTGCTTGCGCATCCATTCTCCGGGAACCCTGGATTTGTGCGCATTGGTCACCTCAAGGTAGTAGCCGAAGACGTTGTTGAAGCCGATCTTGAGGCTCGATATGCCGGATCGCTCTGCTTCTTTTTGCTGGAGTTCCACGAGGTATTCCTTTCCTCCGGAGGCGATCTTTCGTAGTCTGTCCAGTTCCGGGTTCACGCCGGTGCGGATCGTATCGCCCTTGGCGGCGACGGCGGGCGGGTTGTCGGCGATGATGGCTGTAATGCGTTCGAGTACGGCGGGGCAGGTGTCGAGCCTGGCTGCGGTGATTTGGAGCAGGCCTTCGGGGAAGGTTTTGGCGTTTTCCCTGATCTGTGCGATGTGTTCGAGACCGCGGGCGAGTTGTTGCAGTTCGCGGGGGCCGATCCTGCGGTTAGGGATCTTGGCGACGAGCCGTTCGATATCGCCGCATTCGTGGATATGCTGAGCGAGGGCGGTGCGCAGGGCCGGGTCTTTGATGAAGAATTCCACGGCGTCGAGCCGTTGGCGGATCGGTTCGAGCTCTTTGAGCGGCATCAGCAGCCAGCGTTTGAGCAGGCGTGCGCCCATGGGTGATACGGTGTTGTCGAGGATTTTCAGGAGGCCCTGCCCTTGTCCTTGTTCTCCGGAACTGGGGCCTATGAGCTCGAGGTTACGGATGGTGAACTTATCCATCCAGAGGAAGTCGTTGCGGTCGATGCGTTGGATAGAAGCCAGGTGTTGCAGGTGGGGGTGTTCGGTATCTTTGAGATAATACAGGACGGCGCCGGCGGCGATGATACCGGCTGGCATGTCTTCGACCCCGAAGCCTTTGAGCGAATGGGTCTGGAAATGTTTGAGCAGGCTTTCGGTAGCGAACTTTTCTTCGAACAGCCAGCTGTCCAGCGGATAGGTAAAGAACCTGTTGCCGAAGATCTCTTTGAAATGTTTTTGAAAGCTGCGCTGGAAGACGATCTCGGCGGGTTTCAGCGTTTGAAGGAGTTTGTCCGCGTATTCGGTATCGCCTTCCGCCAGGAAGAACTCGCCTGTGGAGATATCCAGGAAGGAGAGGCCGATGTTGGACTTGCCGTTTGCGCCTTTTGCGCCGTTTTCGTCGGGCCAGCCTTCGGGGAAGTAGATGCCGGCGAGGAAGTTATTGCTTCCGCCTTCGAGTAATTTGTCGTTGGTGGCTACGCCGGGTGTAACCAGTTCCGTAACGCCTCTTTTCACGATGCCTTTGACCATTTTGGGGTCTTCCAGCTGGTCGCAGACGGCGACTCGATGACCGGCTTTGACCAGTTTGTGCAGATAGGTATCCAGGGAATGGTGCGGAAAACCGGCCAGCTCCGCGGATGCGGCGGCGCCGTTGTTGCGTTTGGTGAGGGTGATACCCAGGATTTTGGAGGCGACGATGGCGTCTTCGCCGAAGGTTTCATAGAAGTCGCCGACGCGGAACAGCAGGATGGCATCGGGATAGCGTTGTTTGATCGCCCGGTGTTGCTGCATCAGAGGGGTATCTGAACCATTTTTAGCCATAGTTACATGCGGCCGGCGCCTTCGGCGCCGGCCGACAAATGTAAGAAAGCCCCTACAATTCGCTTGTAGAGGCTTTTGAGTGGGGATAAGTTGTGGGGACTAGAACCCGCCGCGGCCGGCCGGACGCGGTTCGGGTAGTTGCTTCCGCGGTAGTTTTTCGTCTCTTTGCGCTGCATTGTATACAAAGGCGGCCACGATGGTGGCGATCTGTTTCAGATCGTCCTCGCGGAGGTGTTCATAGCCATCCATGTTAGTGTGATGCGTACGGGTACTGTACTCGATCTCGTCCTGGATGAACTGGAAGGCGGGCAGACCCACGGCGTCAAAGGACTGGTGGTCGGTGCCGCCGGTGTTGCTGACGGTCACGGTGGTGGCGCCGAGATCGTGGAAGGGTTGCAGCCATTGGGTAAAGATGGGGCGGCAGGCTTCGTTGCCCTGGAGGTAGATGCCCCTGATCTTACCGGTGCCGTTGTCGATGTTGAAATAGCCGGCGAATTTTTCGTGTGCCGGTAGCAGCTGCATGGTGGCGGGATCGGCAAAGGTCTTTTTTACATAGCCGCGGCTTCCGAGCAGCCCTTCTTCCTCACCGCTCCAGAGGGCGATGCGGATGGTCCGGCGCGGTTTGATGCCGAGGGTTTTGAGGATACGGATGGCTTCCATCATCACGGTACAGCCGGCGGCATTATCGGTGGCGCCGGTGGCGCTATGCCAGGAGTCCAGGTGGCCGCCGAGCATGACGACCTCGTCTTTTAGCTTTTTGTCGGTTCCGGGGATCTCGGCGATGACATTGTAGCCTTTGGTATCATCGGTATAGAATTTCGTTTGCACATCGGCGTCGAGGGTCACGGGTATACCGGCCTGCAGCAGCCGGACGATGGACGTGTAGTCTTCCAGCGTGATGACGACGTCGAGGAAATTGGCGGGCGCATCGGTTTTATAGGCGCCGCCACCCTGCACGAAAAGGGTACCATCATGACCGCGGGGGGATTCGCTGAGGATCGCCACGGCGCCTTCGCGTAGGGCCATATTACGAAGCGCGTTGAGGAAGGCCATGTTACCGCCCCGGCGGAATTGTTCGCGGCGCCGGCGCAGCTCGGCGGTGTCGACGGGTTTCATGATTATTTTGGCCATCGAATCGAGCTGTTCGTCGGACCAGCGGCCGGCGTCGGGTTTAAAGCTTTGCTGGTAGGTCTCGTTCACCTCGGGGATGAGGATCTTGCCGGCGAGCTGGCCTTTATAACGGTCGAGACCGGCCGAATCGGTGGCGCTGATGAGCAGGACGTTCGCCGTTTTTGGCCCGCCGGTGCCGCCGCACCAGGCCTTGGGGTAGGCGATCAGCGGCTTGTAATAGGGCGCGGTGAGGGCGAGATAGGACTTTTGCAGCTCCCAGCCTTTGCCGAAATCGCCCCAGGGGTCGAGGGCGGTGTTGACCAGGCCCCAACCCGCCAACTGTTGTTTTGCCCAATTCGCCGCGCGGTTAAATCCCGGTGAGGCGGTGAGGCGGTTGCCGCTGGCGTCGGTGAGGTGGAAGGCGATGTCCATGACATGGGAGTGTTGCAGGCCTTCTTCGCGGATCTTTTGGATAGTGGGGAGATCGAGTTTTTCGTCCTGGGCGTGCGTTGCTACCGGGGAGACCATTATACCGGCCAGGGCCAGGATGGGCCATAGCCTTTTGCGGCGGCAGGTCGACCCAGCCGGAAGCATCCGGCCGTGGGTGTGTTTTCTCATGAGCGATTTATTTCTTTAAAGGTATTTATCTTTGGATATGCGCAAATTGGGGATGGATGAGCTGCACCGGTTATCGGTGAATGAATTCCGGCAATCGGAGAAAACGCCGATCGTCGTGGTTTTGGACAATATCCGGAGTATGCACAATGTCGGAAGTGTCTTCCGGACGGCAGATGCTTTTCTGGTTCAGGGGCTTTATCTTTGTGGTTTTACGCCGCAGCCGCCGCACCGGGATATCCATAAGACGGCGCTGGGGGCGACGGAGACGGTGGAGTGGAAGTATTTTCCTACGACGGCTGCTGCGGTTGTTGCCTTGCGGGAGGCGGGTTTTACGGTATTCGCCGTGGAGCAAACGGAGGGGAGTGTATCGCTACAGGAGTTTTGGTCACGGCGTGCGGCAGCCGCCGGGGCTGAGGGGGCTGGCGATGGTTTGCGGCCGCTTGCCGTGGATGGGGGCGGCGGTGCCGGAAAGGGACCGATCGCGGTGGTTTTCGGGAATGAGGTGGAGGGGGTTGGAGCGGAGGCGTTGGCGCTGTGTGACGGGGCGATCGAGATACCGCAATGGGGCATGAAGCATTCGTTGAATATATCCGTGGCGGCGGGGATCGTGTTGTGGGAGATGGTTCGGGAACGTTTTACCGTGGCCGCCGCGGCGGATCTATAGCGCGGCGGCGCACCTTTTATAAAAATAATTATGAGTAAAGTCAAGAGTTATCTGAGTTTGATCCGGTTCTCGCATACCATCTTTGCGATGCCGTTTGCGATGATCGGGTTTTTTCTGGGGGTGGTTGGCTGGTCGAGAGAGCTCGTTATTCCGGGATGGCATACCAGCCGCGGGGATATGCCGCCGCCGCCGGTGATCGATCAAGCTACCTATCCGGAGAGTGGCAGGGGGTTTTTGCTCCGACTGCTACTTGTCATCGCCTGTATGGTCTTTGCACGGAGTGCGGCGATGGCATTCAATCGTTGGCTGGATGTAAAGTGGGATGCGATGAATCCGCGGACGGCGATCCGGGAGATCCCAAGGGGGATCATTTCAAAAAGCAGTGCGTTGAGGTTTGTGATCTTCAATTGTATCGCCTTTATTATCTGTACCTGGTTCATCAACCCGCTTTGTTTTGCGTTATCGTTTGTGGCGTTGGCGGTGGTGCTGGGGTATAGCTATACCAAGCGGTTCACACCGCTGTGCCACCTGGTATTGGGCGTAGGGTTGTCGCTGGCGCCGATCGGGGCTTACCTGGCAGTCACCGGGCATTTTGCGCTGCTGCCGTTGTTGTTCTCATTTAGCGTGATCTTTTGGGTGAGCGGATTCGATATCATTTATGCCTTACAGGATGAGGAGTTCGACCGTTCCAACGACTTATATTCCATGCCTTCGTGGCTGGGGAAAGCCCGTGCTTTGCGGGTTTCCGAGTTCCTTCATTTACTGAGTACCGCTTGCGTCGTGACGGCGGGGGTTTATTGGCATTTCGGCCTGGCGTACTGGGTCGGGGTCGCAGTCTTCGTGGGGATGCTGATCTATCAACATACCATTGTGAAACCCAATGATCTACGCCGGGTCAATCTGGCTTTTATGACGGCCAACGGGATCGCCAGCGTGGTCTTTGCCGTATTGGTGATCGCCGATCTGTTCTTGTCTCCGCTGGGGTTGTGAAAAGAGTGCGCATAATTTAAAAATATGCGTATATTTGCGCGCGGAGGGTACCAAGTATGAAAGAGCGACTTAATCTTACCATCGATGGTGCGCTGCTGGAGGCGATGAAGGCTTACGCGGCGAAGAGGCAGATGAGTGTCTCGGAATTGGTCGAAAACTATTTCAAACAGGTGACCAGGCCGGTACAGCGGAAGAATATATTGGATCTGGTGGATGAATTGGAGGTGCCGGCGGTAGATTCCGAAGCCGATCTTAAAGCCTTGTATTACAAGGAGCAGGGAGAGAAATATGGCTTTTAGGGTATTTTTAGACGCCGGTATCCTGCTGGATTTGACCTTGAAACGGGATCGGTATGCGGCGGCGCGTCGATTGATAGAATGGACGGTGGAAGGGAGGATCGAGGCTTATGTGACTCCGGCGGTGATCCAGGAGACGGCGCGCTGGCTGAAGCATGTTTATGGGCCGGAGCGGGCAAAGGAGTTATTGTTGTCATTGTTGGCGGAGGTCCTGGTGATCGACGGCGGCCATACGGTAGCGGTAAGTGCTTTGCATTCACACATGAGTGATATGGAGGAGGCGTTGTCCTACTATACCGCGCTTCACCACAAACTGGACTATTTTATCACGCACGACAAAGACCTTCACAAAGCGGCGATACCTGTGTTGCCGGTGTGTACTCCCGAAGAATTTTTGGAAAACAATCAATAAATTGATCAATGGCCCGCATCCTGGCGATAGATTATGGTCTGAAGCGTACCGGCATAGCCGTGACCGATCCGTTGCAGATCATTGCCACGGGACTGACGACGGTGGAATCGCCCAAGCTGATCGCTTTTTTGAAGGAGTACATGCGAACGGAGGTAGTGGAATTGATCCTGATGGGGGAGCCGAAGAACTGGGATGACAGCGACACGCATGCCACGCCGCTGGTGCGGCAGATCGTCAAGCGGTTGCAGAAGGAGTTTCCGGCGATGCCGCTGAAGATGGTGGATGAGCGGTTTACGTCGAAGCTGGCTTCGCGGGCGATGGTAGAGATGGGCATGAAGAAAAAACAACGACAGAACAAGGCCCTGGTGGATGAGATCGCAGCGACCATTATGCTGCAGGAGTATCTGGGTAGGGCCGGGCAATAAATTTTTATTATAATTATGATTCTACCAATTGTAGCTTATGGAACGCCGATCCTCAGGGTCGTAAGTAAGGATATCACGCCTGATTACCCGAATCTCGCTCAGCTGATCTCGGATATGTGGGAAACCATGTATTCCAGTAGTGGGGTAGGGCTGGCTGCGCCGCAGGTCAACCGGGATATCCGGCTTTTTGTCATCGATTCGCATCAGATCTTCGAGAACCTCGAAGAAGGGGAGAAGGATAAATATCCGGACGGCCCGGGGGTCAAGCAGGTGTTCATCAATGCGCATATCGTGGAGCTGAATGGTGAGGAATGGGCCTACAATGAAGGCTGTCTGAGCATTCCCAAGATCCGCGAGGATATCTTTCGCAGCGAGGAAGTGACGCTGGAATATGTCGATGAGAATTTTGAGCCGCATACTACTACCTTCAATGGCATTTCGGCGCGGATCATCCTCCATGAATACGATCATATCGAAGGGAAGCTGTTCATCGATTATCTGAAACCGTTGAAGCGGAAATTGCTCAAGAGCAAGTTGGATGATATTACGAAAGGGAAGATCAATGTGGATTATAAGATGAGTTTTCCGCGGTAGGGGTTGGCCACTGCCAGTTAATAAATTTCGTTTTTCTTATTTTGGAAAAGTAGTATCTTCGATGTATGACCGATAAGGATATACAACGGCTTATTGATCTGGCAAATGACCTGTCAAAGCGCCCTGCCACCCAGGAAGAGGCTTTGGCATTGCTTGTAGAAGCAGGTATTTTAGATGAAAATGGGGAACCTACAGCCCCATACAAGGAATTGGCGGCTTTGGAACAAGAGTAGTGTTCCATTTCCATGTACGATAATAGACCCAACTTAATCATTGGATTTCACGGCTGTGATAAATACGCCGCTGAAGCTCTAATTAACAATCCTGATACGATCAAGATCAGCGATGAACCACATGACTGGCTGGGACATGGTATGTATTTTTGGGAGAACAACGAAGAAAGAGCCCGACAGTGGGCAGTAGAGCGGCAGCAACGGAAAAAGCGACCGGTGGCCGATGCCGCAGTAATTGGAGCTGTTCTTCAACTCGGATACTGTTGTGATTTGACGGATTCCCGCTTTATAGAGTTGCTCAAGGATCATTACAAGACAATGGCGGACGTTTATGGTAAATCGCGAAGCCCTATGCCTGTTAATAGGGATTTATCTACCGACCTACACAAAAATAAGCTGTTACGTGTGTTAGATTGTACCGTCATAGAATTTATGCACACCTACATTGCTAAACAATACAAAAGGGATAAAATTGCCCGTGGATTCAGCAACTTAAAAATTTTCGATTCAACGCGTGGGGTGTTTACGGAGGGCGGGCCGATTTATAGCGGCGCCGAGATCTTCGAAAAGACCCACATTCAGATCTGTATCCGCAATTCGAATTGTATCAAGGGCTTTTTTCTGCCGCGCAGGGAGATCGAGTTTCTGCCTGCTGCGTGAGCGATCGGGTTAGCGAAGGCCGCTGCCGGTGGTGCTGGTGTAGGCGCGCCATTTAGCGATCACGGAACGCATGTCTTCCGGTAGCTCGCTTTCGAAGATCATCTCTTCTCCCGTTGCGGGATGTACGAATCCGATGGTTTTAGCGTGTAGGGCGTGACGTGGGCAGGCTTCAAAGCAATTGTCCACGAACTGGCGGTATTTGCTGAAGACCGTCCCCTTGACGATCTTATCACCGCCATAGGTGTCATCGTTAAAGAGGGGATGTCCGATGTGCTGCATGTGCACCCTGATCTGGTGAGTGCGGCCGGTTTCCAGGATACACTGTACGAGGGTTACGTAGCCAAAACGTTCCAGCACCTTGTAGTGGGTGATCGCTTCTTTGCCATGTTCCCCTTCCGGATAGGCGTCGAATAGTTTCCGGAAGCGTTGATGACGCCCCACATGCGCCACGATGGTGCCACTGTCTTCTGCAAGATCGCCCCAGACGAGGGCGATGTATTGCCGTTTGACGGTATGGTCGAAGAATTGTTTGGCCAGGCTGCGGACGGCTTTTTCTGTTTTAGCCAGGACCATGAGTCCGGTGGTATTCTTGTCGATGCGGTGTACGAGTCCCCAGCGGGGCAGGTTCTGTTCGGTGATGTCCTTGTTCTTTTGCAGCAGGTACCAGGCGACTCCATTGATCAGGGTGCCGGAGTAGTTGCCGCTGGCGGGATGTACGACCAACCCGGGTGGTTTGTTGATGATCATCACGTCGTCGTCCTCGTATTGGATATTCAGCGGGAGTTCTTCGGGGACGATCTCTTCGCCAGGCGCCTCTTTGTCCGAATAGAGGACGATCTCATCGAGTGGCCGGATCTTATAGTTGGGCGCCACCTGTTTGTTATTGACGAGCACCATGCCGGCCTCCAGCGCTTTTTGGATCTTGTTCCGGGAGGCGTGCTCGATGCGTTGCACCAGGAATTTGTCGATGCGCACGGGTTCCTGTCCTTTGTCGACTTTGAGGTTCAGGCGTTCGTATAACTCCTCCGAGCCGTCGGCGGTTGGATTTTCGTCTAACTCTTTGTCTTTATCGTGATGATCCTGGTGCATGCGTACGTAAATGGGGCCATAGGGGCCCTTTGGTGGTGCAAAGGTACGATTTAGTAACTTTGTGCCATGGAATTAGTCATCTTCAAAGATCTGGGCTCCATGAATTACGAGGAAGCCTGGGATTACCAGGAAGGATTGTTGAAGGAGAATGTACAGACGAAAATGAATGGAGGGAATGGGGGGACGACGCATTATTTGCTGTTGGTGGAGCATCCGCACGTCTATACCCTGGGGAAGAGCGGGCACATGGAGAATATGCTGATCGGAGAGGAGACGATGCAGGAGAAGGGCATCCAGTTTTTTCGGATCAACCGGGGAGGGGATATTACTTATCATGGACCCGGTCAGTTAGTCGGATATCCCATTTTGGATCTGGAGAAATTTTATACCGATATTGGATGGTACCTGAGAAACCTGGAGGAGGTGGCGATCCGGTTACTATCGGATTATGGGATCGTGGGGGACCGGTCGGCGGGTGAAACGGGGGTATGGATCGAGCCGGATGTGAAGGGAAGGGCACGGAAGATCATGGCGATCGGGGTACGATGCAGCCGGTGGATCACGATGCATGGGTTTGCGTTGAACGTGAATACGGATCTGGGTTATTTTGGGAATATCGTGCCTTGTGGGATCCAGGACAAACAGGTGACGTCGATCGAACGGGAGCTGGGAAGGGTGGTGTCGATGGAGGAGGTGAAAGAGAAGTGGAAGGCGCGGTTCGCCGAGGTCTTTGTGGTCACGTTCGCTTGAGGCCGGGGCAGGGTTGGGCCCGGCGCGGCGGGAATGCGTTAAAACTCTTTTGGGATGAAGAATTTATTTTTTTCTTTTAGCTGATCGCCGTCGTACAGCTCGAAACGGAACCAGCCGGAATGGTGGAAATTCGTTTTATCGAGGATAAGCGAAGGGTCCCTGATCTCCGATAGCTCGAACAGGAGTTTGTTGTTCTCATCAAAGAATTTTACGGCGTAATGCTTTTTGGCGGCTTCGGGCAGCGTGATATGGATGTTGCCATATTTGCCCGTGAAGACATAGGACGAGGCCTTGTAGACTTCTTTCGGCACAAAGGGTTTGATCAGCAGGGTGTCGGCATCGACAAAGACGAGTGTGTCTTTCGAATGGCGAAGCACCGAATCGCGGAAGGCCTGGACGGCGGGGCCATACAATTGCCCCAGCAGGGTATCGCCTTTGCGGACGAAGACCGAATTGGCGATCGGGAGTTCCGGCGAGCCGTGGATAGAGGACGGCAATTTTAGATTGCTTTTGGTCCTGCTGTCCGCGGGCGAGATGAACAACACGCGGGTATCCAGGGATCGGACAATGGCGTTATCCGCATTATCCGCATTATCCGCTTCGACCGCTGCAACCGTTTCTCCGGTATTCGTATGGGGACGCATGGAAGGCGTAAACAGGTATTTGCCGTTGTCCAGCACGATGAAGAGGCGGTAATAAAAATTGGGATGAGGCGCTTTGTTGTCTACCGCGCCGTTGGCAGGCAGCCGGGGATCGGGGACGGTGATCAGCGTCGTAAAATTCCGGAGGCTATCCGTGGAACGCTGGATACTGATCTGGGATACAACGGGATAATGGTTATGCCAACTTATGAGGATCTTCCCGGGGCCGCGTGCGGTGGCCGTGAACCGGGGGAGGGTGTCCTGTGCCCGGAGGACAACTGTAAGAAAGA
>Ga0210396_10006368_pt1 | contig 11326 bp, 10 predicted proteins | sample IncBWH17OmetaG_FD_155466 | JGI IMG/M metagenome (GOLD analysis project Ga0210396, IMG submission 155466) | Forest soil microbial communities from Barre Woods Harvard Forest LTER site, Petersham, Massachusetts, United States - Inc-BW-H-17-O ...
CCGGTAGCCTCATCGCGGGCCTTGTCTTACGGTCGCGGCGGAGCAAGGAGCAGCTCGGCCTCGATCGTCACCCGGACCATCGCTTCGCCGGGCTCGGCGACCGGCGCTGCCATTGCCATCGCGGAAAAACGGGGCGCGGGCCTGCCGCCCGTTTCGGCATTGCCGACGCGCACATCACGGAACCGAACGACCGCCAAGTGCAAGCGGTCGGCGATCGAGGCAGCACGGTGGTCGAGCGCGGCAAGGGCCTCGGCGGTCAGATCCTCCTCGGCGCCGCGGACCGTCTCGGGGGCCGTGTCGTAGGTGAGGGACGAAGTCGACAGACCATCGGATTGCAGCGCACCGGCCAGCTTCAGCATCGAATCTGCATCTTTCCCGGTCAAAATCACCGACTGGCTGCCGCGCCACCGGGTGGGGCCGTTCTGCGGGCGCTCCTCGCCGACATTGTAGGAGCCGGTCTCGACCCGCACCCCCTGCACCTGCCGCCCGCGATCGAGCGCCGCGGCCATCCGTCGATTGATCGCCGCCTGGACCGAGCGGGCATCCGCCCCGGTCTCCTCCACCCGCAGCTCGATGCGCAACAGGTCGCGGATCACCGAGCGCTCTGCCGTCTGGCTGAGGTGGAGCACGGTCATGCGTTGTTCGGCATCCTGCGCCAGCGCGTGGGCCGACGCGAACAGCGCAACGGCGATCGCGAAAAGAACCCTCACCCGGCTCGCTCGGCTCGGCACCCTCTACCCCGCATTCGTGTTATGTTCCCACGTATTCAGAGCGCCATTATGGATCAGTTGCTCGCGCGCGGCTATTACCGAGGGATGGGCGGGGATTGCGTGGAGGAGGCGGGTTTGCGCACACTGGTGACACGGCCTCGCGAAGATGCGGAGAGCCTGATCGCTGCCCTGGCAACCCGTAGCGTCGAGGCGCTTGTCGAACCGCTGATGGAGGTACATTACCAATCGCCGGAGGCGCTCGACCTGGACGGGGTACAAGCCATCCTGTGCACCAGCGCCAATGGCGTTCGGGCCCTGGCGCGGGCGAGCGGCCAGCGCCGGGTGCCGGTGTTGGCGGTCGGTAATGCAACGGCAGCGCGCGCTCGCGCCGCAGGTTTCGGTTCTGTCGAGAGCGCCGGGGGCGACGTCGGCGATCTCGCCCGCTTGGCGGCAGCGCGACTGCGGCCGGGAGACGGGCCACTCCTTCACGTGGCCGGAAATGTCGTTGCCGGCGATCTTGTCGGCTTGTTGCGCGCGCAGGGCTTTACCGTCGAGAGGCGCGTCCTGTATGAGGCTCGGGCGGCTGCCGAGCTGAGCCCGGCGGCAGTCGACAGCTTACGCTCGGGAGCGATCGCTTTAGCGCTGTTTTTCTCTCCGCGGACCGCCGCGATTTTTGCTAGACTTGCCGATGTCGCCGGGGTCACCGAGTGCTGCGCAAGGGTTACTGCGCTGTCGATCAGCGAAGCTGCCGATGCCGCCCTCGCCGGGCTGCCGTGGCGTGAGAGGCGCATAGCCGAGCGCCCCAACCAACCGGCCTTACTTGATGCGCTCGACCAAGTGCTCGGTCGTTGGCTCGAGATTTACCAGGAATAGCCGCGCGATGTCAGAACGGGAGAGCGAACAGGGCCCGGTAGAAGGCGCCGCGGCACTGGGGGAGACGAATGCGACGCCGGCAGTCGAACCGGTGAGGCCCCGCGGTGAATCTTCGCGTGGATCTGGTCGAGCCGCGCTGGGGCTCGCGGGTTTACTGGTCCTGATCCTCGCCGGCGTTGCCCTGTCGCCCTTTTGGGCGCCGCAAATAGAGCCACTCTTACCTTGGCGCGAGAACCGCGACGACTACGCGGCGCTTGCCGCGCGGGTGTCGGCGGTCGAGGCGCGCCCCGTTGCCCCCAGCAAGGGAAGCGACGCCGTGCAATCGGCGGTGAGCGAATTGGCGCGCCGTGTCGACCAGCTCGACTCGCGACTGGCCGCGCTAGAAAAGCGCCCGGCACCCCCGGTCCCCGATACCGATGCGCTCAATTCGGTTCTGAGCGCGCTGACGCGCCGCGTCGATCAACTCGATGCGGCCGGCAAACCCGATCTCGGTCCGATTCGAGCCGGTATGCAGCAAGTCGAGCAACGGCTCGCGGCGATCGAAACTCAATCTGCTTCGCCGATGGCGAGCGAGACTGCCGCCTCGAAGGAAATGCAGCAGGAGCTCTCGCGCCTCCTCAAGGCCGAAGGCGATCTCGCGGACCGAGTGGCGGCGCTCGAGCGCGAGGCACAGTCGCAAAACAGGGCCGAGCTTCGGGCCGACGGGATGTTGGCGCTGCTGCTGGGGCAAATGCGCGAGGCGATCGAACAGGCGCGGCCGTTCCCGGCCGAGTTCAATGCGTTCGTCAGGCTCGCTCGGGATTCTGACCTCGCCGCTGTTGCCCAACCGCTCGCCGAACCCGCTCGAAACGGGGTGGCAAGCCGCGCGGTTCTGGTGAAAGGCTTGGCCGAACTGGCCGGCCGGATGGCCGCGTCAAGCGAACCCGCCGCCAAATCAGATTGGCGCGAGCAGACCCTCGCCCGGTTGCGCGGCCTGGTGACGATCCGCCGCATCGATGAGTCATCTCACACCGGGTCCGACGGGGGGGCCGACGGGGTGGTCGGCCTCGCGCAAGCCGCGCTTGCCCGCGGCGATCTGGCGGGCGCGGTGGCGGCACTCGAGCCGCTGACCGGCGCGGACGCCGAGGCGGCGCACCCTTGGCTGCTCATGGCCCGTGAGCGGCTCGCGGCGGAGGCGGCGCTCGATCATGTTCAGGAGCTGCTGACGGAGCGCCTGGGCAGCCCCCCGGCTGCTCCCGGTGCCGCCCCGGCCAAGGTTCCAGACGAGCCGGAGAAGACGAGAACACGGTCGTGATCCGCGGCCTTCTCGGGCTTCTCGTCTTCGCGGGCGTGATCACCGCGGCAATTTTCTTCGCCGATCATCCCGGGCAGGTCGAGATTGTGTGGCAGGGCTGGCAAGTGGAGACCTCGGTCGGTGTGCTCGCCGCCGCCGCGGTATCCGCTGGCCTCTTGATTGCTCTGCTCTTGTGGCTCGTGTCTCTGATCGTCGACAGCCCGCGCGCATTTCTGCGGCGCCGGCGCGAGCGCCGCCGGCGCGCCGGCTACCATGCGCTAACCCGGGGCATGGTTGCGGTTGCAGCGGGCGATCCACAGGAGGCGCAACGTTGCGCTCGCAGGGCCGATGCGCTGCTCGCCGATCCGCCATTGACCCTGCTCCTGTCGGCCCAGGCAGCCCAGCTCGGGGGCGACGAGACGGCGGCCAAAAGGTTCTTTACGGCTATGCTCGAACGCCCCGAAATGGAATTTCTCGGGCTTCGCGGCCTCCTCCACCAGGCACTGCGCGCCGGCGATCGAGGAACGGCGCTGCGCCTAACCGAGCGCGCCGCCACCTTGCGTCCGGATACCACCTGGGCGGTCGAGAGCCTGTTCGAGCTGGAAGCACGCGAAGGGCGATGGGACGCGGCCCTAGAGACGCTGGCTCAAGCGGTCAAGCGCCGGATCATCCCGCGCGAGCGCGCCCGACATCACCGCGGTGTGATCCTTTACGAGCTCAGCCGTGCCGCGCTAGCCAGCGGTGACCGGGCCCGCGGGCGAAATTTGGCGGCCCAGGCCCAGTCGCTGACGCCGGACCTTGCCGCTCCGGCAGCCCATCACGCCCGAGTGCTGCTCCAGGATGGCCGCACAGGAGCTGCGACAAAGGCCATCGAAGGCGCCTGGCGGACGACTCCACATCCGGACCTCGCACAGCTTTACGGGGCGATCCGCGACGACGCGCCACCTCTCGATAAGTTGAAGAGATACGAGCGGCTCGCGGCGCAGAACCCTGAAGCGCGCGAAACTCATCTCGCCGTCGCGGAAGCGGCGCTCGACGCGCAGCTATGGGGCGAGGCGCGCCGCCATCTCGACCAGGCGCTGAGCGCGCCAGCGCCACCCTTTATCGCCAGGTTGCCAAACCCCGCCCCCTTCCGCCTAACGCCCGAGCCTGACGAGGACATGATCCTGAGGGGTCCGACGCCACGTCTGTGCTTGATGATGGCGCGCCTCGAGGAAGCAGAACACGGCGCCGGCCCAGTGTCGCGCGAGTGGCTCGACCGCGCCGTCGCCGCGATGCCCGACCCACGCTACGTCTGCGCCGCTTGTGGCGGAGAGAGCCTCGAATGGAGCTCGCTGTGTACGCATTGCGGCAGTCTTGATGCGCTGACGTGGCGCACACCCGCCTGGGCCGCCGCCGGCAGTACTCTCCCGATTTTGCCAAAACCGCCGAATGCCGAAGAACAGCAGTCGCCCGCCGGGCACTCGGCGAGCGGCTGAGAAGGCGCACCCCTTTTTAGTCTAAAACCAGTGCCGTCGCGGCTTGCCGATAAATTGTTCCATTGCCGCAACCTGCTGCGTCCGCTGCGCGTCGGATCCTTTCTTACTGCGATCCCCCTCATAGGCTGTGATGATCTGTTCTTTCAACAGAAGAAATGCGGTGCCTACGCTGTTTCCGCTTGTTGAAAGATTCAAGTCAGGCGCTTCGGCGACAAACACTTTGTCGCCCAAAGATTCGATCAGAACGGGTATCGGCTTGATGAGGTCGTAACCTTGGATAGAGTCGATCGCCAATTCGATCCTCTCGATTTTGGTGGCTTTGGGTGCTGGTTTTGGCGGAGGAACCCCGATGTCCGGTCGTTCGGAAAACGTTCCTGTCGGCATCGGGTCGATGAAGGCGGAAGATCCGGGAGCGACCCTCTGACAGGATTGGGCACGATTGCTGTGCTGCGAGGAGAAAAGCAGGTTGGAGCAGGTGGCGATGGTCGGGGTCGGCCCCGCGACTGTCAGCACACCTGGCGTGCCTGTGCGCATTAGGGAAGTACCAATCCCGGAAGGCGATCCGGAGCGGACAATCAGTGCCGGTGTCCGCCAAACCACATGGAGGATGTCACCGGATTTCATTTGATTGGCGTGGTTTGGCCGCCGACTCCGGTGCCCTCACGTCGGTAATAAGTGTCGATTTCATATTGTAAACCGGATCCCCATCCGGGGTGTACTCCCCGTCGGCGCGAAAGACCGCAATCATGACCGGCCTCAACCGCAAGGTGGTACCGTCGGCCAGCCGATATTCGCTCCATCTTTCCTTCGCCTCGAGAATTTCGATTTCGGTTGTGTTTTGCGGGGAATCCGCCCGGATATCGCTCATCTGCCTTCTCCCGATGCCTCCCGAGCCGCGACAGCGGATCGCGAGCCCAGCCGGAAACTGGGCCTAGGACCTTGACCAGCGGTTAATGTTCGCGAATCGGCTTGGCGGCGGTGGGATTAGCCGCTAAAAGCTCGTCCGGTAGGCGCCGCGGTCGCCTACCGGTCGTGCCCCGGTAGCTCAGCGGTAGAGCAACCGCTTCGTAAGCGGTAGGTCGTTGGTTCAAATCCGACTCGGGGCACCATCTGGCCCAAAGAAAGTGCATCAGAAGGTGGCCGCTGAATGAAACAGCCGACAATGGTTGAAACCATCGCGAGGCGGCTGCTCGCACGTCAGGGTATCGGGGTGATCTGGCAACTTCATTTGCGGGCTTCGGCTTCTCATCTCAAGGGCAATTGGTTATCTGCAGCGGCTTTGATCGGGATTGCGGACGCCGCCGAAAGACAATGGGCCGGCTGGGCCGGTTCGCCGTGACCGTTCTGCTGCACCGGCATCGGCTGCAGTTGATGGCGCGCGCCTGCGCCTGATCCGACCGCGCCCGACGTGACGCCGAGCCGACCACGGCATGGAAGCACATTCCGAGCTTACCCGTACCACACTTGCGGTCCTCTTCGTCGGCGGGCTGATCGCCGCGTCGTTCTGGATATTGTGGCCCTTTCTGCCGGCGGTCATCTGGGCGACGACGCTGGTTGTTGCCACGTGGCCCATTATGGTGCACGTCCAGCTGCGACTCTGGCACAAGCGCGGACTGGCAGTCGCGGTGATGACCATAGCCCTGTTAGTGATCTTTGTCCTGCCATTCTGGCTGGCGACCGCAACTATCCTGCAGCATTACGATCGTATTGCCGGCTGGGCGGTCTCTTTTGCCACGTTCCAACTGCCGCCACCGCCGCATTGGCTGGCCGGTTTGCCATTCTTTGGGGCGTATGCCGCCTCGCTCTGGGCAGGTGCTGCGGCCAACGGGATCGAGCCATTGATGGCGAGGGCCGCGCCTTACGCGGGCGGCGCCGCGGCGTGGTTCGTCAGCGCATTGGGCGGGTTTGGGGTGCTGTTCGTACAGTTCGTCCTGACGGTCATTATTGCTGTGATCCTCTACGGAAGCGGCGAGCGCGCGGCCAGCCTCGTCCGCCGCTTTGGTCGTCGCCTTGCTGGCGAGCGGGGTGAGCAATCGGTCCTGCTGGCAGGTCAAGCTATCCGCAGCGTCGCTCTTGGCGTGGTGGTGACCGCAGTCGGGCAATCGGTGCTGGGCGGCCTTGGTTTGGCATTGGTAGGCGTGCCATTCGCTGCGGTGCTGACCGCGGTGATGTTTATGCTCTGCATCGCCCAGCTCGGACCGTTGCCGGTGCTGGTTCCGGCGGTGGTCTGGCTTTATTGGAGCGGTGAATCGGTCTGGGGTACTGTCCTTGTGATCTGGAGCGTGCTCCTCAGCACCGCGGACAGCGTCGTGCGCCCGTTGCTGATCCGCAGGGGGGCCCACCTGCCGCTGCTTCTGCTGCTCGCGGGGGTGATCGGCGGCCTCATTGCTTTTGGTCTGGTCGGTATCTTCCTCGGCCCGGTGGTGCTGGCCGTGGCATACACCCTGCTGCTGTCGTGGATGGCGGAGGCAAATATTCCCGACAACGAAATTGCCGCACGTCGCCGCTGAAGATTTTATCTGACGCGAGCAGACTTGTAGTGGTGTGTTGACCGTGATAAAGGAGATAATCATTCGCGGCAATGCTCTGCAATTCATTGTGAAGGGACGATGCACGCCATGATTTGCGGAATCTCAAAATTCTGCCGATCGACTTTTCTATTCGTCCTACTTACGGCCGCAACTGCAGCGAGCGCGCAGACGCCGACCCCGACTGCCCAGATCCCTCGTTTCCTCGTGTATTTTGACGAATTCAGCGCGAACCTGTCCGATGAAGCAAAAGCGACGATCGCCGATGCCGCAAAGCGGGCGCGGGACTCCGGGGCGAAAACAATCGTCGTCCAAGCACGCGCGAGCGCCACTGGAAGACCGGAGACCAACAAATATCTCGCGCAGACGCGCAGCTCGATTGTCGCCGACCAACTCGAGGAGGACGGCATTGCGCGGACGATGATCCGGCAGGAGCCGATAGGCCAAACCGGGTCGAGCGATCCGTCCGTCTATAACCGTCGGGTCGATATTATCCTCGAACACTGACGTACGGTTGGAGCGGGAATAATGGGTTACCAGCTGATCGTCAGCGCGCCTTCTCGCATCTCGAAGCTCTTCAGGCGCTTCAGGAAGCTCATCCCGAGCAGCGACTGATCCAGATTTTCGATCACTGCGGCCGGCACGTTCTCGATCGACAGCTGTTCGATACGGATCTCGCGCAGCATCACCGGGGCGAAACGGACCCGGCCATTTGCCGTCTGCGTCACCTGATTGAAGACCAGCTCGCTGCGTCCGATCCCTGCGGCACGGGCGTCGTCGAGAGTGAGGGCGACGAGGCTCGCTCCGGTATCGACGACGAGACGAATTGGCGCGCCATTGACGGCAGCCGTCAAGCTGAAGTGGCCGCGCCGGTCGGCGCGGTAAACCAGTGTGCGGTTGGAAGAGGGGCGCAGGACGGTCAGCGCCTGAGCGGCACTGGTCGACGGCGGTGTGACCATAGTCGGGTCGGGCGCTCTCGCAGTTGGGGTCGCCAGCCCGGGTTCTGCAGGGGCTGCCGTGGGACGAAGATTCCAAAATATCCAATTGTAAATCTGACCATCTGAGTATTTTACTTGGCACAATTTGCTGTCGTCGGCGACGACTACACCGGACCTGCCCTCTTTGTCGATGACCTGCTGACCCGCGACGCACCTCGTCAATTCTTGCGGCGCAGCAGACGGTGCCGCGTTGACGAGCACCGGGACAGCCAAGGCGAAGACCACCCGGTTCATGACTTCGCTCCTCCTCCAGTTCGGCACCGAGCTTGCCTCAGCATACAGCGCGGCGCAGAAGTGCTATGGTCATGATGGTTTAAGGACTGTTGGTGATCCATCACAAATGCCGCAGATCAAGTTGAAAGTTGTTCGCGATGCGATTTTACCGCCGCCCTGGACCGCGCCACCGGGAGCCGGACCGCTCTTTACCGGAAGCGGCGACACCGACTATGTCTGCGGCGTTTGCGAGTTCGTCATCGCCGCGAGCATCGGTTCGGCACAGCGCATCGCCTCGATCGAGACAGAATGCCCTTGCTGCGGTGCCGTCAATGAAGTGGCCATCGGATCGGATTAGGTTGTGAGGTGTCGGCATCTCTGACCGCATTCTTCAAATGGTCAACAGACGGCGATAACGGTGCTTAATTTATCTCTCTGGTATTTACGATAAGGGATAATTTCTGCCCGACAACGGCGCCTGCGTCGGCGCGCGGTTGCCGCTGCGATCTGCCACGCGACGTCGGAATTCCTGACACTTGAATTGGTTAAGCTCTCGTTGGGTTTGGTGTGGTTCGCCGGCGGCGCAAGGCGGCGTAAGGAATTCCACTTCAATATCCCTTGCCATCAATTTCGGTCCGGAGCCGGACCAACCCCACTGCAATCGCCAAGACCGCGCCGAAACTATAGGAAGACGGGCATTCCGCCGAACACGGTTTAGGTGCATGCGATCTGCGAGACCGGTCGGACGAGTTCCGCCGGGTCGCGCTTGACCGTCCGTCGCCCGCGCTTGAAGACCGCGAGCGGCTGGCGGATCTCCGCCACTGCCTGGTCTGGCGACCCGGCATCGATGACGACGATATCGGCCGGGTTGCCGACGGCGATCCCGTAATCCGTCAGGTTGAGGAGCCGTGCCGAGCGCTCTGTCAGCATCGCGAAAATTTCGCGCAGCCGGGCCGGATGTGCGATCTGCAGGACATTGGCATGAAGATTGGCCATCCGGATCAGTGAGCAGTCGCCATAGGGCGTCACCGGATTGAGCACATTGTTGGTCGACAGCGAACAATTGACGCCATGTTCGAGGAGAAAATTGGCGTCGGCTACGCCGCGCCGGACATTGTGGTCCTGGTCCCGGCCCATGACGAACAGGTCGGTCAACGGCAGGACGGTAACCGAAACCCCGGTATCGGCGAGGCGGCGCGCGAGGGCTGCGACTTCGCTCGGAGGCATCGTCGACAATTTGGCCATATGGCCGACCGCCACCCGGCCGCCGCGGCGGTATTGCTCGGTCAGTTCGCAGACGAGGTGGATGTCCATCCCTTCGGGCGTGTCGCCGACATCGAGGTGGATATCGACATCGACATCGAATTCGCGAGCGAGCTCGAAGATCCGCCGGATCTGACCGGCGTGGTCGGTGTCGTATCGCGGCGCGCCGCCGACAGCTCGGGCGCCGCGCTTCAGCGCCTCGACCAACAACTCGTCGGTGCCGGGATAATTGGTCAGCCCGTCCTGCGGAAAGACGCAAATTTGGATGTCGATGGCCCACCGGTAATCGGCAATCAGCGACTGCACCCCTTCGAACCCGCGCAACCCGATGGCGGGGTCGACCTCGACCTGGGTTCGCATCCGCGTCGCGCCGTGGAGGATGCACTCGGTGAGCGTACGCTCGGCCCTGGCGCGCACATCCTCGACGGTAAAGCCGCTTTTCAACGCCGCAACCTGCTTCATCGGGTTGATCCCGCGCCCGGCTTCGGGCGGTGTGCGGTCTATGATGCGGGATTTGTCGAGATGGATGTGCGTCTCGATCAGCCCGGCACAGGCCAGCCGCCCGTCGGCATCATAAGTTTCCGCCTCGGCCGCCAAGTCGTTCTCGATGGCGACAATCTTCCCGTCCGCAACACCGATGTCCACCGGCTCCCGCGCGCCGCTATCCGCGAGGCGAACATTGCGTAATATGAGATCCATCCGTCGCACTCACTCGTCGATAGCTGTCGCACCTATGGGGCGCAATTCACCCTCCTGGCTGTTTCTGCAGCGAAATAACAGCCATCATTCCGCCGTTCCGTCTCGCGGTTTACCCGAGCCGACATCGGCGCTTTCCCCTAAACCCCAGGAGACGATGAAATTATGGCAATTTTTGTGACTCTAATGTAGCAACGGCCCCGCACCAAAGATAGGTCCGCTACACCTCCCTCTGACCAGTCTAGTGGCTCGCCTCGGCCACGCGCCGGTGGAACGACTGAGGTCAAAAAGATCAGGCGTAGATCTTTGCCAGCTCGCCATGCGCCCATTTGACGGCGTCCTCGGGCGGCATTCCCTGAACGGCCTTTGTATACATGTCGACAATGATGAACTTGGAGATGGCCTCAGCCGCGGCGCGGCCGGCCGGCCCCGCATAGCCGGCAAAGCGCCCGCTTTCCGCCGCGGTGCGGAACGGCGCCATGACCGGGTCGACCTGCCACACCTTATCGTTCTCCCACATTTTGGTGCTGCCGACCGAGAAACCTTGCTGCGAGGTGAACCACTCGCCGTAGATCTCCTTGGACTGGAACCAGCGCAGAAAATCCTTCGCCGCCTTCTGGTTCTTCGTATAGTCCGGGACGATGTTCGAGAACGGCACGTGGTAGCTGAACTGCCCGGCCGGACCTTTGGGCAGCGGCGAGTGGAATATATCGTCCTTGATCGGCTTCCCGGTCTCGGTCAGGTAAGTGTCGGGCTTGCTTCTGGCCAGCAGATAAATCGATGCGCCGTTGCTGGTCGAGCTGATCGTGTTGGATAGGAACGCGCGGTTGTTGCCGGCGTCGTCCCAGGAGAGCGCACCCGGGTCGTAGCACTCCTTCCAGAACGGAACCGCGAATTTGACCGATTCGAGCGCTTCTTTGCTGTTCAGCGCGACGGTCTTGCCGTCGGCCTCGACCTCCTTGCCGCCCCACGACCACAGATACGGATACCAAAACGCCGGCCCGTCGCCAAAGGCGTGGGCAAGGGTTTGACCATAAGGCCGATCCTTGGCTTTGAGCTGCTTGCCGACGGCGCGGTATTCGTCCCAGGTCTGCGGAAATTCGTCGGGGCCGGAACCAACATCCTTAAACCATGAGGTGCGGTTGGCGAACAGCACGCCGAGGATCGTGTAGGGAACCGCAATCCACTTTGTACCGTCATTGGCAACGGCATGGGCAGTTTCGTAATAGCCGCCCTGCGCCTTGCCGATCTCCTCGGCGATGTCGCTGACATCGACGACGCTTTCGGCATAGAG
>Ga0210396_10006370_pt1 | contig 11324 bp, 9 predicted proteins | sample IncBWH17OmetaG_FD_155466 | JGI IMG/M metagenome (GOLD analysis project Ga0210396, IMG submission 155466) | Forest soil microbial communities from Barre Woods Harvard Forest LTER site, Petersham, Massachusetts, United States - Inc-BW-H-17-O ...
GAGATAAATGTGCAGGATGCCGTCCCGGACTTCCGTCCGGATGCGGTCGCGCCATTTGAGGTCCGGGGCGCTGACTACCACGGTCTCCGTATCCCCCTGGCTAAGATAAAGATTGATAGCGTTGGAGACGTCGATCCCATGAAAGCCTTTGACGTCCGGCCGGAGTTCCGCATTCGCATCATGGATCACCGTCTTCTGCGCTTGTATACCGAGAACGCAGCAACTGACGATCAATATTAGTAAGGACTTACGCATAGGGTAAAGTTATGGAAAAGATCTAATCCCTATGGGAGATGCTGCCCGAGCCGCTGGCCTGGGAAGACCGGATGACGCCATTGCCTTTATAGTGGACATCGCTGCCGCCGCTGGCCGAAGCCGTCAGCTCTTTATTGACCGTGAGATAGGCATCACTGCCGCCGCTCGCGTCTACCTGACAGTTGTCGGCGGCCAGGTCGTAGCCATGGTAATCACTCCCTCCGCTGGTATGCACGTTGAGCGTAGTCGCGGTACCGCTGACATAGGAATCAGAGCCGCCACTCTGGTGGATCGTCAATTCCCCGACGTTGAGCTTGCCGTGGAGATCGCTGCCGCCGGAGAGATTCATTTTCAGCGTGGCGGAGTGGATCGGGTCCTGGATAAAGACGTCCGAGCCGCCGGAGGCATGCAGCTGGTCGATGGTCTTGCAGGAGACATAGGCTTTCATGTGCCGGTTGCCCCAGTTGCCCCAATGTATGCCGTGATTTTCGATAAAGATCTCCAGGATGCCGTCTTTAACTTCTACCTGGATCTTGTCGCGCACTTCGGGGTCATCCGCGCTGACGGCTACGGCCTCTTCGCTGCCCTGGCTGAGGTAGAGATCGATGCCGCTGGAGATACTCACTCCATGAAAGCCCTGGGCGGAGCGTTTTTGGGCATGGTTATCGTTGATGACCTTCCCGTCCTGCGCCAGGGAAATCAGGGTTGACAGGGTAAAACTTGCGATAAGTAGGGTATTTTTCATGTAATTTCTTTTTTTAAGGACACCCGGACTTCTCCGGATGTTGCATTAATGGTTGGACGGCCAGGGTTTTTTAAATGTTACAAGGCGGCCGAAAAACACCTAACTTTGTAGCATTGTTCCTCGGGGTGCTGTCCGGCGGTTGCCGGATGGCTGAGAAATACCCGTAGAACCTGATCAGGGTAATGCCTGCGCAGGGAAGGTGAACCAACTCGGTCGATCTACATCCTTTCGCGGTATTCCCGGCTTAAAACAACGCATCATGAGGAATACCTTTACACTTCTTTTTCTCGTCCTTTTTTTCCATGTGCAGGCGCAGGTAGACACGGCCGGCGGCCGGCGGACCGACTCGCTGCACAATGTCCAACAGCCAGGAAAGCTCTTTCTCCAACCGGTGGAAGTCAAGGCTTTGCGCGCCGGGGAAAAAGCTCCTTTTACCAAGACCGATCTATCGAAAAAAGAGATCGAAGCCACCAATGTGGGGCAGGACCTGCCTTTTTTGCTCAATCAGACCCCATCCGTGGTGATCAACTCCGATGCCGGCAACGGCGTAGGGTATACCGGCATCTATATCCGGGGCACGGACGATTCACGGATCAACATGACCCTGAACGGCATCCCCTATAACGATGCGGAGGAACAGGCGATCTTTTTCGTGGATCTCCCCGATTTCGCTTCCTCCGTGAACAGTATCCAGATCCAGCGGGGCGTAGGCACCTCCTCCAATGGCGCGGGCGCATTCGGGGCCACCATCAATTTCTCGACCAATGAGTTCAATGAAAAACCGTATGGCGAATTCAACAACAGCTTCGGCAGCTTCGACACCTGGAAGAATACCATCAAGGCCGGCAGTGGATTGATCGACGGCCATTTCACGGTCGACCTGAGGCTATCGCGGATCAGCAGCGACGGGTACATCGACCGGGCAAGCAGCAATCTGAAATCATTTTATTTTTCCACGGCCTGGTATAGTAAAAATTCTTCGATACGGTTCAATATCCTGCAAGGTTCGGAGAAAACCTATCAGGCCTGGAACGGCATCCCACAAGCTAAATGGGACGGCAATCTGCCGGCGTTGGAACAACATTACCAGGACAACGTGGGTTCGCTTTATTTCACTCAGCAGGATTCCACTAATTTGTTCCATTCCAGCAACCGCACCTATAACTATTTTACCTACAAGAACCAAACGGATAACTACTGGCAGAACCACTATCAATTGTTCTTTAATCATCAGTTCTCGAGCGATCTTGCCTTGAACAGCGCCGTGTTCCTCACCCGCGGCTATGGCTATTACGAAGAGTATCATGACCAGGGCGATTCGGCGAACGCCAAATACACGGCCTATGGACTTTCGCCTTATGTGGAAGGCGGGGATACTTTGCAAAGTACGGACCTGGTCCGGCAACGCTGGCTGGACAATTACTTTTATGGGTCCGTGTTGTCACTACAATATAAAAAGAACAATACCCAGCTGATCGTTGGCGGGGGCTGGGACCGCTATGACGGCAAACACTATGGTTATGTCACCTGGGCCGCCAATGGAGGTTTTCCGGACGACTACCGCTATTACTACGAGCCGGCGATCAAGATCGATTATAACGTCTATGCCAAGTTGCAGCAACAGCTTGGTGAACGCTGGACCGGGTTCGCCGATCTGCAATACCGTCATCTCGATTATGAGCTGGATGGATTCGACGACAACCCTTCGATCCTGGTCCATCCGAAGTATAATTTTGTCAACCCCAAGGTGGGGCTGACGTACACGCATTATGACTGGCAGGCTTATTTTTCCTATGCTTTGTCGAATCATGAACCTAATCGGGATGATTTTGAAGCCGGATTGCTCGATCAACCCAAAGCGGAAATGCTCCATGATTTCGAGCTGGGGATTGGAGAGAAAGGACTGAAGTATTCCTGGGGAGCTACCGGCTATTATATGCTTTATCATGATCAGCTGGTACTCACGGGGAAGATCAACGATGTGGGCGACTATACGCGCAGCAATATTCCCCGCAGTTACCGACTGGGTATCGAATTGCAGGGGAGCGTACATCCGGTGCGCTGGTTCTCGGCCGACGGGAATATTGCCTTCAGCCGCAATAAGGTCTTCAACTATGTCGAATACGATGACGACTATGACAATGGCGGACAGGTAACCCATGCCTATAAGACAACGGATATCGCTTTTTCACCGGCGGTGGTGGCCGCGTTGACGCCGGCGTTCGTGCCGTGGAAGAATTTTTCGGTGAGCCTTCCCGCCAAATATGTCAGCAAGGAATACCTGGACAATGCCCAGCAGGAGACGCGGAAACTGGATGGCTATTATGTCCAGAACCTGCGGGCGGTATATACCATTCCCGGCAAGGTCGCCAGGGAAACCAACATCATCTTTCAGCTGAACAATGTCTTCGACAAACGCTATACGCCCAATGGCTACACGTACAGCTATATCTACGGCGGGGCCTTGCGGACAGACAATTTCGTGTTCCCGATGGCGGGGACGAATTTCATGCTGGCCGTGAATATAAAATTGTAAATTGGTGAATGCTACGATCCGCTTTCTTTCTGCCGGGCATTTTATGCATCGGGACGATGTTATATGCCCAAAGCCCCGCTAAACGGCCGTTGCGGCCCGCCGATATTTACCGGCTTCCGGTGTTGAGCGATCCCCAGGTCTCGCCCGATGGGAAATGGGTATCGTATACTCTATCGACCATCGATTCATTGAAAGATAGTCGTAATGCGGATATCTGGATGGTGAGCGCGGATGGTCATCAGGATATACAACTTACCAGCAGTCCGGACGGTGAATCGCGGGCGCGGTGGAGTCCTGATGGGAAATGGATCTCTTTTTTGTCGGCGCGCGGCGTTGACGTCAAGGGGGCGCAGGTCTGGCTGATGGACCGGCGGGGTGGCGAAGGCAAACGGCTCACGGAGATCAAGGGCGGGGTGGGCGACTATGCCTGGAGTCCCGATGCGCGGCGGTTGCTGCTGACGTTGACCGATCCCGATGTGGAGGATACCGGCAAGGTCAAGACGACGAAACCTTATGTCATCGACCGGTATCAGTACAAGGAAGATGTGGAGGGTTACCGGTATAAAAAGACGCATACACATTTGTATTTGTTTGATGTCACTTCCCGCAAGCTGGACACGCTGACCCGTGGGGATTACGACGAAGGGTCGGCCGTCTGGAGCCCGGACGGATCGCAGATCGCCTTTGTCAGCAACCGGAGCGCCGATCCCGACAAAAATGAGAATACGGATATCTGGGTCATCGCCGCGCGGCCGGGGGCCATGACGTCCGCCCCACCGGGCGGGGGGATGCGGCAGCTCACCACCTGGAAGGGCAGCGATAATTCCCCGCGGTGGAGCCCGGACGGGTCGCAGATCGCTTATACGCGGTCGGTTTCCGATGAAGATTACCATATGTATGATGAGCCGGTGTTGTGCGTGGTGCCTGCTGCGGGCGGCGAGCCGCGGTTGTTGTCGCGGGCGTTGGACAGGCCGGTTTCCAATCCGCGTTGGGCGAAAGACGGAAAAACTATATGGGCGCTTGTAGAGGATGACATGCAGCAATTTCCGGGCGCCTTTCCGGTCCCGGGAGGCAGGCCTGATTTTTCAGCACCCGGTAACGTAGCGGTATACACGGCATTGGAACCTGCCGGCGATCAGTGGGTGGTGCTGCGTAGCGATCCGCAACATCCGGCAGAGATCTACACCCTCAAAACGATCGAGGACCGCAGGTTCGTAACGGGCATTGCGCGATTGCTTACGCATCATACGGACAGTTTTCTGGCGCCTTTGAAACTGGCGGACATCAACCTATTCCAATCACAGAGCCCGGACGGCACCGAGGTATCCGGCTATTATTACCGGCCCGATACACCTGCCGGCACCAAGCTTCCGCTGATCCTGTATATTCACGGTGGCCCCGTCGGTCAGGATGCCCTAAATTTCGATCTTACTCGCCAGATGCTGGCGGCGGGAGGATATGTCGTGGCGGCGGTGAACTATCGGGGCAGCAGCGGCCGGGGATTGGAGTATAGCAAGGTGATCTCGGCAGATTGGGGGAATAAGGAAGTCATGGACCTGCATGGCGCGGTGGACTGGCTGGTCAACCGGGGGATCGTCGATTCGTCCCGCATGGGGGTTGCGGGCTGGAGCTATGGGGGAATACTGACCGATTACCTGATCGCCTCGGATACGCGTTTCAAGGCGGCCAGCAGCGGGGCGGGGACGGGTTTTACGCTTAGTCTTTATGGAGTGGATCAATATGTCAATCAGTATACCAACGAGATCGGGCCGCCGTGGAAGGCGATCGACAAGTATCTGAAGATCGGGTATCCTTTGTTGAAGGCGGATAGGATCAAGACCCCTACGCTGTTTATGAGCGGGGAGAAAGACTTTAATGTACCTACGGCGGGTAGCGAGCAGATGTACCAGGCCTTGCGCACGTTGGGCGTGCCTACCGGGCTGATCGTTTACCCGGGGCAATTCCATGGGATTACCATTCCGTCCTACCAAAGGGATAGACTGGAACGCTGGAACGCCTGGTTTGATAAATATCTGAAGTAGATCGCCCCCGCAGGGGCGGGGGCCGGCCGATGGGGTCCTAGCTGTGGATGCGCTCCATCCAGGTGAGCATCCCGCCGGTGAGGTTTTTGACATTGGTGAAGCCGGCGCTTTCGAGGATCATGCAGGCCTGACCACTGCGGTTGCCGCTACGGCAGTAACAAATGACTTCCTGGTCTTTCCAATCATCGATATCGTCGGTCTCCATATTCCTGATCCGACCCAGGGGAAGCAGGGTGCCGCCGATATTGAACTCGGCGTTTTCAGCCGGTTCGCGGACATCGACCAGGTGGAGGGATTCGCCGGCATCAAGGCGGGCTTTCAATTCTTCAACGGAAATAGCTTGCATAATTCTTAAATGATTTTAGTTGGGTTGGGAGATTGACGACCGGGACGTATCGCCTGCACTTTTTCTTTGGGAGCTGAGCCAGATATCGATGCTTTGGCCCATATGCACATGGTTGGGCTGTCCGTCGTCGCCAAATTGCGCAGGGTTTTGTTTATAGATATATGCTTCGGCGGAATCCCGGACATCGGGGTCGCGGACGACGGCGCCCACGGAAAGTCCAAAAGAATCGAGTTTCCCCCGGGACTGGAGATAGGTAAGGCCGGTGAGATCGGGTACGACAAATTCCTGGCCGCCGATACCGCTTCCCACCACCAGGGTAATAGAGCTGCCCTGCTGGATCGGGGTGTTGGGTTTGATGGCTTCCCCTTTGTATTGCATTTCCAGTACGGAATTGCGGGCGAAATCCGGTTTAAAGACCGTATCGCCTATTTTGAGCCCAAATTGGTGAAGGAGTACGATCGCATTGCGGAGCGTCATGCTGACCAGGTTAGGCATGGCGACCACGGGAGCTTGTGAACGATTGATTGTCAGATAGATCGTTCTATTGACCTTGACCAGGTTATCGGCCTCGGGAAATTGCTTTATGACCTGCAGCGGGCGCATCGTATCGTAATACATAGAGTCCTGGATCGATACCTCGAAGCCCTGGGATTCCAGGGTCTTTTTGGCATCGGCGTAGGACAGACCGGTGACCGAAGGGATCTTCATCGTTTTCCCGTGCTGGGTAAGCAGGGCCAGCGAGCCCAGGAAAAGCAGGAGCAACAAGAGCAATAAAACGATGCCTGCTAATATGTTGACCCAGAGCGGTTTGGTAGTAAGAAATTTAAACATAGGCTCCCGAAGATACACAATTTTGCCAACCGGCGCTACTGGTGGCTGGGGGCGGCTTGCCTACCGGCGGGCCAGGGCCTCGTCGATCAGGGAGGAATAGAATTGTTTCAATGTCCACCCTGCCACGGTGAGCTGCTGAGGGACGATGCTCGCCTCGCTTTGCCCGGGGACGGTATTGATCTCGAGCATGAAAAGCTCCTTTTTTTCGGCATTGTAAATAAAGTCGATGCGGATGACGCCGTTGCAGTTGAAGACCTGGTAGATCTTTTTAGCCGTAGCCCTGACCTTGGCGGCGATCTCCTCGTCGACCACGGCAGGCGTCGTCTCTTCGTTGAGGCCAGCGGTATATTTAGCTTCGAAGTCGAAGAATTCCTTTTTGCTTCGGACCTCTGTAAAAGGGAGGGTGATGATCTCGCCTTTGGAACGGAAGACGCCGATGGTAAATTCGCGGCCTTCGATAAATTCTTCGATGAGTACCTGGTCGTCCTCTTTAAAGGCCTTTTCGATGGCGGGGCCTAATTCCTCGGAAGGGGAGTTGACTTTGGACATGCCGATGCTGGAGCCACCGTTATTGGCCTTGACGAAGACGGGGAATTTTAGTTTCGCGGCGACCTCGTCCGGACTTTCCATGCGGCCTTTGATGAGGAGTACCGAGCGGGCCACGCTGATGCCGCTGAAGGCGGCCACGGCCACGGTCATGCGCTTATTGAACGTGAGCGCGGATACGGCGGCGTCGCAGCTGGTATAGGGTAACCCGAGCAGATCGAAATAGCCCTGGAGTTTGCCGTCTTCGCCCGGCGTTCCATGGATACCGATGAGCACGGCGTCGAAGGTGATCCGTTTCCCATCGAGGTGCAGGGAGAAATCGTTTTTGTCCACCGTGATCCGGGTGCCGTCGGCGAGGGGATGGAACCAGCCTTCCGGCGTGATATCGATCCGGTAGACCGTGTAGCGATCGTAATCTAAATTATTCTGAATGGTGATGGCGCTTTTGTAGGAGATGACCGATTCACCGGAATAACCGCCGGTGACGAAGGCGATGGTGGGCTTCATGGAAGGAAAATAATTTGCGCAAATGTAAATAAGAAAGGTGAAGGAAGTATCCCCTTCACCCTTTTATGACGGGAAATATCACCCGCCTATAATCGTGTAGCAACGAGGCTACATTACGAAAACAATTAACTACCCTGAAGGTAGGAGTTTTTGCGAGATTTCCCAATAATATATGGAAAATTCTACAGGTGCAGCTTTTCTTTTTTTGCCAGCAACTCCTCGACGGTTTCCCGGTACATTTCATCGGGTACACAGCAGTCTACGGGGCATACGGCCGCGCACTGGGGTTCTTCGTGGAAACCCTGGCATTCGGTGCATTTATTGGGAGTGATATAATAGGTATCGACGCTCACGGGGGCATTGCGTTTGGTGGCCTCGACGACCGTGCCATCCAGTAAAGTATAGGATCCCTTTACGCTGGTACCATCGGCGATCGCCCATTCCACACCGCCTTCATAAATCGCATTGTTGGGGCATTCCGGTTCGCAGGCGCCACAATTGATGCATTCTTCCGTAATCTTAATAGCCATTTTTTGAAAATTAGGGATTGATTAATATGACCTTTGCCGAGAACTTCGCCCTTGCCACCGGCAAGAGCTCGTTCGCAGGCTTTCGCCTGCCAGAGGCGGCTTATTTGTTACCTTTGCGGTCTTATGCCCTGCGGCAAAGCCGGGACAAATATAAGTGGGATTTTATGAAGTTGGAACAACGTATCGATTTATTGATAAGTCTCGGGGAATACCTAATATCGGCGGAACCGGAATGGGAAGCCGCCAAAGCGAGGGCGCACGCCCTCAATGGATGGTTCACCCCTGAATTCATTGAAACGGCCGTGCGACAGATTGCGGGCGGTTTTCTGCAACGGGGAGCGTTGACCGACTGGGCGCGGCGTTATACCGTCCCCGATGAGCCAGCCACACCGCGTACCGTCGGCGTGGTCATGGCCGGCAATATTCCCCTGGTAGGGTTTCACGATCTGCTTTGCGTATTCGTTTCCGGCCACCGGCAGCTCATCAAACCGTCGGGTCGTGACGAAACCCTGATCCGTCACCTGGTGGAGCGGTTGACGGCACTCGATGCCCGGGTCGCCGGAAGGATCGGCCTGGCCGAACGGCTCAACGGATGCGATGCCTATATCGCCACCGGCAGTAACAATTCGGCGCGCTATTTCGACTATTATTTTGGCAAATATCCGCATATCATCCGGCGGAACCGGACCTCGGTGGCCGTACTCACCGGAGAGGAGAGCTGGGAAGAGCTGGAGGCGCTGGCGGACGACGTGTATCTCTATTTCGGATTGGGCTGCCGCAATGTGACCCAGCTGCTGGTGCCGGAAAACTACGATTTCCTCCGCCTGCTGGAGGCTTTCCGGAAATACAACTACCTGAGCGATCTCACCAGATACAAACACAACTACGATTATCAGCTGACCCTGCTGATCCTGAACAAAAAGTACTATATGACCAATGGGTCGATCCTCCTCACGGAGGATGGTTCGCCTTTTAGTCCCATAAGCGTCTTGCACTATACGTATTACCGTCCGGGTGAAGCGCCTTCCCTGCTGTCCGGGGAACAGGGAGAGATCCAATGCGTGGTAGGCCGGAAGGAGAATTTCGCGGGCCCGGCCCTCCCCCCGGTCCTCCCCTTTGGAAAGGCACAGCAGCCGGCGCTGGAAGACTATGCGGATGGAGTCGATACGATGGAATTTTTGCGCGGCCTTTGACCGGTCTTTGGCCGCCCTCCGACCGACAAACAGTCCTGCAATTTTGTCTTTTTTTTCGTAGATTTATCCTGGAAAATGACGATCTACGAAAGCCTTAGTAAATTATTTGTTAAACTCGGGCCGTGGTATAGAAATTGAATGATTCGGGACGTTAATTTAGAGGCTGGGCGGATTTGGTTCGTCAGCAGCGCAAAAAAGATCCAAAAAATTATCAAATGAGAGCAAAACAAATAGTAGCTGTTATCCTGATCAGTGCTTCGACTGCTTTAGCTACCATGTGGGGGTATAATCATTTCACTAACAGTAAGACGTATTATTATTCCTCACAGGATTCCGGTAAGATCCCGGCCAATTATGCCCGGTTCTTCGAAGGCAAATACAAGAACGCTGCGCCGCCGGGTGATTTTGTCGATGCAGCCAGTGCAGCGATTCCCGCTACCGTGCATATCAAGACTAAAACCGTCCGGACGGTGAGCAATAATTTACCGCGTCACAATCCTTTTTCCGACCTGTTCGGTATCGACCCGGATGATTTCTTCGGCAATGGCAACGGGATGCGTTCTATGCCGGAAATGGCTTCCGGTTCGGGGGTGATCATCAGCAATGACGGTTATATCGTTACGAACAATCACGTCGTAGACGGCGCGGATGAGGTGGATGTGACCCTGAGCAACAGAAAATCTTTTAAGGCCAGGGTGATCGGTGCCGATCCCAGCAGCGATCTGGCAGTGGTCAAGATCGACGCGCAGAATCTTCCTTTTTTACTATACGGCAATTCCGATGAGGTAAAGGTAGGGCAGTGGGTGCTGGCCGTGGGCTATCCCCTGACGCTGGAGACCACGGTTACCGCGGGTATCGTCAGCGCAAAAGGCAGAACGCTCGACATCAACAGACGGCAGAGCCAGAGTCCGGTGGAATCTTTTATCCAGACGGATGCCGCCGTCAACCCGGGTAATAGCGGTGGTCCGCTGATCAACCCGGAAGGTCAGCTGGTGGGGATCAATTCCGCCATCGCTTCGCCCACGGGCAGCTATGCCGGCTATTCGTTCACCATCCCCGTGAATATCGTCAAGAAGGTAGTCAACGATATTATTAAATTCGGTACTTCGCAACGCGCTTATCTGGGTATCCAGTATCCGCGGGATGATCTTAGCGAAGATCAGAAAAGAGAGAATGGCATCAAGGACGGTGACGGCGTCTATGTCTGGGTTGTCACGCCTGACGGACCGGCTGCTCACGCCGGCTTGAAAGTGGGTGATGTCATTACGAAGATCAATGGCGATGAAGTGTTGACCGGTGCGGAGATGGTAGGCAAGATCGCCACCTATAGCCCCGGCGACAAAGTCAAGGTGACTTATAAGCGCGACGGCAAGGAATATACTGTTCCGATAACCCTGAGCAATAATTCCAGCAGCACGTCGACCTCGATCGTCAAGTCCACGGTCCTTGACCGGCTGGGCGCCCAGCTCGAGAACCTGAGCAAGAAGGACGCGGCCAATCTGGATCTCAAGGGTGGTGTGGTCGTCAAGACCATTACCGAAAACGGATTGATGGATAAGTCGAGGGTGCAGGAAGGTTTCATCATCCTGAAAGCCAACGGCACGGATATCAAGACGATCGAAGATTTCCAGGCGGTGCTGGGCAAGGCCGGAAATGGGACGGTCAAACTGGAAGGTGTCTTCCCCGGATATGAAGGCGTCTATACCTATTCGTTGAAGCTGTCCTCGGGAGAGTAAAATAAATTCAGGCTAAGAAAAGGGGTTGACATAAGTGTCAACCCTTTATTTTTCCAG
>Ga0210396_10006371_pt1 | contig 11324 bp, 7 predicted proteins | sample IncBWH17OmetaG_FD_155466 | JGI IMG/M metagenome (GOLD analysis project Ga0210396, IMG submission 155466) | Forest soil microbial communities from Barre Woods Harvard Forest LTER site, Petersham, Massachusetts, United States - Inc-BW-H-17-O ...
TCGTCACCTTCGACGAAGCGGAGGCGTTCTTCACGAAGGTCGGCTTCGCGATCGAGCGCAAGCTCGTGCCGGTCCGCGACCCGGCCCTCGTGCGGCAGACGTGGATCCTCGCGGCGCGTTGAGGCGCGTCCCGGTCACCGCCTTCGGCGCCTCACTGTTTTCGCGTCGCGCCGCCTCGGCGCGACGGTGACCGCGCTGTCCGTGCCTTAGTTCGAGGCGCGGAATGGAACGTCCACGGGGGACTTGCAATCACGGGCGTATCGCAGCGCGAGGTCGGCAGACTTCGGGTCCTTCTCATGGATGAGCGACGCGTACCGCGTGAACTCACGTTTGGCCTCATCGCACCGCCGCGCCTCTCCAAGCACATGGGCGCGGCCGTAGATGGCGACGGATCGACCCCACTGGTCGGACAAGGAGTAACGCTGCTCCGCGTTCGCGAACGCTAGCAAGGCGTCATCGACCTTGCCGATGCGGCTGAGGGCCGCGCCCTTGTCGTAGTACCCCCAAGGATCGCGCGGATCGGCGGCGATGGCGCGCTCCGCGAGCTTGAGCGCTGCCTGCGGATCGCGCGCCATCTCGGCGCTCGCCGCGCGGCTGGTCAGACGCGCTGATTGCGGCGTCGACGGCTCGTCCTTGACGTTGGTCGGAGCCTGCGGCGGTGTCGGAGGAACGGCTGAGGCGACTCGTGGCGCCGCGCCGAGACCGATCAGAGTCAGGAGAATGAACAAATGTCTCTGCGTCATGTGGCACCTCCAGTGAAGAAGGTGGTCATCGGTTTTGAAAGCGCCAGCGCCCTGAAAAATGGTGGCGTCGCGCGCGGAGTCAAGAGGACAACGGCAGCGTGCCTGAGCCCGCGGGTGTATGCGTCGTCCGCGGCGAAGGCGTCCGCAGCCTCAGTTCGACGGTTGATCGAACGTCCGCGATCCCCACGTCGAGTGGCCCTCGAAGAGGTGTAGCCCCTCCATGACTTCAATGTCGTCCATGTCGAGCTTCGTGTTTTGGATGAGCTTCAACGTGGCCTTCGAGAAGGCATCGATCACTGATGTTCCGGTCGCTGACATGGAAAATCCGCTTCCCAACCAGGCGGTCGCGAACCAAGACCTTGGGCCACAACGCCACGTGACCGCGAGGATGGGCAGCACGTCAGCATGCGAAGACCGTTGCCATGCCACGACGGCGCGCGAGGTTAGGCGTGCCGCGCACCGAGGACACAGGAGGTCCGCGGAGCGACGGATCGCTTTGTCGACGCGAACGTAGATCGAGCCGACCTCGGCGCCGCAGATCGCCATCACCGGATCGCGACCTTCGGGAAGGTCCTCTACGACGTGCACCATCGTCCCCTCACCCGCAGTTGACCCAGATACGCCTGACGCATTCTTCTAGACCGAAGCGAAGGGAGCGTCTGTCAGGGGAAGTCCGTAATCCGCAAGAGCTCCGATGACGGGCCGCGAGCCGATCTGTGGCCTCCTATGGCTTCGAACCGGGTCACGCGCACGCGCGCGTCAACACCGTGCCTGCGCGCGTGGCAACGTGGGACCGGCACTTTCACTGCAGGGACCCCCGCGATGTCGAGCGGCGTCACCGCGCGGTGCCGTCGACGAGCGCGTCGAGCAGGGGTCACGTCGATTTTTCGTCGCGGCACTTTTCTTGAGACGGTTCGCCACCACGTTTCGCGGACATGGCGATCCTTCAGGCGCTCTTGGCTCTCATATCGAAGTCTGCGGGCAAGATCCTGAACGCGATCTTCGGCTGGGCCGTTCACGCTCTGTTCGGCAGGACGACGTCTCGAGACCAGACGCTGCTCTCGGCGCTCGTCGGCGGTGCCGTCGCGTGGCCTCTCCTCGTCGCCGGCATCGCGGCGCCGAAGGTCGCGGCCCTCGCGCTGGCCTTCGTGCCGCTGCCGCACTGGGTGCCGTCGTGGACGGTGCGGGTGGTGTGGCTCGTCCTGGCGCTCGGCGTTCCGGTCGCGCTCGGTCTCACCCTCGGCGCGCGTCGACCGGCGCACGCGCCCGCCGAGCCGTACTGGAAGCGCGTCCTGCGCGGATTCCCAACCACCTTGGGCTTGGCGCTCGCGTTCTTGATCATGTTCGTGTCGGTCCCCGTCATGCGATTCGTCGCGCTCGTAAGCCGGCAGACGAGCGCCGACGTTCCGCTCGTGACGGACGTGCCCGCCTATCACGAGGTCGCGGCGCGCGTCATCGAGGCGCTCAATCGACACGACCTCGGCCTGCGCGCGAGCGAGCCCTCCTGGTGGGTCAAGGCGCCGATGCGCATCTTGGCCTGGTTCGGGGGAGCGGCGTTCTCGGGCTTCGTCCCGGCCCACATCGAACATTTCACGGCGCCTGGCCTGGAGCTCTCGTTTTATACGAGCGGGATTCTGCTGCGTGGCGCCGCCGCGCGCGTGACCTGGGCGCATGGGCTCATCGCCGAGACGGCCGTGCACAGCGAAGGGCTCGAGACCATGAGCGGGCCGGCCCAAGATGTCGAGCGCGAGATACGCCGTTTGTGGAAGATCGTCGATCAAGCGCCATCAGCGCACGCGGGCGTCGCACCTTTGTCAGCCCGCCTGAAGGACATCGCCCGCGACCTGGGCACCGTCTCCGTCGACTACGACGAGTGGTCCGTGCTTTATCGCCAGCTGCTTCAGGTCGACCGTGCCGTCCGCGGCGAGCGTCAACTTTTCGACGAGTCCTCGAAATCGAAGCCGGAGGCCAACATGAGCAAGGAGACGCATACGACGACGGCGGGGGCATCCCCCGAACGGAGCGAGACGCTCGCCGCTCCCGCGGCGGAGCCCGCGCACGGCGCGCACCCTCCCGTCGAAACGCTTTCGACGGCGGAGCTGCTGAAAGAGATCATGCAGCAGTCACAGCACCTCGTGAAGGCGCAGATCGATCTGGCGAGGTCCGAGCTCCGAGCTGATCTGTCGCGGGAGGGCACCATGGTCGCGGGGCTCGGCGTGGCCGCCGTCGCCGGTATCACGGCGGTCAATCTCCTCCTCGTCACCGCGATCTTGGCTCTGTCGGCGGTGTTGCCTCCGTGGGCGGCCGGTCTTTGTGTGAGCGGCGCTGTCCTGCTGGTCGGGGCGACGTTCGGCGCCGTGGGATGGGGCAGGCGCGTCAAGCATCCGCTGAGTCGCGCGCGGCGTGAGCTCGAGCAGGACGTCAAGTTCGCCAAGGAGAGGGTGGTCTGAACATGTCGGGAGACACTGGCGCCGGCGAGGCCGGACGGGAGACTGCGAAGGTCGAGTCCGAGGCGGGCGCGTCTGCGGAGCATCGGACGGAGCACCTGCAAGCGGAGGTCGAGGCCGCGCGGGACGATCTGGGTGACCTCATCGGAGAGCTCGATCGCCGGCGGCACAGAGCCATGAAGCCGCTCGTCGTGAGCGCGATCGCCGTGGCGGTCGTCGGCGTTGGCGGCTACATCTGGTGGCGCCTGCGGCGTTCACGTCCAGCCGCGCGACGAGAGCTCTTCGCGCGTCGGCCTCGCGAGGAGGGAGCGAGCGCCGCGAAAAAGATCTTCACGGCTGCGGCCGCCGCCGCCGCATCGGTCGCCGGCCGACGTGTCGCCGAGCGCTGGGCGCCCAGAGCGGTGGTGACTCCTTGATGGGTTGATGGGTCGATGGGTCGCACCTCGCGCAGACGCGGGGCCTCCACGCGTCGGGGTCGCGGATGGGGCGGGCCGGATCTATCGCGGTTGTCAGTTGTCAGTTCGCGCGGCTGTCGTCGATCATCGTCAGCAAGCGCGTCATGTCGATGGGTTTGGGCAGCACCGGAACGCCAATCGGTGCGTTCTCGACGGCGGCGGTCGAAATGCACAGCGGAAGCTCCTGAAGCTGACTGTCCTCCGACAAGATGCGGAGAACCTGCAGCCCATTCATGTGTGGCATCGCGAGGTCGAGCACCATGAAGCGGACCTTGGCCCCGCTTCGCAGGAAAGCCAGGGCTTCGACCCCGTCTCGCACACCAACGGCGTGATGCCCGTGAAGCTCGAGCAGCTCACATAGCGTCTCTCTGACGACGTCGTCGTCATCGACGACGAGGACCACTCCCTCCGCCCGCGGCGGATTTGTCTCGTCGGACTTCATCTCGATCTAGTTCGGAGTCCAGGGTCTCGAGCGAGGCGGGACAGCGGCGGCGCACCGACGACCGGCAGCGACCGCCAGGACGACATGGGAATACGTAAGTCCGTCACACGGCAGATGCGCTCTTTTTTCGGTCTGGCGCGCGGGTCGTCGCAGCCGTGAGCGCCGGGCGTCGTGGATCCGCGCGTACGCAAGTAGGAACGCATCGCGGCTAAAGCGTGCACGTAGTGAGGAGTCCGTATTTTTGTCCACGATGGTACTTGGACGCCATCGCGCTCTTGCTGGTCGATAGGATTCGAGCATGACGAGGCGGAGCGCTCCGTCTCGCGGCCTGGCCCGTATGAGGAACCTGTAGGTGGCGATGACTGGCTCACGGTCGGTGCGGCCTCGGGCGGGCCGCGTGTTCCTCGCGGCGGCCGTCGCTGTTCTGGCGGTCGCCGGGTTGAGCGCAGTGGCGGTGAGCTCCTACGCTACGTCGACCGAGGCATCCGACCACGCGCTCGAGGTGCTGCGGCAGATCTATGAGTGGCAAGGCGCTCTGGTCGATGCCGAGACGGGCGTGCGTGGCTATGTCGCGAGCAATGAACGGATGTTCTTGGAACCGTACACCGCGGCGCTCCCTGGCGAGCGAAGGCAGGCGGCCGTCCTGCGCCTTCTCCTCGACGGGAGGCCCAGCCAGCTGTCGAGACTCGACCAGACGGAGCGGGACGCCCGCCTCTGTGTGAGCCATCTCGGTGATCTCGTGGCGCTCGTCAACGACGGTCGTCGAGCGGGCGCCGTCGCCTTGCTGGCCTCCGGCGAGGGCAAGCGGCTGATGGATTCCTTCCGGCGTGACGCCGCAGCGATGACGGACGGCGAAGTCAGGGCCCTCGAGGAGTATCGGGCCCGCTCGCGCGTGGCGGCGCGAACGGCGGTCGTTGAATCGGTGGCCCTGACCGTCTTCGCGTGCGTCATCCTTCTCATGGCGTGGCGACGCGAACGCGCCTATCAGGGGCGCACTTCGGCGCTCGCCGAAGAGGCGCGCCGGCGTCTAGGCGCGCTGTCCAAGGTGGCCGCCGCGCTCGCGGAGAGTCGCACCCGGGCCCAGGTCGCGACGGTGGTCGTCGACGAGGTCGTGCGCGCGACCGGCGCCGACACGTGCACGCTGTACGAGCTCGACGTCTCAGGGACCGCACTCGAGCTGACCGCGGAGCGTGGCGTCGCGCCAGAGGTCCTGGAACAGATCCGGCGGATCAGCGAGACAGAGGGGAACTCCGGCGCGCTCGCGAGCATGCGCGCCGAGCGACCGGTGTGGGCCGAGGATGATTCGGACTACGCACGCATTTACCCGGCGCTCGCCGCCACGCAGACGACGCGGCCGCGCGCGCGCGCCTTCTGGAGCGTTCCGCTCGTCGCAGAGAGCGCGCCGCTCGGGCTCCTGGGGGTCGGCTACTACGCGCCAACCAGGTTCTCGCCCGAAGAGCGGGCCTTCGTCGAGACGCTGAGCGGGCATTGTGCGCAAGCGCTTCTGCGCGCGACGCGGCTCGAGCGCGAGGATGAAGCGCGGCGCTGGCTCGCGACGACGTTGCGGAGCATCGGGGATGCCGTCATCGCCACAGATGCGGCGGGGCGCGTGACCTTCATGAATCCGATCGCCGAAACGCTCACGGGATGGCCCGAGGCCGAGGCCCGGGACAAGCCTCTCGAGGAAATATTCTCGATCCTTTCGGAGCAAACCCGCGCCGTCGTGGAGAGCCCAGTCGTGAAGGTCCTGCGCGAGGGAAAGGTCGTCGGGCTCGCCAACCACACGCTGCTGCGCTCGCGGCAGGGCGTCGAGCGGCCCATCGACGACAGCGGCGCGCCCATCCGACTCGAGGGCGGCGCGATTGCCGGCGTCGTGCTCGTGTTCCGCGACGCATCGGCGGAGAAGAGGGCCCGCGTGCGCCGCGAGTTCTTGGCGCGCGCGGGCGAGGCGCTCGTGTCGTCGATCGACTACGAAGCGATCCTCACGACGGTCGCCCGTCTCGCCGTCCCCACGCTGGCCGACTGGTGCTCCGTCGATCTCCTCGAGCCGGGGGCCAGAGCGTCGCGACAGGTCGCCGTCGCGCACGTCGACGAGCACAAGGTCCGTTTCGCCCGCGAGCTCGGTGAGAGCTATCCGCCGAATCCCGACGCCCGCACGGGCGTCCCCGAGGTCATTCGCACGGGGAAGTCGGAGCTCTACCCCGAAATCCCACGGGACCTGTTGGAGCGCGCGGCGCGGGACGACGAGCACCTGCGCCTCATCCGCGATCTCCAGCTCGAATCAGGCATGGTGGTTCCGCTGCGGGTGCGAGGACGTACGTTCGGCGCCCTCACGTTCATCTACGCCGAGTCGAAGCGCAGGTACGGGCACGATGATCTCTCCTTCGCCGAGGATTTCGCGCGCCGAGCCGCCATGGCGATCGAGAACGCGATCGCTCTCAAGGAGACCGAGAATGCGCGCGTGCGCGAGCAGGTGCTGCGCAGCGAGGCCGAGCTCGCGAATCGAGCCAAGGACGAGTTCCTCGCGACCGTCTCACACGAGCTGCGAACGCCGCTGTCGGCCATCATGGGCTGGGCGACCTTGCTGCTGCGCCGGGACCCACCGCCGGACCTCGAACGCGGCCTCTCGACAATCGAGCGGAATGCTCGCATCCAGGCCAAGCTCATCGACGACGTCCTGGACATATCGCGAATCATTGGCGGCAAGCTGGTGTTGAACATCGGCGCCGCGGATCTCGGGGAAGTGATCGCCGCCGCCATCGAGACGGTGACGCCGGCGGCGAATCTCAAGAACATCACCATCGCGAACGAGAGGCCGCTCGATGCGTTGAAGATCGTGGCGGACGCCGATCGGCTCCAGCAGGTCGTCTGGAATCTCATCGCGAACTCGGTCAAGTTCACGCCGAAGGGCGGCACGGTGACGGTGCAGGCGGGCCGAGAGGGCTCTGACGTCTGGATTCGCGTCCATGACGATGGGGAGGGCATCCGCCGGGACCTCTTGCCGGTGATCTTCGAACCGTTCCGACAGGCTGACGCGTCCACGACCCGACGACACGGGGGCCTGGGCCTCGGGCTCGCGATCGTGCGCCAGCTCGTGCTCGCTCACGGCGGCACCGTCCAGGCCGAGAGCGACGGTGGGGGGCGGGGCGCCACCTTCACCGTCCGCCTTCCGGCGCGCGCCGTCGTCCCCGTGATTGGCACGGCGACGGCCGCCGCGGGGCCGACGGAGTCGTTCCGGCGACCCGAGGACGTCCCGCGGCTCGACGGCGTCAGTGTTCTGCTCGTCGAAGATGAGCCAGATGGTCTTGGGATGCTGAACGAGATCCTCACGGACCTGGGTGCTCGCGTCCGACCGGTTCCATCCGCTCGACAAGCCCTCGATGAGCTGGCTCGGGCGGTCCCCGACGTTCTCGTGAGCGACATCGGCATGCCGGAGATGGACGGCATCTCCTTGATCCAGAGGGTGCGCGCGCTGCCCATGGATAAAGGAGGCGGAACGCGCGCGATCGCCCTGACGGCCTTCGCCAGGGTCGAGGACGTCCAGCGGGCCCTCGGCGCTGGCTATCAGATGCATGTCGCGAAGCCAGCGGGCATCGGCCAGCTCGCCCGCGCGATCGCCGACGTCGTTCGTGGGACGAGCGGCCTCGACGCTCCCCTGCGTCAGCAGTAGCGCTCGACGATGGACATCAGCGCGTCGACGTCGAAGGGCTTCCGCAAGAACGACGAGACACCCGGTAGCTGGAGCCCGTGCGGATGGCTGGTCGCGGTCATGACGACCACGGGTATCGCGGCCAGCGCGGGTAGGCGGTTCTTCTCGTTGATGAACTCGGCTCCGTTCATGCCTGGCATCATCATGTCGAGCAAGATGAGAGAAGGCGGCGGAGACACGCGGATGATCTCGAGCGCGGCGCGGCCGTCGCTCGCGGTTTTCACGCCGTGCTCCTCGCGGATGAGATCGGCGACGGCATTTTGAATGGCCAGATCATCCTCGACGACGAGGACGTAGCCGCGACACATCACCGTCATTCCTTCGAGGATGCTCTTCGAGCGTGCGAACGACGTTTGCCTTCTCAGCTGCTGGGACCGAATACGGTCTTACCCTGACATTCCCGCAGGCAAGTCGTCGATTCCTGGGGAGGAAGCCTTGGCATCCAGGCGTCACATCCCGCGGCGGATCAGCTCGACGAGCTGATCCGTGCCCAGCGACGCCGCGACGTCGGTTCCTTCCAGCACGCCCGCGGCCAGCGCGCGCTTCTCCGCGTGCAGGCTCAGCACGGACTCCTCGATCGTGCCGCGCGCCACCAGCCGGATGGCCGTCACGGGCTTCGTTTGCCCGATGCGGTGCGCGCGCGCCGTCGCCTGATCCTCGACGGCGGGGTTCCACCACGGATCCAGGTGAATGACCGTGTCGGCCGCCGTGAGATTCAGCCCGAAGCCGCCCGCTTTGAGCGAGATCAGGAATACGTCGGCCTCGCCGGCCTGAAACGCCGCGATCCGCTGCTCGCGCGCCTGGACGGGCGTCGTGCCGTCGAGCACGAGCACGCGGAAGCCGTGCTGCCGCAGGCGCGGCGCCAACAGGTCGAGGAAGCTGCGGAACTGGCTGAACACCAGCGCCTTGTGAGAGTCCTCGCGCAGCTCAGCCAACAGGTCGAGCAGGTGCGCCGCCTTCGACGAGCCCGCTTGCGTGCGCGGGTACACGAGGCGCGGGTGGCAGCACAGCTGCCGCAGCCGCGTGAGGGCCGCCAGCAGCACGAAGCGCAGATCGCCCGCGTCGCGATCGTGATCCTTCTTCGCCGCCGCGATCTCGTCGACCGTCGCCTTGCGCAGCTGCTCGTACAGCTCTTGTTCCTCGGGCGACAAGCGCACGACGCGCACGAGCTCCGTGCGCGCGGGCAGGTCGCGCGCCACCTCGGCCTTCGTGCGGCGTAGGATGAAAGGCCGCAGCAGCGCGGCCAGCGCCTTGCGGCGCGCGTCGTCGCCGAACTTTTCAATGGGCATCGAGAAGCGGGCGCGGAACTGCTCCCAGCTCCCCAAAAGGCCGGGCGAGACGACGCGCAGCACGCTCCAGATCTCGCCCAAGTGATTCTCGATGGGCGTGCCCGTGAGCGCGAGGCGCCAGCGCGCGTCGAGCGCGCGCAGCGCCTTGGCCCGCTCGGTGGAGGCGTTCTTGACGGCCTGAGCCTCGTCCAGCACGAGCGACCCGAACGGGATGCGGGCCAGCGCTTCGCCGTCCATCGTCGCGATCGCGTAGCTCGTGACGACGAGGTCGCCGGGGGCGAGCCCCCGCAGCGCCGCCTCGCGACCACCGCCACGGTAAAGGCGGACCTCGAGCTCGGGCGCGAAGCGCGCCGCTTCGCTCACCCAGTTCGCGACGACCGACGTCGGCGCGACGACGAGCGCGGGGCCGAGCGGCGCGCGATGCACGAGGACGGCCAGCGTCTGCACCGTCTTGCCGAGGCCCATCTCGTCGGCGAGGATGGCGCCGGCGCCCCAGTGCGCGAGGCGCGCCAGCCACGCGACGCCCGCGCGCTGGTAGGGCCGCAGCGCCGCCTCGAGAGCGGGGGCGAGGCGGGGCGCCTCGGCCTCGCTGTCGCGCAGGCGCCGCCGCAACGCCGTGAAGGCGGCGCTCGCCTCGATCTGCTCCTCATCCTCGACGAGGCCCAGCAGCGCCGCGCTCGCGACCGCGCTGACTTGAAGCGCGCCGCCCGCTTCGAAGACGGCGGCGTCGGCGCGCGCCAGGGCGGCCCGCAGCGCCTCCTCCAGGCGCACGAACCCGCGCGCGCCCACGGGCACGTATCGTCGCCCCTCGCGGATCGCCGCCAGCAGCACCGCGAGCGGCACCGTGGTGGGGGTGTCCTTGGCGCGCAGCTTGCCGCGTCGCTTGACGGGGACCTCGGCCCCGCCCTCGAGGGCGAACCAGTCGCGCCGGTCGGCCACCTTCAGGCGCATGTCGCGCAGTCCGACGCTGCCCATGGCGACGAGCGGGTCGTCGTCGGCCCACTCGACGGCGATGGCGTCGCCCTGCTCGGCCAGCGTGGCCACGAGGTGCAGCGCTGGATCTCCGCCTCCGATGCGCCAGCACCAGGGCGCCTCCTCGTCGCCGCCCGTGAGGCTCAGCGTCTCCGCGAGCGCGTGTCCCGCGTGGCGCTCCGCGGCCAGATCGCGCCGCGCGCCGTGCCGATCGCGGCCCCGCCCCTCGAGCACGAGCGCGGGGCCCTCGCCCGGCGCGAACATCGGGCCGAGCTTCACGGGCCGTACCCCCAGGCGCGCGTGCACGGCGCCCGACGCGAGCAGTTCGAGACGCACGACGATCCGCCCGTCCGACGACGCTATCGAGCGGGTCCAGCGTGACGGGAACTCGATGTCCACGGTCTCCTGAAGCGCCTCGAGGCGCGCCGCGAGCGCGTCGTGCGCCTCGGGCGGGAACTTCGCTGGAGTGAGCGCCAGCGCGCGCACGACGGCGGCCGCCTGCGGCGTCACCTGCGCCAGCAACACCTGTGGCCCCGCGCCCTCGGGGCGATGCACGTGCATGACGTGGTGGTCGTCGCGCAGGCCTTGATCGACCTCGCCCGGCAGCAGCGTCACGCCCAGCAGATCGAAGTGCGGCGTCAGGCCCCCGTCGGAGGCCGTGACGAAGCGCAGCCGCAGCCGGCCCTGCCGCAGATCGAGCCGCGCCTCTTCGCGCGTGCCTTCCAGGAAGACGGCGGGGTGATCGATGAGCGCGCGCAGGATGCCAAACACCTGGGCGGGCGTCAGCGGCCCGCCCCAGGGGCCTGCCCGGCGCGCGAAGCGGTCGTCGTAGGCCGCGAACGCGCGCCGCGCCGCGGGCGCGAGATCCTTGCGCTCGGGCAGCTGGAACCACTGCAGGCGGGCGCCGCGCGAGAAGGCGGCGCCGCGGCTGCGCTTCTGCAGCACGGGCTCGACGTTGAGCGCGCCGTCGCCCAGCACGAGCACACGAAACGCGAGGCGCTCCTCGGCGGCGCCCGGGCTTTCCGCCGCCTCGGCCGCGAGCCGCGACAGCGACTCATCGAGCGTGCCCAGCGCGAACTGCCACGCCGGCTGGCGCAGCTGCTCGCCGAGGGCCTCGTGATCCGCGGCGACCCGAGGATCTCGCATGAAGTCGATCATCGCCTCGAGCGCGCGCCGCCGCAGGTCGACGGGGATCTCCCCGGGGACGGGGGCGTTGTTGCGGTGACGGCCCCAGCGCAAATCGTCGTCGCTCCACCCGAGCAAGAGC
>Ga0210396_10006373_pt1 | contig 11323 bp, 10 predicted proteins | sample IncBWH17OmetaG_FD_155466 | JGI IMG/M metagenome (GOLD analysis project Ga0210396, IMG submission 155466) | Forest soil microbial communities from Barre Woods Harvard Forest LTER site, Petersham, Massachusetts, United States - Inc-BW-H-17-O ...
CGATCGCCTGCATCGCAAAGTTGAAGGTCATGAATTCGACGATCGGCCGCAGGCCGGCAAAGCCGGCGCCGACCCCGAGGCCGGTGAAGCCCTGCTCGGTGATCGGCGTGTCGATGACGCGCCGCGGCCCGAACTCCTGCAATAGGCCCTGGCTGACCTTGTAGGCCCCCTGGTATTCGGCGACCTCCTCGCCGATCAGAAAGACCGTGTCGTCGCGCCGCATTTCCTCGGTCATCGCGTCGCGCAACGCCTCCCGCACGGTCATCGTCGTGGTCTTGCCGGTGTACTCGCTCTCTGCCGGCGCGGCGCGCTGCGCGACGGCTGAGGTGACCGGCGGAGGTGAGGGCCGGGGCGGCGTCTTAGCGGGAGTTTTCTCAGGCGCCTTAACGGCCGGAGCGATTGTTTCGGCAGCGCCGGCCTCCTCGCCATTCCCGGCGATCACGGCGATCGGCGTGTTGACGGCGACGTGTTCGGTACCCTCCGGGATTACGATCTTGGCGAGTACGCCTTCGTCGATCGCTTCGACCTCCATCGTCGCCTTGTCGGTCTCGATTTCGGCGAGCACATCGCCGGCCCTGACCGGCTCTCCCTCGCTCTTCAGCCAGCGAGCAATCTTGCCCTCGGTCATTGTCGGCGACAGGGCTGGCATCAAGACTTCTGTAGCCATGGCAATGTCCAAGCAATCAGGCTTCTGCCAGCACATCCGTCCACAACTCGGCCGGGTCCGGCTCGGGGCTGTCCTGGGCGAATTGCGCCGCTTCGGCGACCCGGTCCCTGACCTCGCTCTCGATTTGCTTGAGCTGTACCTCGTCCGCGCCGTCCTCCAGTAGTCTGCGTCTTAGCTGCTCGATCGGATCGTGCTCGGTACGCATCTTGTTGACCTCGTCCCGGGTGCGGTACTTGGCGGGATCCGACATCGAATGTCCGCGATACCGGTACGTCATCATCTCCAGGATGATCGGTCCTTGACCCGAACGGGAGTGTTCTGCGGCGGCGAGCCCGGCTTCATCGACCGCCAGCACGTTCATCCCGTCGACCTGCTCGCCCGGGATGCCGTAAGCCATCCCGCGGTGGAACAGGTCGGTGCGGGCTGAGGCGCGATCTATCGAGGTGCCCATCCCGTACCGATTGTTTTCGATCGCGTAGACTATCGGCAGCTTCCACAAGGCCGCCATGTTGAAGCTCTCGTAAACTTGACCCTGGTTGATCGCCCCGTCACCGAGATAGGTGACGCAGATCAGGCCGTTGCCGCGGTAATGATGAGCGAAGGCGAGACCGGTGCCGATCGGCACCTGCGCACCGACAATGCCGTGGCCGCCGAAAAAGTTCTTCCCGCGGCTGAACATGTGCATCGAGCCGCCCTTGCCGTGCGAGTAGCCGCTCCGGCGCCCGGTCAACTCGGCCATCACGCCCTTGGGATCCATCCCGGCAGCGAGCATGTGCCCGTGGTCGCGATAAGAGGTGACGATCGTGTCGCCCTCCTTGAGCGCCGCCTGCATGCCCACGACGACCGCCTCCTGCCCGATATAGAGGTGGCAGAAGCCGCCGATCAGTCCCATGCCGTACATCTGTCCGGCTCTTTCTTCGAAGCGTCTGATCAACAGCATGTCACGGTAATGACGGAGCAGCTCTTCCGGCGAGACACCCAGATCGGCGAACTTGACCGAATCGGATTTGCGCTTGACTGCCATAATCGCTCCCTCCGCACGGCGCAAAAAGCACGGCCGCGAGACCTTGCCCGGAGCATGGTGACAAATCCGCGCCGTTGCAACCTCGGCCGGTTCAAATCCTTACGAGCAAACAATTATCGGCCGCTGGGGCCAGGCGCAGCAGCCGATTTCATACGCCGAAGACCGCTAGCGCGCGGTCGTCGGCTGCATAACGACGATGTCGTCCGGCGAGACGAGGTTGAGGGTAGCGCGGATGCGTTCGTCGAGCAGGTCCGGGTCGACATGTTCCGGCCGGAGGTTCGACACCTTAACTTCGAGGGCTGCGCGCTGTAACCGAACCGCCTCCAGGTTGGCGGCGGCCATGCGAATCTCCCCGTTCAACCGCAGCCATGCCTTAAAGCCGCGCTCGCCCTCGACAAGGTGGTGGGCGAAATATCCCGTCAGCGCGATCCCAAGAACCGGACCGACGACCAAGTGGGCGCGCCGCCGCATTGCACGCACAATGCTCATCGCGCAAAAGGATCATGGCGGGCTGGAGTCGTCAACTGACGCAATCGGCGCGGCAGAAGATGTTCTCCGAATGCGCTATCGCCGCAACACCGATCGGCCGGCATAGAGCGCCGACTCGCCGAGCTGCTCCTCGATGCGGATCAGCTGGTTGTACTTGGCCAGCCGGTCCGAGCGCGACAGCGATCCTGTCTTGATCTGCCCACAATTGGTCGCCACCGCCAAATCGGCGATCGTGGTGTCCTCGGTTTCTCCAGAGCGATGCGAAAACACAGTCCCCCAGCCCGCTCTTTGTGCGATTTCGACGGCCTCGAGCGTCTCGGAAAGCGTGCCGATCTGGTTGACCTTGACGAGCAGTGCATTGGCGACGCCGCGACTGATCCCGTCGCGCAGCCGCTGCGGGTTCGTGACGAACAAATCGTCACCGACGAGCTGGACATTGCTTCCGAGTTCGCGCGTCAGCTGCGCCCAGCCTTCCCAATCGTCCTCGGCCATTCCATCCTCGATCGATACGATCGGATAGCGGCTTACGAGATCGGCCCAATAGGCCACGAGCCCGGTAGCATCGAGCGTCTTGCCTTCTCCCGAGAGATGATAGGCACCGTCGCGGTAGAATTCGCTGGCGGCCGGGTCGAGCGCCAGCACGACGTCGCCGCCGGCGCGGTAGCCGGCGGCCTCGATCGCCTGCATGATCATGCCCAGCGCCGCATCGGCCGAGGCAAGGTTGGGGGCAAACCCGCCCTCGTCTCCGACGTTCGTATTGAGACCGGCGTCGGCGAGCTTCTTGCGCAAAGCGTGAAAGATTTCGGCGCCCGTGCGAATCGCCTCGGTGCAAGAGGCCGCACCGACCGGCATCACCATGAATTCCTGGATGTCGATCGGGTTGTCGGCGTGAACGCCGCCGTTGATGATATTCATCATCGGCACGGGCAGAGTGCGTGCGAACACGCCGCCGACATAGCGGTAGAGCGGGACGCCGGCCTCGGCAGCCGCAGCTTTCGCACAAGCGAGGCTGACCCCGAGGATCGCGTTGGCGCCGAGCCGGGACTTGTTCGGCGTGCCGTCGAGCCCGATCAGCACGCGATCTATGGCCAACTGGTCCTCGGCGTCGGAGCCGGAAAGGGCGTCGAATATCTCACCATTCACCGCCTCGACCGCCTGCAGCACCCCCCTCCCGCCGAACCGCGCTCCGCCGTCGCGTTTCTCGATCGCCTCGTGCGCACCGGTCGACGCACCGGACGGAACCCCCGCTCGGCCAATCACCCCGGTCTCCAAGGTCACCTCGACCTCGACGGTCGGATTGCCTCGGCTGTCGAGGATCTCGCGCGCGTGGATGTCCCCAATCGCGGTCATGGTTCGCTCCTCAATTCTCCAGCCCTACGGTGTGCGCTTTGGCGAGCCGGTCAAACGCAATCAATTCCTCAAGAATCGCCGGGAGCGCCTTCAGCGGCAGCATCGTCGGACCCTCGCAGGGAGCGCGGTCGGGATCCTGGTGGGTCTCGAGAAAAACAGCCGCTACGCCGATCGCCGCCGCAGCACGCGCGAGCACCGGAGCGAATTCGCGCTCGCCTCCCGACCGGTCACCCAGCCCGCCCGGCTGCGCCACGGCATGAGTCGCGTCAAACACGACAGGATAGCCGGTCCGCGCCATGATCGGCAGCGAGCGCATATCGACGACGAGAGTGTTATAGCCGAAGCTCGTGCCGCGCTCGCACAGCAGGATCTGCTCGTTGCCGGTCGAGGCGATCTTCGCGGCGGCGTTTTTCATGTCCCACGGCGCGAGGAACTGGCCTTTTTTAATGTTGATTGGCTTGCCGGTCGCGCCTGCCGCCAACAGCAAGTCGGTCTGCCGGCAGAGAAAGGCCGGGATCTGCAAGACATCGACGACTTCCGCCACGTGAGCGCACTGCTCTTTTTCGTGGATGTCGGTCAGCACCGGAAGACCAGTCGTCTCCCGCACTTCCGCCAGGATCGGCAACCCCGCTTCGAGCCCGATCCCTCGCTCCGATCCGAGGGAAGAGCGGTTGGCCTTGTCAAAGGAGGTCTTGTAGATGAGGCCGATCTTGAGCTTGCCGGCGATTTCGGCCAGCGCCGCGCTTATCTCGAGCGCATGCGCGCGCGATTCCAGCGTGTTCGGCCCGACGATGAAAACCAACGGCAGGTCGTTGCCGATAGTGATGTCGCCGATAGCAACGCGGCGCGAGGTCATCGTCTCGGCCATAACCCTCCCGCCTTTGACATAGCCTTTGCCCCTCTCCCGGCCAGCGGGGGGAGAGGGTAAAGAAGCCTTATTGGGGCCGAACGTGATGGAGCAAATGCCGAAGACATTGGAACACCCTCAAACCAACCGGGACTGATCGAGTGCGGCGCGGATGAAGGAGGTGAACAGCGGATGCGGCTCGAAGGGCTTGGACTTGAGTTCCGGGTGAAACTGCACGCCGATATACCAGGGGTGATCCGGGATCTCGACAATCTCCGGCAGCAGGCCGTCGGGCGACATGCCCGAAAACCGCAAGCCGGTGCCTTCCAGCCTCTCCTTGTAGCCGACATTAACCTCGTAACGGTGGCGATGGCGTTCGCTGATCTGGTCGGCGCAATAGATCTCGGCTACCCGGCTTCCCGGCGCCAGCATCGCCGGATAGGCGCCGAGCCGCATCGTGCCGCCGAGATCGTCGGTCGAATTGCGCCGCTCGACGGTATTGCCGCGCGTCCATTCGGTCATAAGCCCGACCACCGGGTGACGGCACGGGCCAAATTCGGTCGAGCCGGCGCCGGGCAGGTCGGCGAGGTCGCGTGCCGCCTCGATGATCGCCATGTGCATGCCAAAGCATATGCCGAAATACGGTACCCGGCGCTCCCGCGCGAATCGCGCGGCTTCGATCATGCCGTGCGTGCCGCGTACGCCAAACCCGCCCGGCACCAGAATGCCGTGCACCCCGTCGAGCTTATGAACCGCTTCGATCTCGGTCTCGAACACCTCCGCATCGATCCAGTCGAGATCGACCCCGACATGGTTGGCGATCCCGCCATGCGTCATCGCCTCCGCTAATGATTTGTAGCTGTCCGGTAGATGCGTGTATTTGCCGACCACGGCGATTGTCACCCGCCCCTCGGGCTTGTGAATCAGATCGACGATTTCGCGCCAGCGGTCGAGGTCGGGCTCCCGAGCATCGAGCCCGAAATGATTGCAGACCTCGCGGTCGAACCCCTCTGCATGGTAGGCGCCGGGCACGGCATAGATCGTCTCGACGTCGAGCGCCGGAATCACCCGGCTCTCCCGCAGATTGCAGAACAAGGCGATCTTCTTGCGTGCGTCGGGAGGGATCGGCCGCTCGCAGCGGCACAACAGGATGTCAGGCTGAATCCCGAGGCCGAGCAGCTCCTTCGCGGAATGTTGAGTCGGTTTGGTCTTTAGTTCCCCCGCCGACGCGATCCACGGCACCAAGGTCAAATGCACGAACAGAACCCGCTCGCGTCCCAGTTCGTTGCCGAGTTGCCGGATCGCCTCGAGAAATGGCAGGCTCTCGATATCGCCGACAGTGCCGCCGATCTCGCAAATCACAAAATCCTCGCCGCCGAGGTCGGCCAGGATGAACTCCTTGATCGCATCGGTGATGTGGGGAATCACCTGCACCGTCGCCCCGAGATACTCGCCGCGTCGTTCGCGGCCGATCACCGTCGAGTAGATCCGGCCGGTGGTGACGGAATCGCTGCGCCGCGCGGCGACGCCGACATAGCGCTCGTAATGGCCGAGATCGAGATCGGTCTCGGCGCCGTCGTCCGTGACGTAGACCTCCCCGTGCTGGTAGGGGCTCATGGTGCCGGGATCGACGTTGAGGTACGGGTCAAGCTTCCTCAGCCGGACCTTGAACCCGCGCGCCTGTAGCAGCGCACCGAGCGCTGCCGCCGAGAGACCCTTGCCGAGAGACGAGACCACGCCGCCGGTAATAAAGATAAACCGCGTCATGGAACTCCAGTGTATAGCACCAGAGACCGGCGTCACATGGTTAAAAAAGCGGGAGATTGGTCGCCGCTCAACGGGCTAGGGGCGCGCTGGGCTGAGGCGGCTCCGCCGGCGCGGTCGGCGGCGGCGCTGCTGGGACGGCCGGTGCCGCCGGTGCGCCTTGCTCGAGAATCGAGCGCGGCGCGTGCTCGCGGTTGTGCAAGACGACGAGCAGCACGCTGGTCGTCATGAACGCTGCGGCGAGAATCGCAGTCGCCCGGGTCAGCAGATTTGACGTCGAACGGCCGGTCATAAACCCCGACATGCCGCCCCCGCCCATGCCGAGCGCACCCCCTTCGCTCTTTTGCAATAGGACCACCCCGACGAGGGAGATCGCGACAAGGATGTGAACGGCGAGGAGCAGGATCAGCATCGGGTAAATCTATTCACTCTTCATGCTGCTGACCAGAACCGCGGCCTAGCCCGCCGGGCACCTCTGCACAATCGCCCAGAAATCGTCGGCGTAGAGGCTGGCGCCGCCGACGAGAGCGCCGTCGACCTCGGCGAGGGTGAGGATCGCGTCGGCGTTCTTCGGATTGACCGAGCCGCCGTAAAGAATGCGGGTCCCCGATGGTATACGGCTCCGGATCTCGGCGTGCATTGCCGCAATGTCCTCAGTCGTCGCGGTCAGCCCGGTCCCGATCGCCCAGATCGGCTCATAGGCGATGACGAGTGTGTCTGCAGCAGCGCTGTCTGGGATCGATCCGGCGAGCTGGGAGGACACGACATCGACCGCCTCTCCGGCCTCGCGCTGCCGCTGCGTCTCGCCGACGCACAGAATCGCTACCAGACCCGCTCGCCACGCGGCGGCGATCTTCCAGCGAACGACAGCATCCGTTTCCTCATGACCCTGGCGCCGCTCGGAATGCCCGAGGATCACGTAGCTGCAGCCGAGATCGGCCAGCATCTCTGCGCTGACGTCGCCAGTATACGCGCCCTTTGGAGCGGGATGGCAATCTTGCCCGCCGAGAGCGACGCCGCTTCCGGCGAGGATGCCGCCGACCGTCGAGAGGAGGGTCGCCGGCGGGCAGACGAGAAGCTCGCAGTCGAGCGCCGCGCCTGCAGCGGTGGCGCGGTCGCCCAGCGCTTGCGCCAGCATCGCACCATCTCGGCGCAGGCCGTTCATTTTCCAATTGCCTGCGACGAGTTTTGTGCCAATCGCCATGTTGCTACCCCGCTGCCCGGTCCCTATCATCTAGCCGGCACGATCACACCGGCGTTCGGGCGGGTCAACCGGCCGCGCTCGCAGAAAGAGGCCATCTGCCTCCATGCTTCAAGCGATCCGCTCGCGAGCGGGATCTTTCGTCGTCAAGCTCCTGTTCGGGCTTCTGATCCTGACCTTTGGCATCTGGGGGATCGGCGACATTTTCCGCACCCGCGGTACCGACACGGTGGTCGCGACGGTCGGCGACCAAAGCATCCGCGCCGAGGAGCTGCAGACGGCGCTGCGGCGGGCGCTCGAACAACTGAGCGCCCGCTTCGGCAGCGCGATCGACCTGCAGCAGGCCAAGCAACTGGGTCTTGTCGACCAGACGCTCGCCCAGCTGATCGACCGCAGCCTGATCGATCAAGAGGCAGCGTGGCTGAGGCTCGACATTTCGGATGATCTGATCCGCAATGTGATCACCGCCAACCCGAGCTTCAGAGGATCCGACGGACGTTTCGACCGCAGCCTGTTTGGCGCGGTCCTCGCAGCGAACAACCTCACCGAGGACCAATACGTTGCGTTGCTGCGCCATGACATCCCGCGCAACGACCTGCTGCATGCGGTGACGGCCGGGGCGGCGGCACCGCAACCGGTGGTCGACCTGCTCTACCGGTACCGCAACGAGAAGCGGACCGCCGACATTGTCGCTCTGCCGACCGCCGGCGTCCCCGATGTCGGGCAGCCGAGCGAGGACGAGCTGAAAGCGTTCTACGACAAGCATCCGGACCTCTTTCGCGCCCCGGAATACCGGGGATTCACCATTGTGAGCCTCGACCCGTCGGATGCCGCCAAGGACATCGAGATCCCCGAGGCCAAGCTGAAGGAGGAGTACGACCAGCGTCAGGACGAGTTGCAGATCCCCGAGCGGCGGGATGTGGAGCAGATCCTGGCGCCCTCGGAGGACAAGGCGACGGAGGCCGAAGCGGCGCTGGCCGCCGGCAAGGACTGGCGGGAGGTCGCAACCACGATAGCCGGGCAGGCCCCGGATACGATCGAGCTCGGCCTGATGCGGCGCGAGGAGATGCCGAGCGCGCTCAGCGAGGTCGCTTTCGAATTGCCGCTGAACAAGCCGAGCGAACCGGTCAAGACCCCGCTCGGCTGGCACATTCTGCGGGTCGTCAAAATCGAGCCGCCGGTCACGCAAACCTTCGATCAGGCCAAGCCCAAGCTCGAAGCCGATCTCGCGCATCAAGAAGCGGTCGATCGAATCTATAAGGTCGCGAACCAAGTCGATGACGCCCTGGCGGGCGGCGCGGCGCTCGGCGATGCCGCCGAGAAATTCGGGCTGAAGACGACCACCGTCGAAGCGGTCGATGTCGGCGGTCACGATCCCCAGGACAAGCCGGTGACCTTGCCGGTCTCCGCCACTGACGTCTTGAAACTCGCGTTTGCGACCAGCGAAGGCCAGACGAGCCGGGTCACCGAAACGCCGGACGGTGCGATTTTCGCCCTGCGCATCGACAAGATCATCCAGTCCCAAGTCAAACCGCTGGACGAGGTGAAGGACAAAGCGGTGGGGTCCTGGCAGGCCGACCGGCGGCGTGAGATCGTCGCTAAACAGGCCGAAGAGCTCGCGGCGGCGGTCACCCCCGGGACGCGTCTGGCGACGGTAGCCGGCGAGAAAGGACTGAAGGCGACCACCTCGCCGCCCTTCACCCGGCATCCGGAGAACGACACCGCGGTCCCGCCGCCGCTTGTCGGCAAGCTGTTCGCGGCAAAGCCCGGCGAGGTCGTGACCGCCGCGGATGCGGCCGGGTCATACGTCGCGCAGCTCGACGAGGTGCAACGCCCCGAAAATGTGTCGCAGACTGCGGCGGCGGGATTGTCCCACGAACTCGACACGGCGCAGCAGGCGGACCTCGCCGAGGAATTCACTCGGGCGTTGCGCGCCCGCTTCCCGGTCGAGATCCACCGCGAAGCGCTCGACCGGCTCTTCTAGGCGCAGATTTCGGTCAGATCGAAACCGCCTTGGCTTGTCATCGCGAGTGGAGCGAAACAATCTCGGGCCGCTGAGCGCTCCTCCGGTCGGGATTGCTTCGTCGCGCGAGGCGCTCCTCGCAATGACACCGTCTAAGCGGTCAATAAGGACTGCTCGACTTCGGGGCCGGGGCTGCGGCACCCGAGCGCATCTCCTGCAGCGAGGCCTGGCCGCCCATCGTCATGAAGCGGTTGTCGCCGCCGACCGTGACGAAGGTGAACCCCATCTCGATCATCTTCTTGGCGTAGGACGGGGCGCCGCAATGGATGCCGGGCTGCACCTTGTGCCGCTTGCAGCCGTCGAGCACTTTTTGCAATGCCGCCATCATCCAATCGTCGGGCTTGTCGCCGCCGGGTGCATAACCGAGCGAGATGGACAGATCCGAGGGGCCGACATAGATCGCATCGAGCCCGGGGGTCGACAGGATAGCGTCGAGATTGTCGAGCGCCTCCTGCGTCTCGATCATGCCAAATGCGACGACGATGTCGTTGGCCTTGGCGTGGTAATCGGGCCCGCCATAGAGCGAGGCGCGGATCGGCCCCGAGCTGCGATAGCCGAGCGGCGCATAGCGACACGAGCCGACAAATTTCTCCGCCTCGGCGCGGTTGTTGATCATCGGGCAGACAATGCCGTAGGCGCCGGCGTCTAGCGCCTTTTGGATGTGCGCCGGATCGTTCCACGGCACGCGCACCAGTGGCGTCACATTGGTGGTCGAGATCCCTTGCAGCATCGTTACCATCATCTGGTAGTCGATCATGCCGTGCTGCATGTCGACAACCAGCGAGTCCCAGCCCATGCTGGCCATGACCTCGGCCGAAAAGCTGCTCGGGATCCCGAGCCAGCTGTTGATGACCGCCCTGCCCTGCTGCCAGGCTTCCCGCACTCCATTTGGCCGCGCCATGTGATCCTCCTCGGGTTTCGCGACAATGACCGATCCCGCCAGCTAACCCGACGAGTGTCAAGCGCCGCGCGCTGGCTGTTTTTGCAGCGAAAATACAGCCAGCTTCCAAACCCCTATCGCTGACCGCGGCCGTCCGGCGGCGCGACAGGAGATTTGATAACACCCCAATATGGTCTTTTTTTGGTGACCGATCATGCCGCGGCGCCGATTGGCGGGAGTCCGCCCCGCCAGCCGAAGAGCGGTCAATAGCACACGGTGTTGCCGTAGAAGCTCACGTAGCATCGCGGCCCGAAATACGGGGTGTATCCATAACCGTAATAACGAGGTCCCCAGCCATAGTGGTAACCCCAGCCGCCGTGCCAGCCCCACGGATGGGCTTCGGCCTTCCCGATGCTGATCGAGGAGGTCACGGCGACGAGGGAGACGGCCGCCACCATTGTCAACGTGCGAAGCATGCAACTCTCCAACCTAATCCCGAGGCCGATGCGATCTCGGTGCTTGTCAGGTGATGAGCATGGCGGCGGACGGCCATGGTGGAGAGGGGGTGGGGTTCCGCCCGCTATATCGCGGCGCCGCGCAACAGTAATTCCTTCTCGCCGTGTTGCCGCATGATGCCGATTTGTGCTCCCCCGCTTGCGCAGAGCAGGCGCGCGGGTGCACTAGCAGGAATGCAACCGCGGATACCGGCGGAGGCGCACAAAGACGAGAGCGATGATGCTGAGCGCGGCAGTGAACATGATGTAGAAGCTCGGCGACAGGCTGTTGCCGGTAACGGCGATGAGCCAGGTCGCGACGAAAGGCGTGAAGCCGCCGAAGATCGTCACGGCGATGGCAAAGCTCAATGACACGCCGATCCCGCGGATCCGGGTCGGAAAGAGCTCGGCGAGTTGCGATGGCAGAACCCCGCTATAGCCGGCCTTGACGAGGCTGAGCCAACCGGCGGCAAAGATCGCCGTCGCGAGCGAGGGTGACGCGACCATCAGATAAAAAACCGGATAAGTGGTGAGGAAAAAGAGCCATGCAGTTCCGGTCAACAGGCCGCTGCGTCCGAACCTGT
>Ga0210396_10006374_pt1 | contig 11323 bp, 9 predicted proteins | sample IncBWH17OmetaG_FD_155466 | JGI IMG/M metagenome (GOLD analysis project Ga0210396, IMG submission 155466) | Forest soil microbial communities from Barre Woods Harvard Forest LTER site, Petersham, Massachusetts, United States - Inc-BW-H-17-O ...
GGGAGATAACGCCGGCGGGTGTCAACACCGATTTTGCCGGCAAGGATAGTATAGGCTTCCGGGATGGGTCGGACACGAACGCGCTTTTTCACGTCCTCGCTAACATAGCCATCGACCGGCAGAACAACCTGTACCTCGTCGACTATGACCTGAATTTTCTCTTTCATCTCCGCAAAGTCACGCCTGCCGGGGTAGTGACCACTTTATCGCTGCAAGACAACACCGGCATCAATTCCGACGCCGTCTACAACAACCCTGGCGGGGCGGGTTGGAACCCCTGGCTGATCGCCGTTGACACCGTTGGTAATCTCTACGTCTCTGCCGGCGAGCTTCGCTCTTCCATCAAGAAGATCACCCCTGAAGGGATCGTCTCGCTCTATGCGGGACAGGCCACCTATGGCCAGGTGGACGGCGGCAAGGACTCCGCAAAGTTCTATGACATCAGCGGCCTGGCCATAGACCCCTATGGCAATCTCCTGGTGACGGAAGGGGGCGGCAACGATGTGCGAAAGGTGACGCCAAGTGGTACGGTTAGCACGATCGCCGGTATTCCTGGGTATGCCGCGTTTGCAGACGGGGAGGGGAGCAACGCCTGGTTCAACTACCCGAGCGGCATCGCCGTGGACCGCCAGGGTATCATCTATGTAACGGATTATCACAACCAGCGCATCCGGAAGATCGTGTATAGATAGAATTTAATAGTTTATCTACAAAATATCCAGATCACGTGCTGCATAGTAACTTGGCACAAGCGGCCTGAAGCCGGTCTTGTTTCTGAGTTTTGAAATATCCATTATACCCTCAAATGGCTTGGCTAATGGACCTTCTGTGAGGTCGAATGTATCAGCTGCCAGCCGAAAAGAATCAACAAGCTCATACAAGCTAATAGGTGCATCATCTGCCACATTGAATATTTCACCATTTAGCCCGTCTGTATGAAGCAGTATAGTTAAAGCCTGGGCGACATCTAAATGATGTACCATATGCATTCTATACCCGGAATGACGTTTCCATTTTTTCATTATGGGTATTATCTCTTCTATATGAGGGTCTCTATCACCATAAACAAAACCTAAACGCAGTATACGTACATCGAGGCCTGTACTTTTATGAAGCGTGAGGAGTTCATTCTCTGCCGCAATTTTGCTGGACGAATATGCCCTGGGGTCGTTAATATCAAGCAAATCATCTTCCTTTGAAGGCCGTCGGTTGTTTGAGCCATATACATTGCCGGTACTCGTGAAAATAAATCTTTTAACACCTGCAGCAATCGATGCATTGGCAAGCGCTACGGTTCCTGCATGATTTGTCTTTATAATTCCTTCATTGTCAGTAAAGCTACGGAAGAACGCAGCTATATGTATAACCGCGTCGATATCTTTTACGGCGGGGGGTAAAGTGTCTGCGCTATTTAAATCCCCGATAACAACCTTAGCGCCGAGTTCAACCAATGCCGATGCTTTTGCAGCATCACGCACTAAAATGCGAACGTCATAACCCTTCGCTAAAATGCGTGAAACAAATCTGCTGCCTACTTTTCCGGTAGCGCCTGTTACTAAAATTTTCATACTTGTTTTGAAGTTTATGATACAAAGTTCCATATAAAACGGAGCTCCATCCTAACGAGAATCAAACTATAAGGTATGATTTTCAAACCTTCGATTTCCGGAGAGATTGGGGAGTAACACCGGTTACCCGTTTAAAGTAGTTGTTGAAATAGGTTGGATATTTAAAGCCCAGGCCATAGGCAATGTCTGCCACACTCCAATCGGTATATAGTAAAAGCGCTTTCGCTTCTGCGGCAATACGTTCTGCTATGTGTACGGAGGTTGATTTGCCGGTGACCTCCTTTACTGAACGGCTAAGGTAGTTGGTATGCACGGAAAGACTCCCGGCAAAGTCCTGTGCCGTTCTTAGCCTGAGTGGCTGTTTTATGTTATCTATGGGGAATTGCCTTTCTAATAATTCCATAAACAACCAGGCGATCCTTGTGGCCGCGTTTTTGTGTTGCGGTCCATTTTGTGGCGGCTGAATTCTCAAGGCTTCGTGAATAATGACTGCTATACAGTTCTTGAGTAATTCGTCCTTATGATTATAATTACTGCTGTGTACGGAGAGCATCTCTTCAAAAAGTCCGGTCATAAATGCAGCCTGTTCTTTGTTGAGTTGGATTACGGGCGTTCCATCAGACCTGAATAACGGGGAATTTTGCAAGACCTCTGTTCGCTCTCTGCTTGCAATAAAGGCTTCGGTAAAAAGACATGCATAACCTTTTCTCTTTTTAGAATTACGCACAATAGAATGAGGAATATTGGGATTGACAAAAAACAGCACGGTATCATTTATTTCCAATAACTTATCACCATAGTAAATAGTCATGTTGCCGGTTACCAAGCCCATTTTATAAAAATCGCGCCGGCCATGGGCAACTGATCGATTTGCGGCTTCTGCTAATGCGTGTATCTTAAATACCGTTGCCATTTCGCAAAACTATGAAAATCAAACCATTTACCCGCTGATATTCTTCGCGAAGAGGGCCATAAGCTCTTTGTGGCATTCGCCGGCGGCCCAAATACAGGAACGGACCCACGAACTGCATATTTACCCTGCAATCGGTTGTCCACCCTCTCTACCATGTCGACCGTTGATTAAATGCCCTTCCCATGTCGGATTAAAATATATTGAGTTGTTTGTCCGGCAAACCGGGTCACAATCGTCAACCAAAACTACATTTTATGAAACCTGTTAAAATACATACCTATGGTACAACATTTGATCCGGCCGGTAAAACGACTGTTCGAAGAAAAGACCGGCTGGGGTGACAGCGATCTGTGGAACAACCAGGATTTTTTAGAGCTGAGCGTAATGATTTATGAAAAAACCGGAACCACGTTGAGTCATGTCACCTTGAAACGCATCTGGGGAAAGGTGCGGTATGAGAGCCTGCCGCACACAAGCACGCTGAATACGCTGGTGCAGTTCCTCGGATACAAGAACTGGCGGGAGTTCCGTGTGAGCAATGCGGAGACGCGGCCTCGATGAAGAGGCCCTTGCCCGGGGACGGCCGTCGACCGTCCCGACTTTGATTATTTCCCCGAATTAGGAAAATTTATCCCTGGTCCAAAAAAGCACTCGAACGCCACAATTTTTCCGTCTTTAAGCTTAAAATAGTCGCTATTCCGGAATGTTTTATCTGCATTTGTCCAGCCATTGCTGATTACAAAGGCATCGTCTCCCTTGACAACGATCTTTGTAATTTCGAATTTTTTGATGTTGTTGCAGTTTGGCCAGCACCTTTCCTTAAAGGTCTTTACATCGATATGATCATCAAGCGGACTGGAGAAAGTAAACCCGTCTGCGAGATTTTCCTGTATCAAATTCCAATCTTTTGTCAAAAAGGCGGTGTAAAAAGCTCTAACAGCTTTTTCGTTTGTTGAGGAAGAAGTCTGGGCAAATCCTGCCTGGCAAAGCAGGGCAGCCCATACCAAAAGAATGTTGGCAACGAGAGTAGACTTTTTCATAATTTTTGTTTTGGTGTCGCTGGCCGGTGCCGATGCAGTAAATTAGCACAATATCCTGCGTAACAGGCGAAATGTCAACGAATAGAGGGTTTGACCATATAGACAGCAGGATACAACGCATAAGCGCCTTATAGCTGCAATCTTTGGCCGGGAAATCGAATAGTATAGTTTAAAAAATACCTTAATTTGTCATTCGCTACTGCAACTCCGAAAACGGCTACTTTGAAAAGAATAGCACTGCATATCGCGTTCTGGTCGGCCTATATGATAGAGGACGTGACGCTGATCTATCTGTGGGATAAAGACTTGCACAAAGGTTTTTCGATCAGCCACCAAATAATGCTGGCTTTTTTGAATAGCCTGAGCTCGCTTATCCCTAAATTACTTTTTGTCTACTATGTACTTTATTACAACCTTCCTATACTTTTAAATAACAAAAGGGATAGGAAAAAATACATTGCCCAGCTCCTGTGTGCATTGGTCTTGACCACGATCTTGTATAGGGCAATCGCCGTATTTTTTCAAAGTCCGGTGATTTATAAAGGATCGGTGAACTTCGGCCCCTTTTTCAGCGGTAGATGGTTTTTGCAAATGCTCGCGGATATCGGCTTTGCGTCGGGGCTTGCCATCATGATCAAGCAATTCCGGTTACAGTTGGCGGATAAAGAAAAGGAAAAGAACCTGATCCGGGACAAATTGGAGACCGAGCTGAAGTTTTTGCGGAACCAGACCAATCCGCATTTTCTTTTCAACACGTTGAACAATATCTACGCTTTGGCAAGAAAAAAATCCGATGAGACCGCGGATGTCGTGATGAAACTATCGAAGCTGCTCCGGTTTATGCTTTATGAAACGAAAAACCAGCAGATCCGGATCAGCGATGAGATCAGGATACTGGACGATTATATCGAATTGGAGAAATTAAGATATAATGACCGGCTTACTATCAGCTTCCTTAGGGAGATCGACAACGAAAATGAACAGATAGCCCCCCTTCTCCTGATACCATTTGTGGAAAATGCGTTCAAGCACGGCGCGAGCGAGAACAGGTTCGAATCCTTTATTAACCTGGAGATGACCCTCCACGCCGGGGTCCTGGAATTTAATATTGAGAACACGAAGGAGCATAATGGAAAAAAGTTAAACGACGAAAATATAGGCCTTACCAACGTCCGCAGGCAATTGGAGCTATTGTACAAAGAGCATGAAGTTTCCATAAAATGCGAGGACACCATGTTCAAGGTGTTCCTGAAAATAAACCTGAGACAATATGCAAACCTATAATTGCATGATCATAGAAGACGAGCCATTGGCTGCGGAAGTGTTGCAGGACTATATCAGGCAGGTGCCCTTCTTAAACCTGGTATGCTGTTGCACCGATGCATTCTATGCCATGGAGAGCCTGCAGAAATTCGATATCGACCTCATGTTCCTGGATATTCATTTGCCAAAGATGAAGGGCCTCGACCTGATCGACGTGCTGAAGAAACCTCCGAAGGTCATCATTACTTCCGCTTACCAGGAATATGCGCTCCAGGGATATGAATTTAACGTGATCGACTACCTGCTAAAACCCATCGAATTCAGCCGGTTCCTGAAGGCGGTGAATAAAATTGAGCAAAGCAAAGAAATTGTACTGCCTGCCAGGCCTGTCGCCCGGAAAGCGGAACGAGCCTATCTGTTCTTTAGCGTCGGCAAGAAGAAGGTAAAAGTATTCCTCGACGAGATCCTCTATATAGAAAGCATGAAGGAGTATATCCGGGTGAACACAAAAAGCAAGAGCGTCCTTACAAAATTCAAATTGAGCCAGGTGGAGGGGTTGCTCAGTGAAAATAATTTCTTGCGTATCCATCGGTCTATTATTGTGGCAAAAGACAAAGTCGAGGCATTCAGCGCAACGGAAGTGGAGGTGGGTGGCAAACGACTGCCGATCGGCAGAAGCTACAAGGAGTTGGTGCAGAGCGTGCTGGAAGTCTAAAACCACCCCAAATGCAGGTATGGACGTATGAAATGCATATTTTCGATGCAAACGGTTGTCTGGCATCGCTGCCATGCCGGCCGTTGAATCGGCAACCCTTGTGTCCGGGATTGAAATATATTCGGGATGCTGTTAAATACATTGAGTCACATTTTTCTATTAAATCGAAACAGCGATGCCCGCCGGCCGCCCGGTCGAATCCGGGCGGCCGGCCTGCTGTCTCCTGCTTTTTACCACCGGCTTTAGCCAGACCCCGGGTCAACGGCCCTCTTGGCTCCGGCGGTCGAATATCTACGAAGTGAATGTACGTCAGTATACACCAGAGGGCACCTTCAAGGCCTTCGGCAAACATCTCGACCGGTTAAAGGCCATGGGGGTGGAGATCCTGTGGTTCATGCCCATCAACCCCATTAGTAAGACCGGCCGCAAAGGAACCCTGGGCAGCTATTATGCCGTTTCCGACTATACATCGGTCAACCCCGAGTTCGGCACGCTTGCGGACTTCCGGCAGCTCGATTATGACAACCCCGAAATGCGGGACAGTATGATCGCTTCGATGCAATACTGGATAAAGAACGCAGATATCGACGGCTTCCGCTGTGATGTCGCCTGGAACGTCCCGGGTGATTTCTGGAAGACCTGCATCGGCCGGTTGGAAAAGATAAAGCCCCTCTTTATGCAAACGTGCCGGATTCTATAAGACCCTCCTTTCCCTTCGCAAAAGAAATGCGGCCCTCGATGCCGACGCTTCGTTCGAGAAACTTTCTGTCGGAGACAACAGCGGCGTATATGCCTTCACCCGGGAAAAATCCGGTCAAAAGGTGCTGGTCATGCTGAATCTGTCGCCGCTGGTGCAAACCATTAGCATCCGGTCCATTTCGCTATGGGGCAATCCCACCGACGTGTTTGCGAACAAGACCGTTCCACTCAAGGGAGACAAATGGACCCTGGAGCCCTGGGGATATCGGGTCTATGAATACCTAGAAGTAGTTGGAGCGACCCCTATGCGCTAACCCCTAAAAGCTTTTATAGCTCGGATACGGGTATATCTTTGTTGTCAATACGCGTTGGATCCCATAGCGCATGACCCCAAAATCCGATCTCGCAATGAAAAATCACTCCTTTGTAAAAACCGTTTTCCTGTTGGCGGCAGCTGCGATGTCGCTGACAACGGCAAAGACCCAGACCTGTCCGGCCTCGGCAACGATAACGATAAACACCTATCCCAATACGTATTATCCCGGCACCCAGGCTACCGTAAACACCGGCGCCACCTCCATCGTCATCGGCAACGCCAGCACGGCCGGATATGGCACGACGCCCATCAGCGCCTATGACATCGTCCTGATCATCCAGATGCAGGGAGCGCAGATCACCTCGACCAACAGCTCCGCCTATGGCAACTCGACCGCCACGGGCAGCGGTTACCTCAACAACGCCAACCTGGTGGCGGGCAAGATGGAATACGCGGTGGCGGCCGCTGCGGTACCTTTAACAGGAGGCACCCTCACCCTTCAAACCGCTCTCGTCAACTCCTACAAAAATGCCAATTACAGCACGGATGGCCAATATCGTTATCAGGTCATCCGGATACCCATGTATTATAATCTGACCCTGGGCGCCAATCTCAGGCCGCCGGAATGGAATGGGACCGTAGGCGGCGTCATCGACTTCTACGTCTCTCAGACACTTAATATGAACGGTCACACCATCGATGCCTCGGGCACGGGTTTCCGGGGCGGCGGTGGCAAGAACTATTCCAACGTGGGTTCGGGAGCAAACACGGATTTTGTGGCCCTGTCGACGGATAAAGCCGGCGGGTCGAAGGGAGAAGGGATTGCCGGCACCCCTATCTACCTGGATTCTATGAACAGCACGACATTGATCACCGGCGCCCTGGAAGGCTATCCAGGCGGCAGCTACGATAGGGGCGCGCCGGGAAATGCCGGGGGCGGCGCCACCGATGGTGATCCCATCAGTAACAGCAACAACGCCGGTGGCGGTGGCGGCAGCAATGGCGGAGCGGGCGGCGGCGGTGGCAACAGCTGGTCATCCAACCTTGCCGTAGGCGGCAGAGGCGGCACCCTATTCGCACAGGAATCACCGTCGCGACTGGTCATGGGCGGCGGGGGCGGAGCTGGAAGCACCGACGGGGGTACGGGAACCCCGGCCAATGGGCTCGCCAGCAGCGGTGCGCCCGGCGGAGGGATCATCATCATCACGGCAGCTTCGATCACCGGCACCGGCTCGATGCTTTCGAACGGCGCCGCGCCGAATACCACCCTGCTCAATGACGGCAGCGGCGGCGGCGGTGCCGGCGGCAGCATACTCATCGTCACGGGCGCGGCGGCAGCCGGGCTGACGGTAAGCGCCAGCGGAAGCGCCGGCGCCGGCAACACCGGGGCGGGAGCAAAACATGGTCCCGGCGGCGGTGGTGGTGGTGGTGTCGTCTATAGCAACAAGACTCTCGGATCTGTTTCGGTGACGGGCGGGGCGGCCGGTGTCACCGCGGGGGGCGTGAATTATGGCGCCACCGCGGGCGCCGCGGGGATCACCTCGCAATCTATTACGATCTCGCAGACGCCGACTTTCCCGATCATCTGCAATGGGGTGCTGGCCATAAACTATCTTTCGGCTTCGGCTATCGATAACAACGGGAATATCGTTATCGGGTGGCAGGTCTCCGAAGAAACGGATGTACGGGAATACGAAGTAGAACGAAGCGTCGACAGTAGCAATTTTTCCTCCATCGCGACCTTCACTCCAAACAATAGCAGCGAATACCGGTATACCGATATGTTTTCCGGGAGCGGTGCCCCGGTGATCTATTACCGGATCATGGAAAGGGATGTCAACGGCAGTATCACCTACAGCAACATCGTTGCGATAGAACGCCCCGGCATCCTGGCCGATCTGGCGATAGCTCCCAACCCCACCTCAGGAACCGCCACCCTGCGATTTGCAAATGTCGACTATGCGATTATACCCATTTACCTTTTCGATCTCATGGGCCATCCCGTTTGGTACAAACAATACCAGGCGGTACCGGGAATGAATACAGTACAGCTCGACCATTTACAGCAGCTGCCCAATGGTATCTATGTGTTGAAATTCAGCACCACAAAAAATAATCTTCTATGCCGGATAAGTGTTCTTCATTAACAAATTAATACAAAAAAAATGTAGACCTTTAGTAGACCTTTATTCCAGTCAGCCTAAACCTATGCCTTATCGCCCCAACCTGATCTTACTCACCTTTATCTGCCTTTTCCATTTTTCCCCATCCAACGGGCAGGCCGTCCTGCCTGAATACAGCATAACCAACTACAATAGCGACAACGCCCTTCCCCAGAACAGTATCAACTCCATGGCGTTCGATCGCAACGGTTTTCTCTGGCTGGCTACGGAAATGGGCTTGGTGCGTTTTGACGGCAGGAATTTCAGGGAATACAATATGCGGAACTCACCGCTTTTCTCGGACAGGTGCAATCTTGTCATCCGGGACGAATCCACAGGAATGATACTCCTCGAGCCTCAATTCGCTGTCCAACGGTATCTCAGGGTGACGGCCGACTATCAGCTCAAAGAGGATAGCGCCCTTGGCGCCAAATCCTATCAATCCGGTCTTCAAAACGATGGGGTATTCTTTTACGCCAATATGTACAGGAAGTGGGCAGTCCGCAACACCGGCGTCTTCGGCGGACTGTTCAAAAGGCTCGATCTTAATCGCGACCTGATCGCTATGAATCAAAACCAAGCTTATGTAAGAATAGATCAAAATTATTACTTCCTCGATGAGAATACCGCCGACGTCCGTCTTCTTCCCGACCTCACCGGCCATGCCTGGAAAGTGCAATTCCCTATGCGGGACATTTTTATCTGCGTGGATAGGCAGAACCACATCTTCGCTTACAAGGATGGATTCCGGCAAAAGATCGCCGGTAGCGACCGGCTCATGAAATTACTGGGTGAGGTAGACGTTACGGGCCCCTATCCGATACAGGCCGATTTGGTAGCTAGATGGGACGACAGCCATAATACCTTCCTGGTCCACAAAGGTGATATCCTGCTGCTGCATCTGACGAACGGGCTGCTCGATTTCGATACGTTGGCAGCCAATACTCCTATAAGAAATATCAATTGCCTGATCTATGACGAGCGATACAAGATCATCTATGCGGGCACCGCGACCAGCGGCTTGTATATTCTCAAAAAAAAGGAATTCGAAAGACTCTTTTTTTCAAGCGATAACTATGTTATCAATAGTTTGTATGCGCAGGCGGAATTACCCGATGGTAATATACTGACCTCATCCGGAATCCTGAACCGGCATAATAAAATAAATATTCCTACACCGGGTATATACGATCGTCCGGCCTTCCTGCGGTCCTCGGATGGCTATATCTGGTATTCTTCCTACGGCTGGCTAAAAAGGTCCGACGCAAGCCTGCATCATTCCGAAAATACTGTCAACTTAGGTGACATTTCCCTGTACGGCATCTGGATCTCATCGATTGCCGAAATGGCCAATAAAGACATCCTCTGCTGCACCCAGCGGGGTAAGCTATTCCGCGTAAGAGAAAACACCGCGACTCTCTTGCTCGACGCCGGACCGTCATTGAAGAGCGTGGATATGAATGTTCTCCTGCCGGTGAGCACCACCGAGGTTTGGATCGGCACTGCCGCGGGATTATATTCGTATGACCTGCTGCGTGGTACGTTCAGTCTTGTGCCCGGGCTGGAGAAAGGGAATATAAGAGCGCTCTTTAAAGCCAGCGATGGGAGCATCTGGATAGGCACTTATGGGCAAGGTTTTTATAGGTATGGCGATAGGCGCTTTCTCAAAATGCCCATGGACCCCAGGGGCAACCTGATCACCGTCCATTGTTTCATGGAAGACTCACGGGGGTATTTTTGGCTGCCCACCAATAAAGGACTCTATAAGGTAGCCAAAAACCAGCTGGACAGCTTTGCATCGGGCGGCAAGGACGATGTCTTCTATTATTATTTCGACAAGACTTCGGGATTTGCCACCAATGAATTCAATGGCGGATGTACTCCCTGCGGCATTGCCACCGGCGACGGTCGCTTTTCGCTGCCCTCGTTGGATGGATTGATCCAATTCCTGCCGGACAGCATTACGACAATACCGCCCGACCATCCTATCTTCATAGACCGCCTTGCCATGGAGAATAAGATAGTATCCTGCGATTATTTCGAGCGGGACCAGGATGCCGGTCCGCTGCTATTTTCCATCGCTTCTCCCTATTTTGGCAACCAGGCCAACCTGCACCTGGAATATTCCATCCCGGAACTGGATAACCGATGGCATCCGGTGAGTGCGGATGGTAAGCTAACCCTCACCGGTTTGGGAAAAGGTCATTATACCCTGACCATCCGGAAACAGGAAGGTTATTCCCGGTATAGCTATAAAACGGCCCGCTGGACCATACGCCCCTATTGGTATGAGACCATCTGGTTCCGCATCCTTGCCGCCCTGGTGATCATCAGCATCCTGCCGGTGATCTTTTACGTGCGCTATACCCGCCAGGTACGCCGGGCAGAACAGCTCGAGCAAAAGGTCGCGGAAAGGACATTGGCATTGTCCGAGAACAACCGGGTCAAGGAGAAAATGATCGCTATCATCCTGCATGATCTGCGTTCCCCGCTGCGCTTCCTGCACATGCTGGCTACCCATATTTATGAAACCCACCGGAAGGTGACCGTCCCGGAACGCGAAGAGATGTTAGGGAAATTTCGCAATGCCACCCGCGATTTGTATGAATTCGCACAGGATTTCGTCGTCTGGACCAATGCCCAGAAG
>Ga0210396_10006375_pt1 | contig 11321 bp, 12 predicted proteins | sample IncBWH17OmetaG_FD_155466 | JGI IMG/M metagenome (GOLD analysis project Ga0210396, IMG submission 155466) | Forest soil microbial communities from Barre Woods Harvard Forest LTER site, Petersham, Massachusetts, United States - Inc-BW-H-17-O ...
AGGTCGGCCATCGCGGCGACGTCGGCCGCGGCCGCGGTGCGTATCTGCTCCACTCGCTCAGTTTCGCGCAGCGGCAGACCGCAACCCTACGGGCGGGCGGCGCCGACGAAGGTCGACGCGTACCAGCCGGTGTCCATCGGGATCTTCTCCACGTCCAGCCCGGTCTGCGGGGCGTCGATGATGTAGCCGTTGCCCACGTAGATGGCGACGTGACCGACGCCGTCGTAGTAGAGCAGGTCGCCCGGCTGGATGGCCGAGGAGGAGATGTGCGGCAGCGCGGCCCACTGCTCGTAGGTGTCGCGCGGGATCGCGACCCCGGCCGCGGCCCAGGCCGCCTGGGCCAGCCCCGAGCAGTCGAAGCTGTCCGGTCCGGTCGCGCCCCACTGGTAGGGCTTGCCGAGCTGAGCGTAGGCGAAGGCGACGGCCTTGTCCGCCTGGCTCGAGGTCGGCCCGGTGTAGGAGGCCGTGGTGGTGCCGCCGGCGCCGATCGAGTTGGTCGTGACCGTCTGCTGCTGCGGCACGGTCAGGCTGGCCAGGGTGGCCTTCTCGGTGGTGATGAGTCCGCCCAGGGATTTCTTCTGGGCGGCGAGCTGGCTGTTGAGGGCCGCGACCCCGTCCTCGGTGCGCTGCATCTGCTGCTCGACGCCGGCCAGTTCGCTGGCGTCGGTGAGCAACTGCTGCGTCTGGGCGTTCCGCATGCCGGACATCTCCATCAGCAGCGACCCCTGCTGCAGGACCACCGACGGGTCACCCGAGGTGAGCACGCCCGCGACGGACGTCGCCCCGCTGTCCTCGAAGGCCGCGGCCGCGTTCTCCGCCACGGTGGCCTGGGCCGCCCGGAACTGGGCATTGGCGTGGTTCAGGCGGGTGCGCACCTGGGACAGCCGGGACTGGGCGGTGGACAGCTGCTGGCTGGCCTGGTCGAGCTGCGTGTTGACCCGGTCGAACTGCGAGGTGAGCTGGTTGATCTTGGCCTGAACCTGGCCCACGGTCGGCTGCGGCGCCGCGCCGGCGCTCCCGCCGTAGACGGCGAGCCCGCCCATCACGGCCAGCCCGGCCGCGACGGCGACGGTCCGCCGCACCTTGAAGACTCTCATCCGCGGTTTGTTCATGTAGCTGTCGTGCTCCCTTTGCATGTCCGGGATCACGCTAGCGACGGCTCATCCGGCGCCTCAACCGGATCACCGAAATATCACGGAACTATTACGGATGAAGCCGGCCGAGGCTAACAGCGCTCCCGGCAGTCTCAACGCAGGTCGCGCGGGCCCTGGACGGTCCAGGAGAAACCACGGTCCGTTCGGGAAAAAAGATCTTTTAGCCGAACGGCCGGTGGTTTCCGCCGACCGGCTTCTCCGGCCCGCCGACCTGGTGATGCGGGCGTCGGTTACAGGCTCGCGGGCAGGCCGAACGCGGCGAACATCGATGGCTGCTCAAAGGCGGCGATGTCGGTCAGGCGGCCGTGTTCGAAGCGCAGTACGGTGAGGGCGAACGGGACGAACGCGGTCTGGCCGGGACGGCGGAGGTACCCGGCCGCGCCGGGCTGCCGGTTGGCCATGATCGGCAGCAGCCGCCACTGGCCGAGGGAGTTCATGCCGCCGCGAAGCGCGTCGCCCACGTCCGGCTGGCCGTTCCACTCCCCTCCCGGGGGAGAGATGGCCAGTCGTATGTCGTCGCGCAGCAGGGCGATCAGCGCCTCGGGGTCGGCTTGCTCGTGCGCGGCGATGAAGCGCTGGAGCAGACGGCGCTGCCCGGGATCGGGTTCGGCGGCCGGTGCCCAGTCCAGCCGCCCGTCCGGCCACTGGTCGCGCAGGGTGGTGCGGGCGCGCTGGAGCGCGCTGTTGACCGCCGGGACGCTCATGTCGAGCAGTCCGGCGACCTCGGCGGCGGGCCAGCTGACCACGTCGCGCAGGATCAGTACCGCCCGCTGGCGCGGTGGCAGGAGCTGAATGGCCGCCAGGAAGGCCAGCGAGATCGTCTCCCGGCTGACCGCCACCGCCTCCGGACCTGGCTGGCCGGCGGCCAGCTCGTCCAGCAGCGAGTCCGGGTACGGCTGCACCCACGGCATCGCGGCGATCGAGGGTCTCGGGCCGGCCAGCGCGCTGGACGGCGCGGGTCCGGCCCGGCGGGCGTGGCGGCGCAGCGTGTCCAGGCAGGCGTTGGTGGCGACCCGGTACAGCCAGGTACGCGGGCTCGACCGGCCCTGGAAGCTTTGCCGGGAGCGCCAGGCCCGCAGGAGCACCTCCTGCACGTGATCTTCGGCCTCATCGAAGGACCCGAGCATCCGGTAGCAGTACACGTGCAGCTCGCGCCGGTACCGGCGGACCAGGTCGTCGAAGTCCCCCACCCCGGGCCAGTGCCCCGTGGCAGCGTCATCGCCGTCGGCGGGCACGGCGCGTCCGGCTTCCTCGCCGCCTCGTGCCACGCCCACCCGTGCACCCCTTCGCGTCCGCGCTGACGGTAGATCACAGTACCCGCGATTAGTTTTCCGGCCCGGCACGTCTGCATGGACGCCAACCCATGAAAGGACACGTGGTGAGAAAGCTCGTATTGATAATGGGGGTTTCGCTGGACGGCCTGGTGGCGCGTTCCGGCGGGTTCGGCGCCGGGGGCTGGGGGGTACCGCCGGAGGACCCGGCCCTGAAGGCGCGGAAGCTCGACTGGCTCCGTGACGCGGGCCTGCACCTGATGGGGCGCGTTACGTACGAGGAAATGGCCGGGTTCTGGCCCGTCTCCGACGATGAGTACGCGGCACCGATGAACGATATCCCCAAGGTCGTGTTCTCCAAGACGCTCGCCAAGGCGGACTGGGCACAGTCAACGATCGCGAACGGCGACCTGGCCGACGAGGTCAGTGCCCTGAAGCGCGAGCCGGGGAAGGACATGATCGCGTGGGGAGGTGCCGCCTTCGCGCAGTCGCTCAGCAGGCTCCGCCTGGTCGACGAATACCGGCTCGTGGTCCAGCCGGTGGCGCTGGGAGACGGGCTCCCGTTGTTCGCGGGGCTCACCGCGCCCTTCGTGCTCGACCTCGTCGAGGCCCGGGCGTACGCCGATGGCGCGGTGCTCCACGTCTACCGCCCGGCTGCCGGCTGAGACAGATGCGGGTGCATGACGCGACTCAGGAGACCTCGCCCGGCGCGGGCCTTGCGAGGCCGTCTGGTGGAGGTACCGTAGAACTGGTGCGGTCGTGGCGGGTAGGCCCTGGCCGCGGCCTCGTTGCTCCAGACCCTGGTGACGGCGGCCTCGTTGCTCCGGACCCTGGCGACGTAAGCCCGAGCGATGTGCTCGGCAGACGCCCGGGAGGACAGAGCGACGATGACCACAGCACCCGACTTTCTGGCCCTGGCGCCCGGTCCCGCCTCAGTTGCGGACGGGCTGCCTGCCGCGGTCGATCCTTCGACGGCTAGCTATCGCGCCCTGGCGCGGCAGGTGCGGGCGATGGGTCTGCTCGACCGCAGGCCGGGCTACTACGGGGTGAAGATCACCCTGACGATCTTCGCCTTCTTCGCCGGGTGGGCCCTGTTCGTCATGGTCGGCAACTCGTGGGCGGCTCTGGCCGTCGCCCCGCTGGTGGGGATGATGTTCACCCAGCTGGGCTTCATCGGCCATGATCTGGGCCACAACCAGGTTTTCGGCGCACGCCGGCGCAATCGCCTGCTCGGCCTCATCGTGGCTAACGCGCTCATCGGGCTGAGCTTTGGCTGGTGGGTTCCCAAGCACAGCGCTCACCATGCGCACCCCAACGAGCTGGGCCTCGACCCCGATATCGGCGAAGGAGTCGTCCTGGCCTCGTCTGACGGGCGTGGCCGTCTCGCATCGTGGCTGGCACGCTGGCAGGCGCCGCTCTTCTTCCCGCTCATGCTGCTGCGAAGCGTCGGCCTGCACGTACTCGGGATCAAGCGGCTCCTGGGCCAGCGAGACCGTGCCTCGGCGGTAGAAGCCTCGCTCATCACGCTGCATGCCGCGCTGTACCTGACGGTGGTGCTGTGGGTGCTCTCCCCGCTCAAGGCACTCGCCTTCGTCGCCGTACAGCAGGCGGTCTTCTCGCTGTACCTGGGCATCAGTTTCGCGCCCAACCACAAGGGGATGCCGATCATCGAATCCGCAACGGCGGCCGGGTTCGCCCGACGCCAGGTGGTCACGGCCCGAAATGTCAGGGGCGGCCGGCTTACCACCTTCATGCTCGGCGGCCTTAACTACCAGATCGAGCATCACCTGTTCGAGTCGATGCCCCGGCCGAATCTGCGGCGGGTCCAGGGCCTGGTCCGGGATTTCTGCGTAGCGACCGATCTCGGTTACCGCGAAGCAAGCTTCGTCGAGTCATTCCGTCAGATCGTCCATCACCTCAGCGACGCTGGAGCAGCCGCCAGCCTCAGTCCTGACTGAACCCCGCACGCGGCCTTTTGGTGCTGCCCCGGGTGAGAGAGGGTAATCCGGCGCGGGCCTCGGCTGTGCTGGTGACGAGGTCGGCGGCACAGTCGCGGAGCTTGCGGTGGGTGGTCTGGGAAAGCCGGGTGAGCATTTCGAAGGCCTGCTCGGGCGTACAGTGCTGCTGGGCGACCAGGATGCCCTTGGCCTGCTCGATGACGGCGCGGGTTTCCATCGCCCGCCGCATGTCCTCGGCCAGCGTCGCGGTGGCCTGGTAGAGGTGGGCGTTGGCGATGGCGACGGCGGCGTAGCCGGCGAAGGTCCGGGCCAGCTCGATGGCGTCCCGGTCGAATATGGCGGGCTGGGTGGCGTAGATATTGAGTGCGCCGAGGACGGCTTCCTGGAGCGGCAGTGCCACCGACAGGGAGGAGTGCACCCCGGCGGCGACGGCTTGGCGGGCGAATGCTGGCCAGCGGGTCTCGGCCGCCATGTCGGGGACGGTGACGGTTCCCGCCGACTGGGCGACCTCGAGGCAGGGGCCGAAGCCGTCCTGGTACTGCGTCTCGTCCAGGTCCAGGGCCAGCTGACCGGCGAAAGCCGCGGTGAAGGCCCGGTCGGACTCGACCAGGGTGACCGAGGCGCCGACCACGCCGGGCAGCGTCTGCCTGGCTAGCTCCGCGACCCGGCCGAGGACGGCCTGCAGGTCCTTTTCACCCAGCTTCATCCGGCCGAGCTCGGCGAAGGCCACAAGCGGGTCAAGTGGTGTTCGGGTAATGATGGCTCCAGCGCGCATAGGCCACGCCAGGAAATCTGCCAGCTCAGCACGTGGCGGTCACAGGGTCGGCACCCCAGCCGGGGGGCGCTGCACGACCGCGACAGCGGCCGGGACCCGCGCCGTGCCGTTCACAGACGCTGGCTCGCTGCCTCCAGAAGGCGGCAGCCACAGGACCCCAGCCTATCCCCCAATCGCGTAACGGTTATCCTGGCTATGGGCCAGCAGCGCGCCCGGCAGGTCGACCATGACTGCTGGAGAGCACATGACCCAGCCCGCGCGTCCAGACCCCGCGCGCACCCCCTCCAGGAACGACCATGCACGCCCTGGCCCGGCCCCTTCGGGTGCTGTCCGCCCGGCCTGGCGCGCGGTCGGCATCCTGGCCCTCCAAATCGGCATCCTGGCCCTCCACATCGGCGCTCGGACCCGGCCGGGCCAGCCGGGCAGGCTCGCGGCGCTTCCACTGCCCGGGACCGCCCGGCAGCGTGTGCGTCGGCTGGCGAGTTCAGCGACGTGGCCGCTGCGTCCGCGCGGCCTCGTTCCGGGGTGGACGGTGGTCTCGGCCGGCCTGACGCCCGTCTTGGTGACCGCGGGCTGGCTGGTCGCTGACGCGGTCCAGCCGGCCTCCTACGACCCGATCCGGAAGACGGTCAGCGTGATGTCCGGCTACGCCGGCACCGATCGGTGGATCATGACGGGGGCCTTGTTTCTGGCCGGCGGGAGTCAGCTCTTGACTGCCGCCGGCCTGGCTGGCGTCCGGGTGCGCGCCCGCATCCTGCTCGCCGTCGCGGGCGTGTCCAGCATCGGCATCGCCCTATCTCCCGAACCGGTGGTCGGCTCGACTCCGCAGCACCTCGCCTGGACCGCGCTTGGCGCGGTCGCGATCGCGGTGTGGCCTGCCTTCGTCGCCCAGCGCGCGCGGCCGCGGCCGCTGATCCTGGGCCGCTACTGCTGCGCCGTCGTGACTGCCGTTTTCCTCGTCCTGCTCGGCTGGCTCGTCATCGAAACCCAGGGTGGCAGTGACCTGGGCCTGGCTGAGCGCCTGTCGGTATCGACCGAGACCTGCTGGCCGTTCGTCGTCGCCGTTATCCTGTGGCAAACCACGCGCCGGCGCACGGACGCCTGGCGACCCAGCTAAGAATCTTTCACCGGTTTGTCACGGACGACCGGGCGGCACCGGACTATGCCGTAAAGCCCTATGGGCAGTGCGGAAACTACTGCGTATCGGCCTGGGGTCCGTGCAGGGCGTCCTGGAGTTCCTTCTCATCGTCCTTGGACAGGGAGGTCTTCAGGACCGTGCCGCCGTACTTGCTCATCGCCTCGACGGCCTTGTCCGGGGTGACCTTCTCCAGCATCAGGAACAACGCCGACGTGCCGGGCTGCACCATGTCGCGGACCTGGTCCTGGAACTGCCGGTCGATGCTGGTCTTGGCGAACTTGCCCATCAGCGCGCCCAGCCCGGCTCCCACCGCCATCCCGAACACCGGGATGAAGAACAGCAGGCCGAACAAGAACCCCCAGAACAGGCCCCAGCTTGCTCCCTTGGTCATCGGGTGGTGGCTGGTGGTGACGTGATAACTGCCGTCCTTGTCCCGTGCGATCACCGCGATGGCGTCCGGCTGGATGATCAGGTCGGCGGCCAGCCGCCGCGCCTCATCGGCGGCAGCGAACGCGGTCGTCTCATCCGGATATCCGATGGCGATCAGATCAGCCATGGCGTCCCTCTCCTTCTGCCTGTCATTGCTTGCCCTGGTGCCGGCAACCCTGGGGGCACCACCGGCGGCGGCCACACCAGAAAACCTGGCGCAACTCGCGATCATCGTAAGAACGCCTGCGGATACCGGCACCACCCGGCACGGATGACTCGTGTCCTGGACTGGCCGGAGTGTTACGCGGTTGCGGTCAGGTCGGTTAGGTCGGCGCTGACCTGCCACAGCCGGGCCGCGGCCGTGGTGTCGTAGGCGGTTTTGGCGGCGGTCTTGGGCTTGCGGCTCGCGAAGTACCGGCCGGTTACGCCCTCAACCTGGGGTGAGCAGGCGAGGTAGACCGGGGTGACCGCGCCCTGCGCCGCGGTCTTCATGAAGGGGCGCGCCATGCGGATCAGGACGGCGAAGTGTGCCGCTTGGTCCTCGGCGCCGAAGCTGGTGCGCACCACGCCGGGATGCAGGACGGTGGCGGTGACCCCGGTACCCTCCAGGCGGCGGGCCAGTTCGTAGGTGAACATCACGTTGGCCAGCTTCGACTGGCTGTAGGCCCGCTGCCCGGAGTAATTCCGCTCGCCCTGCAGGTCGTCGAAGTCAATGCGGCCCCTGGCCTGGGCGCCGGAGGAGACGGTGACGATCCGGGCGGGTGCGCTGGCGATCAGACGGTCCAGCAGCAGGTTGGTCAGCAGGAAGGGGGCGAGGTGGTTGAGCGCGAAGGTGTGCTCGAGGCCGTCGGCGGTGACGTGCCGGTGAGCCCAGAACCCGCCGACGTTGTTGACCAGCACGTCCAGGCGCGGGTAGGTACCGGCCACCTGGGCGGCCAGACGGCGCACCTCGGCCTGGGCGGACATGTCGGCGGCAAAGACATCCACGGCTACGTTGCCTGTCGCCGCGCGGATGCCGGCCGCGGCCGCCTGGGTGCGGGCCGGATCCCGGCCGGTGATGCCGACCCGGGCGCCCAGTGCGGCGAGCCCGATGGCGGTGGCCTTGCCGATGCCCCCGGTGCCTCCGGTGACCAGAACGGACTTCCCGGCCATGGAGGGAATGTCAGTCATGGGCAGGCAGCGCCGGGCCCCGGGAACCCCTGGAGGACCGTCATCAGCCGACCGCTCCCTGCATCTGCAGCTCGATCAGCCGGTTCAGTTCGAGCGCGTATTCCATCGGCAGTTCGCGCGCGATGGGCTCGACGAAGCCGCGCACGACGGTGGCCGCGGCCTCGTCCTCGGTCATGCCGCGGCTCATCAGGTAGAACAGCTTGTCCTCGGAGATCTTGGAGACGCTGGCCTCGTGGCCCATCTCCACGTCGTCCTCGCGGATGTCCACGTAAGGGTAGGTATCGGACCGGCTGACCGTGTCCACCAGCAGCGCGTCGCACTTGACCGTGGACTTGGCATGTGCCGCGCCCTCCTGCACCTGGACCAGGCCCCGGTAGGACGTGCGGCCGCCGGCCCTGGCCACGGACTTGGAGATGATCTGGGAGGAGGTGTTCGGCGCGCAGTGCACCATCTTGGCGCCGGCGTCCTGGTGCTGGCCTTCGCCGGCGAACGCGACGGACAGGGTCTCCCCCCTGGCGTGCTCGCCCATCAGGTAGATGGCCGGGTACTTCATGGTGACCTTGGAGCCGATGTTGCCGTCGATCCACTCCATGCTCGCGCCGGCCTGGGCCACGGCCCGCTTGGTGACCAGGTTGTAGACGTTGTTCGACCAGTTCTGGATGGTGGTGTAGCGGCAGTGACCGCCGGCCTTGACGATGATCTCGACGACCGCGGAGTGCAGCGAGTCGGAGGAGTAGATCGGCGCGGTGCAGCCCTCGACATAGTGCACGCTGGCACCCTCGTCGACGATGATCAGGGTCCGTTCGAACTGGCCCATATTCTCGGTGTTGATCCGGAAGTAGGCCTGCAGCGGGATGTCCACGTGCACGCCCTTCGGCACGTAGATGAAACTGCCGCCGGACCAGACCGCCGTGTTCAGCGCGGCGAACTTGTTGTCGCCCACCGGGATGATCGTGGCGAAGTACTCCTGGAAGAGACCCGGGTGCTCCTTGAGCGCGGTGTCGGTGTCCAGGAAGATGACACCCTTGTCTTCCAGGTCCTCGCGGATCTTGTGGTAGACGACTTCGCTTTCGTACTGCGCGGCGACCCCGCCGATGAGCCGCTGCTTCTCCGCCTCGGGGATGCCCAGCTTGTCGTAGGTGTTCTTGATGTCCGCGGGCAGGTCGTCCCAGCTGGCGGCCTGCTTCTCGGTCGACCGGACGAAATACTTGATGTTTTCGAAATCGATGCCGGTCAGATCCGCGCCCCAGGCGGGCATCGGCTTGCGCCGGAACAGCTTCAGGCCCTTCAGCCGCAGGTCCAGCATCCACTCCGGCTCGTCCTTCAATGCCGAGATGTCCCGGACGACCTCTTCGGACAGACCCCGGCGCGCGGACTCGCCCGCCACGTCCGAGTCAGCCCAGCCGAACTTGTAACGCTCCAGCCCCTCAAGCTCGGGGTGCGCGATTGTCGTCATGCGGAGATGCCTCCGGGCTCAGTTGTTGTCGTGTCGGCGGCGGTGCTGATCGTGGTGATGCGGACGCGCACGGCCGACGCGCGGTCTGCACCTCGCACAGCTGCGGGTATCCGGCCTGGGAAGCCCCAGCTCTTCATGCCTTTAAAGGCTACCATAAATTCTAGAAATATATTACTAGTTTATAGTGCCTGCATGCGGTGAGGGGCAGGGACCGGGCGACTTCGTCGAGCCCACCCGTGCTGACCAGTACCGGGCCCGTCGATGACGCGGCGACGATCGCGTTCGTAATCTCGCCCGTGGTAATGTCGGGTTGCCGCTCCGGACCTTGGTGGCTGATGGCGCTTGCTGACTGCGACGCCGCCGAGATGCTCGGAGCTTTCGATGCTGGGATCGAGTAAGACCGGCACGGTTCGCGCCTTTGTCGCGGCCGGCTCGGCTCGCACCCGGGACGCCGGCCTTTACTGCCGTTACGCCGCCGGGCTGTACAGGCAGGCGCTGCTGACTCGCGGCGATCCAGCGGTGGCCGAGCACGTCGTCTGTGACGTCTTCGTCAATGAGCGCGCGCTGGCCCGGATGCCGGAGCGTGGCGACGACGGTGCACGTTATCGCCGTGACATGGCGGCCTTCTGGCACACGGTGATGCGCAGGCTGGCATCCTCATCGGCCGCCGCTGCCGAGGACGGCAGCCAGGTAAGAAGGCCTGCTGCGGGCGGGCAGTGAGTCCGGCGGCGGCCGGAGCGGCCGCCAGTGCGGCGCGCTGCCTGCTCCGGGATGAGGGACAGCCATGTCGCGGGCCGCTGTCGCGGACCCGCTGAAGAGCAGGAGAAAGTGATGCGGACACTCGGATACGTCACGGCGATCACCATGGCGGCCGCTGGAACGGCGCTGGGGCTGGTGGCGGTCAGATCGCTGCCGGAACTGCGGCGGTACATGGCGATAAGGAAGATGTAGTAACGCCGAAAATGTGCTGATCGTGTTCGCAGTCGGCGAATGCGCCAAGCAGCCGGGAGCATTTGATGCTGGGCTTTGGCCAGGTAACCCGCCCTCGTGTTCCGGCTGCGGCCGGCCAGCCCGGAAACCGGTACGCGGACGGCTACGATCGGCAAGCCCATGCTTAGCGTGGAGCTCAGCATCGGTGACTTCGACGGTCAGGCCGTCGTCGCCCTGCGCGGGGAACCTGACGTGGCCGACATCTCCAGTGTCGCGTCCCATCTGATCGCGGCCGTGGCGGCCTGCGGGCCGTCGGTCATCGTGGACCTGGCAGGCCTGGAGGGCATTGGCTACAGCGGCCTGTCGGTGCTGCTGCGAATACGGAAATGGACCCGGCAAAGCGGCGGTGACCTGCCCCTGGCCGCCCCGCAGCAGCCGGTGCGCCAGATTCTGGAAGCCACTGGCCTGATCGATGTCTTCTCGGTGTATCCCAGCGTGGAAGAGGCCGCGAACAGCCTAAGACAGGCGCAGGCGTGGTCACCGGCGGCGCCGCAGCGGCTCCATGCCGCCCCGGTTACCCCGCCGGCCGGCCGGCGGCCGGTATGCCGCGCTGCCCGGTACCCGCTGATCCGGCCGCTGCCCAGACGCGGAACGGGCCGACCGCGGCACATCACGCGTGAGGCCCGCGTCAAGTGGTGCTCGTCGGGAGGGACAACCGCATGGTCAGCGCGGATCTGAGTGCGCTCGGGACGGCGACGGTCATGTTGTCGTGGCGCTGCGCGGGGAGCTTGACGTGGCGGACGAGCGTGGCTGAGGCGGCCCGCAGCGCCGGGCGTTCCCGGCCGGCGCCTGTGGGCGTGGCCGGGCGTTCGGCTGGGGTCGCCGGGACATGATGTGGGCCGGGTAGTGGGTCTGACGGGCCGCGGGCGGGGGCTGCGGAGGTGACGGGGGGCCGGCCGGCCCGGGTCTGGGCCCTGGTGGCGGCGCAGGCGGCCAGCCGCGGCGGGCGGGTGTCGGCGGCGGATGCGTGCGTCGCGGTC